>Ga0070673_100000315_pt1 | contig 25450 bp, 14 predicted proteins | sample KBSM23metaG_FD_65342 | JGI IMG/M metagenome (GOLD analysis project Ga0070673, IMG submission 65342) | Miscanthus rhizosphere microbial communities from Kellogg Biological Station, Michigan, USA - KBS M2-3 metaG | ecosystem: Host-associated > Plants > Roots > Rhizosphere > Soil ... | reverse complement strand
CTTCTCGACCATCTCGGTGATCGAGGATCGCCACCACGGCTTCCTGCAGGCGGTGCTGGCGGCGCCCGTGCCGCGCGTCGCGCTGGTGCTGGGCAAGAGCCTGGGCGGCGTCGCCATCGCGACCATTCAGGTGACGATCCTTCTGTTGCTCGCGCCGCTGGCCGGGTTCCCGCTGTCGTCGATGAACTGGCCGCTGCTGGCGCTGGTGATCCCGCTGGCGGCGCTCGGCTTCACAGCGCTGGGCTTCGCGATGGCGTGGTGGATCGATTCGACCCAGGGCTACCACGCGGTCATGAGCGTCGCGCTGATCCCTCTGTGGATGCTGTCCGGCGCGATGTTCCCGCCTTCGGGAACCAGCCGCTGGCTGACCGTGCTGACCGCGCTGGACCCGATGACGTACGCGGTCTCGGCGATCCGGCGGGGCTTCCACGGCACCGCGCTGCCGCTGGACCTGGTCCCGCCGCGGTCGGCCGCGCTGACGGATCTCGCGGTCGTGGCTGGATTCGCGGTGGTGATGCTCGCGGCGGCGGTGGCATTGTGCCGCCGCCGGGCCTGAGCTTCCGAACCGCCGACGCTGACGCTGACGCTGACGTGATCGTTGGCGTAGACGTAGACGTAGACGTAGACGCAGACGATCGTCCACGTCCAGTGACGTCCACGTAAACGTCTACGTAAACGTCCGCGATCACGTCAGCGTCAGCGTCAGCGATCGGACGGTGCGATCAGAGCAGGCCGGTTAGCGTGCCGGTTTTCCAGCTGGACGTGCTCTGCGTGCCGAAGCTGGTGACGTCGGTCAGGCCGAAAGCCTGGGCGATGGAGACCAGCAGGTGGTTGTTCGTGCTGGCCTTGAACTCGGCGTCGGTGGGCGCGCACCAGAGGTTGGTCGTGCAGTCGGCCGACATCTTCAGGCGGCGGCCCATGCGGAACTTCGTGCCTGCGGCGCCGCCTGCGAGCAAGGTCGGCGCGTTGCGCGTGCTGTGCAAGGCCGGGTTGCCCATGTCGCTGCTGGCGTAGATGAGGACGTTGTCCAGCACGCCCGCCGCCGCCAGCTTCTGCATGAACAGCGCGATCTTGCCGTACGAGTAGCGGTTGAACTTCGCCAGCGGCACCCACGTCGTCGGGTCGCCGGCCCCGACCGGGTGGCCGTCGTTCCCGAGCTGCGATCCGTTGTACGTGTGCGCCACGCCGCCGTGGTTGTCCGCGTTCAGGCCCAGCGGGTTGCCCGAGTACGACAGGTCCGCCATGAAGAACGTCGCAAACCGCGTGACGTCGCAGGCGAACGCCTGCGTGAGCAGGTCGATGAACGAGTTCGTGATCGCGTCGAAGTACGGCTCGCCGCCGTTGTAGCGTTTCAGCGACGGGAACGTGGTCTTGTTGGGCGTGCCCGGCACGGTGCAGGTCGAGCCGCCCGTGCTGCCCGTCGTCGGCTCCTGGAACTGCTTCTCCAGGTCGCGGATCGAATCCAGGTGCTGCTGCAGCTTCTGCTGCTCGACCGCCGCCAGCCGCGTGTTCATGCGGTTGACGTCCTTGACGACGAAATCGATGATGCTGCGCCCCTTGGCGCGCGCCCGCATGGCCGCCGCCGCCGCGGTCGGGTCGCTGGTCGGCACGTAGCCGGCGAACAGCGTGTTGAACGCCTGCACGGGGTCGATGATCTTCGGCAGCGGCGCGCCGCCCGGGCCGTACGACAGCGTCGTGCCCGACGCTGTGCTGTCGTCACCGACGCCGACGGCGATGCTGGTCACGCGCGTGGCCGCGCCCAGCTTGCGCTCGACCGCCATGTACTGATCGATCGAAGAATTCTTCGGCTTGGTGCTCTCGATGTAGCTGCCCGTCAAGATCGTGCCGGCCGTGTCGTGGCCGTTGGCGTTCGACATCAGGTCGATGCCCTCGATCGGGAGGATCTTGGACTTGAAGCTCTGGCCGTAGGTGGCGGCGTCGTCGAACGGCTGCAGGACGCACTGGGTGCCGCTGCTCGTGTAGGTCAGGTTGAAGGCGGTCTCGGTGTCCTTCGCGAGCGAGAACCGCCCGTCCAGCATCGCGAAGTACTCCATCGAGATGCCGTGCGGGTGGTAGATGCCGCAGAAGCGGAGCGGCAGCGGCTGACCGGCCTGAGCCAGCACCGAATTCTCCAGCAGCCGGTAGAACGGCAGCGCCGTGGCGCCGGCGCCGACGGCCTTCAGGAACGAACGACGGGTGGCGCTGCGCTTCTGGTTCTTCACGGGGCGCTCCGTTGATCGAACAGCGGGCTGCGGACGTACGCGACCAGCACCTCGACGAACTTGCCCTGCTGGTCGGCGGACATCTGCTTCCACAGGTCCACGAAGGACTGCTCGGCGTTCATGACGGAGTCGTCGCTCTTGCCCGACGACGACCGGAAGAACTGCCGCGCCAGGCACTCGCGCACCTGCGCGCTGCTCGCGAGCGCGGTCGCCAGCGCGTTGCTGTCCGTGTAGCTGCCCGCGAAGTCGCTGGGGAACGACGTGCTGGAGGCGATGGTCGTGTTCGCCTTCGTGTTCACGGTGGTGAGCGCGCCGTTCGTGCCCAGGTGGCTGTCGGCGTACGTGCCGCTCATCGTCCCCGCGGGACGCTGGGCGCCCATGCCGTCGAACATCTCGAACGCGAACCCGATCTGGTCGATGGTGGCGTGGCAGTTGGCGCAGGACGCGTCGGTCGCGTGGATGTCGTAGCGATCGCGCGTCGACTTGGCCGGATCGGGCGCCGGCGGGACGACCTGGATGTTCAGCGACTGCGGGTCGGGCAGCTTCATGCACGCGACCCGGCGCATGACCGCGACGCCGCGCAGGACCGGCGCCGTCTCCTGGGCGTGCGCGTACACCGAGAGGAACGCCGCCTGGTTGAGGATGCCGAGGCGCTTGGGCAGGTTCGTGTGGGCGGTCGCGCCCGCCGACGTCACGCCGTAGATCGGCGCCAGCGTGGTGTCGACGATGCTCCAGGGCGCGTTCAGCAGCTCGCCCACCGTCCCCGTCGACCGCTGCACGATCTCGTCGATGAACTTCTTGGTCTCGCCGTCCATCGACGTGCGCACGGCGGTCGTGAACTTGGAGTACACGGTGGCGTCCTTCGCCGTCTCCGCGATGCGGTCGACGCCCAGCCATTCGCGCACGACGCGCACCATGCGGTCGCGCCCGGACTGCGTGGTCAGCAGCCGGCGCACCTGCGTCTCGCGGCCGTCGGGCGTGCCCAGACCGCCGGACGTCGCCATGTCCAGCAGCGTCTGATCGGGCGGCGTCCCGCCGACCAGGAACGACAGGTTGCTCGCCAGCTCCTGCGGCGTCAGCGTGATGGCGCCGCTGCCGCCGCTGCCCAGGGCGGTCACGTAGAGGAAGCCGACCGACTGGAGGATCCCGCGCGTGACCAGATCGATCCCCTCGTTGTAGGTGCCCGGGCTGTCCGCGCCGGCGTGGTACAGGGTGACCAGGTCGGTCGTCTCCTGCGTCGTCACCGCGCGCCGGAACGCCTTCGCGCCGAACGAGGCGATGAACGTCTTCGCGCAGGCTTCGCCGCCCGAGGTCGTGTTCGTGCACGGCGCCAGCGTCGTGAACTTGTTCGCGGTGCGCGCCTCGGTGACCAGCGCCTGGGCCGCGTCGTCGAGCGCCTTGGCCATGACCGGGTCGACCCGCTGCGCGTCGTTCAGCGTGAAGCCGCCGCCCTGCCGCGAATCAGGCGGGAAGTTGTACGCCGCGCTCGGCGTCATCGTGGTGCCCAGCAACGCCTGGGCGGAGGCGTCGTACTCGGCGTTGGTCATGCGACGAATGCTCGGCGGCAGCAGCACCGCGCCGCCCGGCATGGCGAGGCACGCGCCGGCCGAGCACGTCCCGTTGCACGCCCGACCGCAGCCGCCGCAGTGAACGTTGCTGGTCATCGTGTCGACGCACGCGTTCGAGCACAGCATCTGTCCCGCGGCCGAGCAGCCGCAGGTGCCGCCGTTGCAGACCGAGCCGGCCGGACAGGCGTTGCCGCACGAGCCGCAGTTGAGCGCGTTGTTCGTCGTGTCGACGCACGCGCCGGCGGCGCACTCCGTTTCGCCCACGTCGCAGCCGCCGCTCTGGCAGGCGTTGTCGCTACACACCTGGCCGGCCGTGCACTTCGCGCCGCAGCCGCCGCAGTTGTTGGTGTCGGCGGGGATGCACGTGTCGTTGCACGCGAGCAGGCCCGCGGTGCACATGCATTTGCTCGCCTGACAGGTCTGACCCGTACCGCACGCGTTACCGCACGCGCCACAGTTGAGCTGGTCGGACGAGAGGTCCTTGCACTCCGAGCCGCACTTCGACTGGCTGACGGAGCATCCGGCAACGCTGCCGCCCACGCCGCCGGCAGAGCCGCCGTTTCCGGTGCCGCTGGTGCCGCCTTGGCCGGGTCCCAGAACCTCTCCTCGACCCGCGCAACTCGCCAGCGCAACTAGGACCGGCCAGAGCAAGAAGCTCTGTCGCCGCAAAGCCATCTTACGAGAAGCAACGATAGGTCGAGCTTCAGTCACTAGGCAATAATTAAAGTGCCAACTCCGACGAGAAACGATCATCGGAACCTGCAAACAAACGCTGTTCGCGAACTTTTTGGACGTGGATGAGAGGTGCTGGCGGCGCTGCACCTACATTCACCGACGGACACACAGATGTCCGCGGCGCGCTGCGACGGCCGCGCAATCTCACGAATAGGTGAGCCGGTTTTTCAAATGCGCGTTCGCGAATCAGCGTTCCGCGCCGATGTCGCGCGCGAGCAGATCGTTGACGGCGGCGCGCGGCGCCTTCCCGTCGTGCAGGACCGCCCCCACCTCGCGTGTGATCGGCATGTCGACGCCCAGCCGCTCCGCGAGATCGCGCGCGACGCGCGCCGTCCCGACGCCCTCGGCGATGTGTCCGAGCCGAGCGAGGATGTCCGCCAGCGCGTCTCCGCGCGCCAGCGCCAGGCCGACCTGGCGGTTGCGCGACAGATCGCCGGTGCAGGTCAGGACCAGATCGCCGAGGCCCGCCAGCCCGGCCAGCGTCAGCGCGTGGCCGCCCATCCGCTCCGCGAGGCGCCCCATCTCGACGAGGCCGCGGGTGATCAGCGCGGCGCGCGCGTTGTCGCCGAAACCGAAGCCGTCGCAGCAACCGACCGCGATCGCAATGACGTTCTTCAGCGCGCCGCCCACGCACACACCGGTGACGTCGCTGCTCGTGTAGATGCGCAGGTGGCCGCCGCCGAAGCAGCTCTGGACGGCCGAGCCGACCTCCGCGTCGCTGGACGCCACCACCAGCGCGGCCGGCAAGCCACGCGCGATCTCGGCGGCGAAGCTGGGCCCCGACAGCACACCGACGCGCGCGCCGGGCAGGTTCGCCGCGATCACGTCAGCCATCGTCCCGCCGGCGCGCGGCTCCAGACCCTTCGACGCGCAGACGACCATCGGCGCGGCCGTGGCGGACCGCGCCGCCGCCTGCATCGTCGCCGCGACGAACTCGGACGGCACCGCCACCACCAGCATGTCGCGGCCCGCGACCGCCGCCGCGAGATCGTCCGCCACCGCGACCTCGGCCGGAAGACGAAAGCTCGGCACCGAGCGCGGACCGACGCGATCGCGCGCGAGCGCTTGCGCGGCCACGGCGTCGACCTCCCACAGCGCGACGTCGTGACCGTGCCGCACGGCGACCGCGGCGAGCACGCCGCCCCACGCGCCGCCGCCCAGAACGGCGACACGCGACTTCAGCGCCATTCTACGTTCCCGCGACGCGGACCCGATTGCGGCCGGCGTTCTTGGCCGCGAACAGCGCACGGTCGGCCGCCGACAGCACCAGCGACGGCTCGGCGCCGTCATCCGGGAACGACGCCACGCCCAGCGAGATGGTCAGCTTGCCGCTCGGCTGCGTGCTCCCGAACTCGAACGGGAACTCGGCGACCTGGGCGCAGATCCGCTCCGCGACCTCTTTCGCGGCGGCCTTGCCCACGTCCAGCAGGATGATGGCGAACTCCTCGCCGCCGTAGCGCGCGACGACGTCGTTCGCACGCCGGCCGTGCTGCAGGATCTTGGAGACGCCGCGCAGCGCATTGTCGCCCGCCAGGTGGCCGTGGCGGTCGTTGTAGCCCTTGAAGTGATCGACGTCGATCATCAGCACCGACAGCGGCAGCCCGGTCCGGTTGCTGCGCTCCATCTCCAGCGACAGCCGCTCCCGGAAATGGCGGTGGTTATAGAGATCGGTGAGGCCGTCGGTGATCGCCAGCTCGGCCAGCCGCGCGTTCAGGTTCTCCAGCTCCTTCGTGCGCGCGACGACCTTCTCTTCCAGCGACGAGTTCAAGGTCGCCAGCTCGGCGTTCTTGGTCTGCAGCTCACGCAGCAGCTCGGCGCGCTCGCGTTCCAGGCGGAAGCGCGACAGGAAGTTCTGGATCGTCAGCCGCAGGTCCGGTTCGTCCCACGGCTTCGGGATGTACTGATCGAGGCCCGCCTTGTTGATCGCGTAGACGACGGCGTCCAGGCCGGCCTGCCCGGTGAGCAGGATCTTCACCGTCGTGGGGCTGCGCCGGTGGACCTCCTCGAGCAGCTCGACGCCCTTCATGCCGGGCATGATCTGGTCGGCGATCACCACCGCCAGGTGCTCGCCGTCCTGCTGCAGGTCCTCCATCAGGTCCAGCGCCTCGCGCGCGTTCTTGGCGACCGCGATGTCGCACTCGGCGCCGAAGCGCGCCGACAGCTGCTGGCGCAGCGCCGCGAGGATCCCCTCCTCGTCGTCGACGCAAAGAATGTGCTCGCGGAGGTGCGCGCGCAGGGGCGTTGTCTCCTGTGGCATCAATTCGCCTGCCCCAGCAGCGTCAGGTGATGGGCGTCAATGCCGCCCGGGCCCTCTATCGGCAACCTGACCTCGAAGCGCGTACACCCGGGGCGGCTGTCGACGCGGATCTTGCCGCCGTGCTTCTCGACGATGCGCGCCGAGATCGACAGGCCCAGGCCGGTCCCCTCGCCCTTCGCCTTGGTGGTGAAGAAGGGCTCGAAGATGCGCGCCGCGACGTCCGCCTCGATGCCAGGCCCGGAATCCTGAATCGCGACCTCCACTTCACCCTTCTCGCCGTCCACGTTGGTTTCGATCAAGATCTCGCCCCGCCCGTCCATGGCCTGTATCGCGTTGTGGATGAGGTTGGTCCACACCTGGTTGAGTTCGCCGACGTACGCCGAGATCTGCGGCAACGCCCCGAATGATCGTCTCACTGTAACGCCATCCTCTCCATACTTCAACTGATGCGACAGGATGATCAGCGTGTCCTCGATACCCGCGTGCACGTCCACGCGCTCGAGGGGCGCTTCGTCCAGGCGTGAGTAGCGCTTCAACGCGCCGACGATGCGGCGAATCGCGCCGATGGCGGTGCGGATGGTCCCGGCCGTCCGCGCAAGGAACGCCAGGTCGCGCAGGTAACCGACCATCGGCACCAGGCTCTTGTCGGCGGCGAGCGCCCGCAGGTCGGGGGCGACGCGCTCGCCGATCTGCCCGACCTCGGCGAGCAGCGCCGCCGCCTCGTTGCCGCCGTTCGAATTCGCGAACAGCGCCTTCAGCCGCCGCGCCAGCTGCCGCGCCTCGATCGACGTCGACAGGCTCGCCGACATCATCTCGGGCACCAGGCCGTCGACCATCGTGAAGTACGCCGTGACCGAGTCCGACGGCAGCCCCAACTGGTAGAGATCGCGCGCGCACTTGCTGAGACGCCGCACGGTCTCCTGCAGCGCATCGACCAGTCCCTGCACCGCCGCCGCCGGCGAGTTGACCTCGTGCGCGATGCCCGCCACCAGCATGCCCAGCCCGGCCATCTTCTCGGAGTGAATCAGCTGGCCCTGCGCCTCGCCCAGCTCGCGCAGCGTGCGTTCAATCTCCGTGTTCGCTTTCTCCAGCTCCGCGGTGCGCGCGCGCACGCGCGCTTCCAGAACCTCCGAGAACGCGCGCACCTCGGTATACAGACGCGCGTTCTCGATCGCGGTCGCCGTCTGGTCGGCGAACGTCACCAGCAGGCGCAGGTCGGCCTCGCCGAACGGCGCCTCGCCCAGGCGGCCGACGATGATCACGCCGACCATGCGCTCCTTGATCGTCAGCGGCGCCGCGATCACGGGACCGCGCAGGCCGGCGCCCTCGGCGTAGTCCATCAGCTGCGGATCGGCCTCGACGGCGGGCGTGCGGCGCGGGCGCCCCAGCGACGCCACCCCGCTGGCCAGCGGCGCCAGCCGCTCGCCCACCGGATCGCCGGCGACCGCGCGCACCACGAACGCCGGCAATTCTCCGATGCGTCCCTCGACGGCCAGCGCGATGGCGACCGTCTTGCCGCCCAGCACGTTCAGGATCTCGGTGATGACCGCGCGCAACACCTGCCCGAGATCGACGACGCTGCTGACCGCGCGCCCGACCTGGTGGACCGTGACCAGCTCGCGCACGCGCGCGGCCAGGCCCTCCTGATTCTCGCGCAAGCTGCGGGTCATGATCCGGAACGCCTCGGCGACGTCGCCGATCTCGTCGTCGGTGTCGACGGCGAAGCTGGTGTCCAGATCGCCGCGCGCGATGGCCAGCGCGCCCGCGTGCAGGTTCTGCAGCGGCCGCGTCATGCGCCGCGCGAGCAGGTTCGACAGCACCATCGCCAGCAGCAGCGCCGACAGCGCACCCAGGGCCAGCGCGGTGATGGCGCGCCGCTGGGCGGCAGCCAGCGGCTCGCGATCGACGGCGACGCCGAGCAAGCCGACGGCGCGTCCGGTCACGTCCTTCAACTGCCCCAGCGCGACCGAGTAAGGATGGCTCTCGACCTCCAGCTTCTCGACGCGCGTCCCCGTCGCCAGACCGGCCGGCTTGAAATCGGGGGGCAGCACCGGCCCGGCGAGCCGCGCGCCCGTCGCGGCCATGAACGTCGACGCGTTCGGATCGTTGGCGGCATAGACGACCACCTCGCGCCCGGCGCCCAGCGCCGCCTTCAGCTTGTCGACGACAGACCCGTCGATCGCCTCGGTCACGACCGCGGTCCCCAGCATGCGCATCGCCGGATCCACCAGCGGCAACGCCGCGCGCACCACCAGTCGGTCGCGCGCGCGCTCGACGCTGACCGTGCGCTCGTAGGCCAGCGCGTCGCGGATGACCGGCGACCGATCGGCCGGCTCCAGCGCGCCGAACGCCGCGCTGGGGGCGTCCTCGCAGCTGCCGCGCGTGCAGCGCGCGACCACCTTGCCCGTCGGGTCGGTCGTCTCGAACAGCGCGTTGGGGATCGTCAGCGACAGCTCGCCCAGGCGCTGGCGCGCCGATACCGGGGCGGCGGCCTGGGCGCGCAACAGCGGCGCATCGTCGCCCAGCGCGGCGGCGCCCGCCGCGAGCTGCTGCACCTGCTGCAGGAACAGACCACGCGCCACCTGCAGGCCGCGCTCCGCCTCGAACTGGATGCCCTGCTCGACGCTGGAAAAGATCAGCAGCACCGCGACCGCCGAGACGGCGATGACCGGGCCCAGGGCCGCGATGACGAGGACCCAGGTCAGCCGCCGCCGCAGGCCGTGCCGCCGGATCACGGCGCTGACGGGCAGCGACCAGACGCTGGCGCCGCGCCCCAGCCACTCGGCGGCGCGGAAGATGCTCGACTGGCGCAGGCTGCCGCTGGACTGCCTCATCTTGCGGCTGCTGCCCGACCCGCGCCGCTTGCTCCCGGAGCCGCTCTTGCTGTCGGAGCCGCCGCCGCCGCTGCCGCTACCGCTGATCGGGCTCATCGCACGTGCTCCGCCCAGCGATAAAGGCCCATGGCCGACGGCTGCACCACCAGCCCGCGCAGCGCGCCGCGCTGGGCGAACACGACCTTCGAGTGCGCCAGCGGCACCCACGGCACATCGATCGCCAGGATCGCCTGCGCCTGCGAGTACAGCCGTTCGCGTTCGGTGCGCGCGGTCGGATCCTTCGGATCGGTGGTCCGCTGCGCCATGCCGATCACGTCGTGGAACCAGGCGTTGCTGTAGAACGCGATGTTCGACGGGCGCGTCCCGGTGGTGTTGTCGGAGTCGAGCAGCGTGTAGAGGAAGTTGTCTGGATCGCCGTTGTCGTTGAACCAGCCGTGCAGCGCGAGGTCGTGCTCGCCCGCCCACAGCGCGCGCTGGTGATCGGCCGGCTCGCTCAGGATCACGTCGACGGCGATGCCGACCTCGCCCAGGCAGCGCTTGATGATGCCCGCCACGCGCGCCGGCGCCGGCATGTACTGGCTGGGGACCGACGGCGCGAACAGCTTCAGCGGCGCCTCGCGGTCGCCCTGCCAGCCCGCCTCGGCCAGCAGCTTGCGCGCCCGCGGCGGATCGTACGGATACGTCACGACGTCCGAGCGCGCGCCCCACACGTTCGGGGGCAGCGGGCCGATCGCCGGAATGCCCAGGCCCTGATAGACCAGCTTCACCATGGCGTCGCGATTGACCGCGTGCGCGATCGCGCGCCGGATGCGCAGGTCGTTCAGCGGCCGCCGCTGCGTGTTCATCGCCAGATACGACACCAGCGTGGCGGGCGCCATCGCCAGCGCCAGCTCCGGATTCAGGCGCACCAGCGGCAGATCGTCGGGCGCGAGCTGCTGGATGACGTCGGCGGCGCCCGACTCCAGCGCTTGCAGGCGCTGGCGCGAATCCGGCATCGCGATCAGCACCAGGTAGCGCGTCTTCGCCGGTTCATCCCAGTAGCTGGGGTTGCGTTCCAGGGTGATGCGGTCGCCCGGAATCCATTCGACGAACCGGTAAGGACCTGTGCCGACCGGATGGCGCCCGAAGTCGCGCTTCCACTTTCGCACCGCCGTCGGCGACACGATCGCGGCCGGGCCCATCGCCAGGTTGGCGAGGAACGGCGCGTACGGCCGATCGATCTCGAACTGCACGCGGTACGGTCCGTCGGCGCGGACATGGCGGATGTTGTGATAAGCGCGCGTCCAGACGAAGTCGGCCTCGTGGGCGGGATGCTCCGGCACGATCTGCCGCTCGAAGGAAAACACCACCGCGTCCGCGTCGAACGGGGTGCCGTCATGGAAGCGCACGTTCTGCCGCAGCTCGAACGTCCAGATGGTGCCGTCCGAGCTGACCGTCCACGACGTCGCCAGGTCGGCCTCGGGGACGAGGCGGCCGGGCGAGAAGCGCACCAGGCGACCGTAGACCTGCTCGGCGACCTCCAGCGATTCGATGTCGGTGGTCCGCGCCGGGTCCAGGCTGACCGCGTCGGTCGACCGCGCCACCACCAGGCGGTCGGACGAAGCGGCCTTCCCCGGCCGGCAGCCGCCGGCGCCCAGCGCGCCCGCCAGCAGCGCGGCCGCGACCACGCGCTTCATCGCGCGCCCCCGCGCCCGAGGCGGATCCGGATCTCTTCTTGTTCCGCGCCGTCGACGCGCCTCAGATCGGCGGCGACGTCCGCGTACTCGGCGGGCGACACGCGCATGATCGGCAGCTCGGACTCGCGCCGCAGGACCAGCACGTTCGGGGGGCCGGCGCCCTCGCTGCGCAGCTGGCGGTCCTCCACGAAGCGGTAGCCGCCGGCGCGCGTGATCACCACGCCCTTGCGCAGGCTGGCCTCGTCGATCCGCGCGGCGCGCGGCAGCTCGACGGTGGCGGTGACGCGGGTTGGTATATCGAATCCCAGCATCAGCGCGGTCGCGCGCTGCGGTTCGGCCGCGAAGCGGCGCCCCGGCTGCGAGCGAAAGAAGGTCGGCGCGATGCGCATTTCGTCGGCGCCCGCCCCCGCGGTCGACCGCCCGGTCGGCACCGCCAGGCGCGCGCTCGAGAAAGAATACCGGACGCGGGCCGTCCCGAGTTGCCCGACGCGATCTTTCGGGACGTCGATCTCCAGCTCGCGCAGGTGCGCGCCCGGGAACTGCACGCCCAGCCAGCGCTGCTCGAAGTCCTGGCGCAGGCGGGCGCGATCGGCGCCGAAGCGCTCGACCAGCTCCGCCCACTCCAGCGCCGGCCAGCCGGCCAGCTCCTCGGTCGCGACCGCGACCCCGCCCCCCTGCTCGTCCAGGCGAATGGTCATGTCGACAGTCCGCCGATCCGCCGTGCCGATCTTACGCGTGAAGCCGAAGTCGCCGTCGGGGATCCGCAGCATCCGCGCGCCATCGAGCCCGGGCGGAATGTAACCGAAGGCCGCGTGGCGCAGGCGCAGATCGACGTAGACGAGGTGCGGCTTGTTGGCCGAGAGCCCGATGTCGATCTCCAGGATCGCGTCGGCGAAGTCGTCCAGCTCCTGCGGCGGCGTCGGCGCCGCGGCGTCGGCGACCAGCCGCGATCGGACCAGCACGGGACGGGCGGGGATCCCCAGCTCGCGCGCCAGCGCCAGCGCCAGCGCCGTCCGGCTGCCGCGGCCACGGGCCAGCGTGAAGCTGGCGGGATCCATCAGCTCGTCGGTCGCCTCGATGTTCTCCGTGACCCAGTCGACGATCGCCGTCGCCTGCTCCTGCCGCGTGTGGGTGTAGGCGGTATCCGCAAGCCGGCGCGCCAGCTCGCGCACCTCGGGCGACGAGCGGAGCGCCTCGTGCATCTCCTCGCCCAGGTAGCGCCCCCAGCGGCGCCAGTCGACGCCCCCGGAGGCGCGCACCGAGGGGACGTACTCGATGGCAGGGACGGCGGCGCGCTCCGCGAATAGCTGGGGAACGCCGCTGGCCACGAAGCTGGTGACGCGTGTCCCGTCGGCCGCGACGCGGATCTGCGGCCGCGGCGCGCCGGCGCGCGGATCCAGCTGCATCTCGACGCCGGACGGCGACACCAGGAGCAGCTCGCTGCGGGCCATCGGCGCGTCGAACGACTGGAAGAAGAAGCGATCGACCAGGAATCCCGGCGCGAACGCCGCCGACGGCGGGCGCGTCTCCAGGTACTCCCATTCGATGTAGTCGCCGATCGCGACGTCAGGCGCGGAGATGGTCTCCTTGCCGGCGATCTCCTCGGGCTCGCGCGTCGACCCGTCGCGCTTGTGCGTGCGGATGCTCAGGATCTCCGCGCCCCCGGGGACCGCGATCTCCGCCCATTTGTCGACGGCGTCCTTGCTGTCGACGCGCACGATCTGATGCGTCAGCGTCATCACCGTGCCGGTCGCGAACACGCGCATCACCGCGCGATCCAGGACCAGCACCGCGGGCGCGGTGTAACGGACCGCCGCCGCCTCGAAGGCGCGGATGATCGCACGCCCGTCGACGCGGAATTCTTCCAGCGGCAGGGGTACGCCCAGCGCCCGCGCCGCGCGCTGAACCTCGGGGACATCCGGTCGGGTGGCCAGCAGCGCGGCGATGGTCTCGCGTGCCGCCGTCGCCTGCCCGGCCGCAGCCTGCGCGTCGGCGCGACGAAGCCGGCGCGACGGATCGTGCGGATCGCGCGTCACCACGCGCGCCGTCTCGGCGAGCGCCTCGTCGTGGCGGCCGGACGCCGACAGCAGCGTCGCCAGATCGCCGGCGAGATCATCGCGCTCTGGATCCAGACGCAGCGCCGCCCGCAGCGCGGCGATCGCGCCCTCGACGTCGCCGCGCGCGCGCATCCGTTCGACGCGCGCCTCCACGTTCCCGCCGCAGGAGATCAGCGCCGCCTCCAGCCGCGTCTCCTGCTCCAGCGCGCGCCGCTCCTGGGCGCGCCGGCGCAACGCCTCGATCACGGGACAGGGCGCATCGCCCAATCGCGCCTCGTCGCCCGCCGCCTCGACGGCGCGGTTGGCGTCGAAATCCAGTCCGCGGGCGGTGAACGCGCGCGCCAGCAGCAGCCGCGGCGCGTACCAGGCCGGCGCCGCGCGCACGGCGGTCCGTCCGGCGTCGATCGCGTCGCGCGCGCGTTCGTCCTCGAGCGCGAGGGCCGCCAGATCGTGCCAGGGCCGCGCCAGCTCCGGATCGACGGCGACGGCGGCCCGCAGCGCGGTGCGCGCCGCATCCCGGGCGATGCTGGCGGGCCGCGATGGATCGTCGTGCGCGATCAGCGCCGCCAATGCGAGTCCGATCGCAAAACGTGGCTGCCCGCGCAGCACCGCGGCGGCGGCCAGCGCCTTGTCCGTGGCCTCGACACGCAGAGCGATCGCCGCCGTGCAGTAGTCGGCCAGCGGACCGCCTGCGGGGGCCTGAGGATAGTCGATGCCGTACAAGCCACTCCGAGGGGGATCGCCGGGATGGGGCTGCTTCGGGAGCACGTAGAGGGCGAACGACGCGACGCCGCCTCTGGTAGCGAGGCGCAGCTCGATGTCGTGGCGGCCCGCCGGCAGCGACGACAACCACATCGCCGAGATCCGCGGTCCATACTGGGTGGGCGACCCGTGGGCATACGGAACGCTGCGGTCGACGGTGATCCGCGCCTCGCCGCCGTAGTCGAGGACGAAGTCGTAAGTCCCGGCGGCGAGCGCGATGCTGGCGCGCACCAGGCGCGCGCCGCCGCGCCCGTCGGGCGTCGACGGAAGATCGACGCGACAGCCCGCCGCGTTCACCTGCCGCCACGTGCGCGCGGAAGGTGGTGCGGCTGCATCCAGGTCGGCGCTCGCCAGCGGACCGAGCACGCCGACGTCGGCGACGGCCCGCACGCACCCGGACAGGTCGGCGACCTGCGCGAGCGCAGCGGCGTCGCCGCGCTCGCGGGCCGCGTGGGCAGCCAGGCGCGACAGGTCGACGCGCGCCAGCCACGGCAACGCCGGATCGCGCACGCGTTCGGCCGGATGAAGGCGCGCGAGGATCCGCGCGCGGGTCGTCGCGCCGACCTCGTCGTACAGCGCCAGGACGCGCGCGGCCGCGACCGGCGCCAGCACCCGCATCCATCCCGAGTCGCCGCCGGCCTTGTCGGTGGGCGCCGCGAGCAGCGCCGCGTAGCCGTCGATCGCCGCCTCGGGACGGCCGCGCTCGTAGTCGATGGTCGCGCGTCCGAACAGCGCCACCGGATCAGCCGGCGCGGCGCCCAGACGGCGCGCGAACAGCGCCTCCGCGTCCACGCGTCGGCCGTCCGCGAGCGCCTGCCACCCCGCCAGGCCGTCGTCGTTTCTGGGCGCCGCCGGCCGGGACGGCAAGGCGGCGCATCCGGCGACGGCGAGCGCCGCCACCCAGACGCTCGCCTGCGCGCGCCGTGCGCTCATGATCCCACCGGCGTCGGCACGTTAGGTGACACGCCGATCGGGCTGCCCAGCGCGGCGTCGACCTCCAGCAGAAACGCGCGAAACCGCGGGTAGTCGTCGGCGCTGATGCGCGCCTGCGTGACGTTGAGCGACGACCGCACGCGCAGCACCGAACCGTCGAGCTCGACATCCAGCGAGAAGCGCCCGAACGGGCCGTCGATGATCCGCCGCGCCGGCGGCGCGCCGCCCGCCAGCCGCCAGCCCGCCGGCAGCCGATACGTGAGCTGCTCGTCGTGCTGCCACGGATAGCCGAGCACCAGCTCCTGCTGGCGCGCGGACAGCCGCGCGTACGTGCGGACGAAATCCGCGTCGCGGCCCGTGACCGGCAGATCCAGGCCGCCGCCCGCCGCCGCCCGTCCGAGCCGCGGCACAGTCACGCCCGCGCGCACCGTCACCGGCGCGTTGCGATCCTCGATGCCCGGCATCGCCACCGTGTCCAGGCGCGCGCCCGGAAACCGCCCGCTCCAGACGCGCGCGTAGCGGTCCTTGCGCTCGCCCTCGGTCTGGTAGTGCTCGCGCCAGTTGGGCGCCGCCTGGCCGCGGATCACCAGCTCCTCGTCGACGCGTGCGTCGCCGGACGCCTCCAGCGCCACCTGCCAGCGCCGCTGGACGTGGTTCTCGCTGGACGGCAGCACCGGCGTCCGCGTCAGCATGCTGCCGCGCGGACCGACCCGCAGCACCACCACGCCTTGGTCCTGCGACGGCAGCTCGGACAGCCCGGAGAACTCCGCCGTCCCGTCGAGGTAGCGATCGAGCTTGGGGATGTAGACGATCGCGTGGTCGAAGATCGCCAGCGACGCCGGCTCGGTGTCCAGGTGCCCGCCGCGGCGCGTGCGCACCAGCACCAGCTCGGCGGGGACGCCGACCTCGCGGAGCAGAGCGATGGTCAGCGCCGCCTTGTCCTTGCAGTCGCCGAAACGGCGCGCGAGCACCTGCGTGACCTTGTACGGCTTGTAGCCGTGGATGCCGAACTCCAGGCCCACATAGCGGGTGCTGCTGACGACGAAGTCGTAGACGGCGCGCGCGCGTTCGGCGTCGGTCATCCCGCGCTTGACCAGACCGCGCGCGGTCCGGCGGACCTCGTCGTCGGCGCTCAGCGATTCCTCGACGAGACGCCAGTACCACGCGCCGACGTCGCTCCACGACGCGTAGGTGCTGACGTGCAGGTAAGGAGACGTCTCGCCCACGCCCGGCATGGCCGGCTCCGCGTCGATCTTGGCGACGTCCTTGGCGGCGAAACGGTAGACGCGATCGTTGCCCTCCACCGAGACCTGGCGTTCCAGCCGGGGCAGCCGCGGCACGTTCGCGTGGATCGGCCGCGACACCGGCGCGATCAGAGTGTAGTCCCAGCGCCGCTTCGGGATCGTCTCGCCGATGAACTGCAGATCGCCGAAGTAGTCGGCCATCTGGTTGTCGGTGCCCACGTCGTCGACCAGGTACTGGATCTCGACGACGTCGCCCGGGCGCAGCCCTTCGAAACGAACCACCTCGGCTCGGTTGTCGTAGTAAAGGCCGTACCACGGCTCGGACAGATCCTCGTCGCTGCGATCGGTCGCCTCCAGCGTGGTCACCTCGCCGCGGGCGTTGCGCCGATAGACGCGCGCCTGGCGGACGTCGACCTCTTCGCGGCCGGGCGTGTAGTGGACGGCGAACTCCTTGTTCTCCTCGGCGCCGCGTTCGGTCAGCACCTGGACGACGCGCTGGGCGAACGTGCGCGACAGGCCGTTGCGATGCACGCGCACGACGCGCCGGTCGAGCAAGACGACCGCGCCGCTTCCGGTCGGATCGGCCACCGCCTGCCTGGCCGGCGGCAACATCGCCACGGCGTCCTCGGCGAACCGGCGCGCCAGCTCGTCGGGCAGCCCGTCGCCGCCCTCGCCGGCCGCGAGGCGATCGATGTAGCGTTTCAGCTCGGGATCCTGGGGCCGCAGCGCCAGCGCCGTGCGCAGCGGCGCCATCGCCTCGTCGCCCTTGCCCAGCCGGTGAAGCAGCTTGCCCAGCGCGACCTGCGCCGCCGGCTCGTCGGGCAGGCGCGCCGCCAGCTCGCGCAGCGTCGCCAGCGCGCGCTGCGTGTCGCCCGCGCCTTCCAGCAAGCGGGCCAGCTCGATCGTCAGCGCCGGGACGTCGGGACGCAACGCGACCACCGCTGACAGCTGGGTGCGCGCCTCGCCGCCGTCGCCGCGGCGGCGGGCCCGGATCGAAAGCTGGTGCATCAGATCAATGTCGCGCCGCCGCTCGAGCGCCAGATCCGCCAGCACGCGATCGGCCTCGCGCTGCCGGCCTGCCGCGTCGTAGAGGCGCACCGCCGCCCGCCGGACCCGCGGCAGCGCCCGACTGAACGCGGGCAGCGCCTCGAACCGCGTCACCGCGGTCAGGGGCAGACCGGCGTCCGACTCTTCTTGCGCGAGCGCCAGCCCGGCCGTCCAGCAGTCGGGATCGATCGCCAGCGCCTCGCGCCACGCGGCCAGCGCGCGGGTGTCGCGGCGCGCCGCCCGCGCCGTCGCGCCCAGCCGCGCCAGCAGCAGCGCGCGCCATTGCGCCGGCGGCTGCGCGTCCAGCGCCTTCTCGAGGATCCGGCGGCGTTCGTCGTCGTCGTCGGTCGCGTCGGCGGCGGCGAGGCGCAGCGCGGGATCGGGCGCGGGCAGCAACGTGAACGCCTTCTCGAACGCCGCGGACGCGGCCCGGTCGTCGCGATCGCGCGGCGTCGTCCAGGCGAGCAGGCGCGCGAGGTCGACCCACGCCGCGCCGCCCGCGCGGCCCAGCCGGCGCGCCCGCCGTTCCAGCAACCCGTCCAGCGTATCGGCCCTTGCAGCCGACGCCGGCGCGGCTGACGCGCGCCGCGCCAGCGGGGCAGGCGCCGGCGGCGAGCCCGCGTCATCGCTCAGGCCCAGGGAGGTCCCCGCCGCGTCGGTCACGCGGGCGAACAGGCGCCACGCCCCGTCGCTGATCACGCTCTTGATCACGATGCGGTTCCAGCCCCGCCCCAGACGAACGCCGACCGCGTCCTGGTCCAGCGCCGCGGGACGCACGACGTCGTGCGTGAACACGGCGGCGCCGTTGACCCAGACCTTGATCGGCCCGGGCGAACCCAGACGCAGCACCGCCGCGCGATCGCGATCGCTGCGGACGAACGCGACGACGTAAGCGACGGCCTGGTCCGCGGGGCGCAGCAGTCCATCCAGGTAGAGCACGCCGTCGCGCATGGCGGCATCGCCGGACCGCCAGCCGACCTCGTGCGTCTTGCCCGGATAGGTCTTCGCGAGATCCGGCGCCGCCGGCTCCAGCTCCGGCGGAAACACCGAGTTCAGACTGCCGCGGCCCTCGCCGAACGGGCCGATGACAAAGGTGTGCGACAGCAGGCCCAGCGAGGCGCGCAGCGCCGCCGCCTCCTTGGTCAGCCCGCGATGATCGTAAAGATGCGCGAGCAACCACGACGCCTGCGCGGCCACCAGCGGGTGCCCGCCCTTGCCCAGGCCGCCGCGGACCGCCGATTCCAGCGCCGCCGGATCGACGTCTTCATCCAGCGTCGCGAGGGCCGCCAGCGCGCTCGCGCCCTCCGGCTGCGACGCGTGCGCCACGAGCCGCGCCGCCTCGGTGGCGAGGAGCTCGTCCAGCGCGTGGGGGAGCGCGAGCTTTGCTCGCGCGAGCCCTTCGCGGGGGGCGTGGGACCCTTCGAGGGTCCCACTCGAATGCGGGCGAGCGTGAGCGGAAGTTCCCGCCAGCAGGATGGCGATCGCGCAGGTGGTCAGCGCCATCGCGGGGCGATTCACGCCGGGATTATACCCGGAAATTCGAGCGGTTACGGCCCTGTGCCGTCAGCGTTTATTGAAGTATCCGCTGATCGTGTCGCGCAGCGCGATGCGCGCGCGGTGCAGGCGGGTCTTCACCGTCGGCACCGAGATCCCGAGGATCTCCCCCGTCTCCTCGGTCGACAGCCCCTCGACGTCGCGGAGCAGGAACACGGTGCGATAGATCTCCGGGAGCGCGTCGACCGCGCTCTGGATGTGCCGCCGCAGCTCGTCCGACTGCAGCTCATCGTCCGGCCGCCGCGCCCAGTTCTCGCCCGCGAGGGGGATCTGGCCGTAGTTATCGAGGTAGCCGACGGGGAGCTCTTCGGTGGAGACTTCCGGGTGGCGGCGCTGGGCGCGCAAGCGCATCAGTGCAGTATTGGCGGCGACGCGGTAAAGCCAGCTTCCGAACTGAGAGTCGCCCTTGAACGTGTCCAGCTTCCGCCAGATCGATAGAAAGGTATCCTGCAGAACCTCCTTCGCCTCGGTCTCGTTGCGAACGAACCGGAACGCGAGGCGGAAGATCTTGTCCTCGTATCGATCCAGCAGCTGCTCGAACGCCCCGAAATCCTTGGCGCGCGCGCGCGCGACCAGCTCCTCGTCGGAAGCGGCGGGGGCGGCGGGGGGAGCCGGGGGATCGGACGGCGGCGTTGTCGGCATCGTTGACCCTGCGGAACTTACCGAGATAATCACGTCACCGACGGCTGCGCCATAGCGATGCTCGGGTCCATCTTAAAGGCCGTCCGGCCACACCAGTGGGTGAAGAACGTGTTCGTGGCCGCGCCCGTGATCTTCGCGAAGCGCATGGGCGATCGGCACTCGCTTCTGCATGCCGGCGCCGCGTTCGCGGCGTTCTGCTTGCTGAGCAGCGCGGTCTACCTGCTCAACGATCTCGTCGACCTCGAGAAGGATCGCGAGCACCCGATCAAGCGCCACCGCCCGATCGCGGCCGGGAAGCTGAAGCCGCAGTTCGCGCGGGCGCTGGCGGCGCTGTTCGCCCTCGCCGCGCTGGGAAGCGGGCTGGCGCTGGGTTGGGGATTCGCCGTGACCGCGGCGGGGTACCTGGCGCTCAACGTCGCCTATTCGCTGCGCCTCAAGCGCATCGCCTTCGTCGACGTGGCCTGCATCAGCGTCGGCTTCCTGCTGCGCGTGCTCGCCGGGGCGTACGCGATCGACGTGCCCGCGTCGCACTGGCTGCTGGTCTGCACGCTGTTGCTGTCCGCGCTGCTGGGCTTCGGCAAGCGCGCGCACGAGCTGCGCATCGGCGGCGAAGGCGGTCACAAGCACCGCGAGGTGCTGGGTGACTACGATGCGCGCGTGCTGAACATCCTGCTGTGGGTGCTGGGCGCCGCCACGCTGCTGGCGTACCTGATCTACACGCGCACGCAGCGCACCAACGAGCTATTCGGCGGCGGGCAACTGGTGTTCACGGTTCCGTTCGCCGGGTTCGGCATTTACCGGTTCATCCGTATCGTCAACCGGACGGACAAGGCGGACAGCCCGACCGATTCGATGCTGCATGACCCCGCGTTCGTGGTGAACATGGTCCTCTACGCGGCGGCAGTCGTCGCCATCGTTTCGTACTTCGCGCCGTGATCATGGGACGCGCGCGCGCGATCCTCGTGGTACATCTTCGGTCGCCATGATCGCCGCGCTGATCGCGTTGTTGTCGGTGGTGGCCCCGCCCGCGGCGGTGCGCCCCGGGGCCGCGCCGGCTCCCGCCGCCGGCGCGCCCGATCTTCCGCAGCTCGCCTTCGAGAAGTACACGCTCCCGAACGGGCTGGAGGTGATCCTGCACGAGGATCACCGCATGCCCGAGGTCGCCGTCGACGTCTGGTACAAGGTCGGCGCGCGCGACGAGGCGCCCGGGCGCACGGGCTTCGCCCACCTGTTCGAGCACGTGATGTTCCAGGGGACGAAGCACATCGCCGAGGACAAGCACTTCGAGTACCTGCAGAAGGCGGGGGCGTCCAGCGTCAACGGATCGACGTCGCACGACCGCACGAATTACTTCGAGGTCGTTCCGGCGAACCAGCTGGAGCTGGCGATGTGGCTGGAGAGCGAGCGGATGGGGTTCCTGCTGGACCGCACCGGCTTCAAGGAGACCGTCGACAATCAGCGCGACGTCGTGAAGAACGAACGGCGCCAGCGTTACGAGAACCGTCCCGCCGGGTTGATCTCGAAGGTGCTGCTGGAGGCGCTTTACCCGCCCGACCACCCCTACTACCACCAGGTGATCGGATCGATGGAGGACCTGACCGCGGCCTCCGTCGACGACGTGAAGGCGTTCTTCCGCACCTACTACGCGCCCGGCAACGCCGCCCTGGTCATCGCCGGCGACTTCGATCGCAACAAGACCAAGCAGCTGGTCGAGCAGTACTTCGGACCGATCCCCGCCGGCGAGGCGATCGTCCGGCGGCCGGCGCCCGAGGTGCGGCTGAGCGCGGTCCGGCGCATCGCCATGGACGCGAAGATCCAGCAGCCGCAGCTTTACGTCTCGTACCCGACGCCGCCGAACTTCGCCGCCGGCGATCACGAGCTGGATCTGCTGGGCACCGCGCTGGCGGGCGGAAAGGCGTCGCGCCTGTACAAACGGCTGGTGTACGAGATGAAGATCGCGCAGTCGGTGACCGCGGGCCAGCAGAGCCAGCTGCTCGCGTCCAGCTTCGAGATCACCGCCTCGCCGATGCCGGGACACACGCTCGACGAGATCCTGGCGGTGATCGACGAGGAGATCGCCGCCGTGCAGGCCAAGCCGCTCGAAGCGGCCGAGCTGGACCGCGCCAAGAACCAGCTGGAGTCCGACACGGTCCGCAGCCTGGAGAGCCTGCTCGCGCGCGCCGAGCGGCTGCAGTCGTACAACTACCTGGTCGGCGATCCCGGATTCCTCGCCGAGGACATCCGCCGCTACCGCGCCGTCGACGCGGGCGCCATCCAGCGCGCCGCCCAGCAGTACCTGAAGAAGGACGGTCGCGTGATCGTCACCATCGACCCCAATCCGGATGCGCCGATCATGGGACGGATAAAGAAATGACGGCGCGCCGATTCCGCTGGGCGGCGCTCGCGCCAGTCCTTGCGCTCGCCTGCGCGTCCGCGCCGCCGCCCGGTGCGACCGGAGCGGCCGCCACCAAGACCGCCCCCGCCGCGGCACCGGCCGCTCCGCCCGCCGAGACGCAGGCCGCCGCCCCGGCGGCGGCGGGACGCGAGACGCCGGACGCGCCGTTCCGCCAGCTGGCGCCCTCCGCCGGACCGGAGCCGACGTTCAAGCCGCCCAAACCTCGGCGCTTCAAGCTGAAGAACGGTCTCGAGGTGGTGCTGGTCGAGTTCCATGACCTGCCGCTGATCGACTTCAATCTGATGATCAAGACCGGTGGCGCGGCGAACCCGGCCGATCACGCCGGCCTGGCCGACCTGACCGCGCACATGCTCGACGAGGGTACGAAGTCGCGCACCGCCCTTGCCATCGCCGATCAGGCCGCGTCGCTCGGCGCGACGCTGTCGACCGGCAGCACCTGGGATTCGTCGAACGTCAGCCTGTCGACGCTGAGCCGGAACCTGGACGCGGCGCTGGCCCTGTTCTCCGACGTGGTGGTGAACCCCGGCTTCGACCCGAAGGAATTCGAGCGCGTGCGCGACAACCTGCTGACCGCGATCACGCGCCGCAAGGACAGCCCGCCGACCGTCGCCAACCTGGCGTTCACGCGCCTGCTCTACGGCCAGAAGCATCCCTACGGCTGGCCGATGGCCGGCGTCGAATCGTCGATCAAGAAGCTGACGCCCGCGGACCTGCGCGGCTTCTACGACAAGTACTACCGCCCCAACAACGCCGCGCTGCTGGTGGCGGGCGACACGACGGAGAAGGCGCTGCGCGCCAAGCTGGAAGCGGCGTTCTCCAAGTGGCGCGCCAAGGCCGGCGGCGCCCCGAAGTTGCCCGCACCCGAGGGCGCGGCGACGGCCACGCGCATCTTCGTCGTCGACAAGGCCGACGCCCCGCAGTCGTCGATTCGCGTCGGCCTGATCGGCATCGACCGCAAGAGCCCGGACTACTTCCCCGTCACGGTGATGAACCTGATCCTGGGCGGCGGCTTTTACCGTCTGGATCTCAACCTGCGCGAGGGCAAGGGCTGGACCTACGGCGCCCGTTCCACGGTCGACAGCCGGCGCACGCCCGGGCCGATCTCGGCCGGCGGCGAGTTCGTCGCGCTTCACACCGCCGATTCGGTTTCGGAGATCCTGAAGGAGGTCGGGAGCATGCGCGACGCCGACGTCACCGACGTCGAGCTGGCGCGCGCCAAGGATCAGATCATCAAGTCCTTCCCGGCGCGCTTCGCCACGCGCGCCAACGTCGCGGCGCAGCTCGCCGAGCTGGCCGTGTTCGGCCTGCCCGACAGCTACATCACCGACTACACAAAGAAGATCGCCGCCGTCACGAAGGACGACGTCCGCCGCGTCGCCCGCAAGTACCTGGACCCGAACCATCTCACCATCGTCGTCGTCGGCGACCGCAAGACGCTGGCCGAGCCGCTGGCGAAGCTGGCGCCGGTCGAGATCCGCGACCTCGACGGCAATCCGCTCCCCAGCGGGCCATGATCTCTTTCATGGACGATTGTGCGCACGCCGAGTCCACGGCGGAGGCGCAGCGCGTGGCCGACCAGCGCCGGTCGGCGGTTCGCCGTGTCTTCCTGCTCACGCTCGGGCTCAACGCCGCGGTGGCGATCGCGAAGGCGGGTTACGGCTACCTGTCCGGGTCGCTGACGCTGGGCACCGACTCGCTGCATTCGATCCTGGACGCCTCGTCGAACGTGCTGGCGCTGTTCGGCCTGCGCTGGGCGGCCGTGCCCGCCGACGCCCGCCACCCGTACGGTCGCCAGAAGATCGAGATCCTGGCAGCCCTCGGCATCGGCGTGTTGATCGTCGCCGGCCTGTTCGAGTTCGGCGCCGCCGCCGTCCATTCGCTGATCGACCGCCACCCGCCGCCGCAAGTCGGCGTGGCGGGCTTCGCCATCGTGCTGGGGACGATGGCCGTCAATCTGTGGGTCGCGCGTTACGAACGGCGGAAGGCGACGGAGCTGTCCAGCGCGCTGCTGAGCGCCGATGCGCGCCACACGCAATCCGATCTGTACGCGTCAGGGGCCGTCGTCGCGTCTTTCGTGGCGGCGCGCGCGGGCCTGGGCTGGGCGGACGGCGTCGCGACGCTGCTGCTCATCGCGCTGATCGGGCACGCCGCCTGGGACGTGTTCCGCGAAAACGTCCCCATCCTGATCGACGCCGCGATACTGGATCCCGCCAGCGTGACGGCCTTCGCCGGGCCGCTCGCGCGCGACGGGTCGATTCACCGGGTGCGATCCCGCGGCGTCCGGGGCGCCGTGGAGCTGGATCTGCACCTGGAGGTGGCCCCGGACATGAGCGTCGCGGACGCGCACAGCCTGGCTCGACAGCTCAGCGCCGATCTGAAGGTTAAGTTCCCGGAGGTTTCCGACGTAATCATCCACATCGAACCGAAACCGAGGACCAGACCAGACCAGTGAGTGCGCAAACGACTTCAGATCGAGGGAAACGCGAGCCTCCGACGGCTTGACACCCCCGGCCATACCGATAAGATACCGGCCGCACTGAAGTAATCGGCCACGGCTAGGAACGCATCGAGCCCAACCGTCGTCCAGGCACCACCTATCCGAAACCTGCCGAAAGCGTCCCCCCTACCCCAACCAGACAGTCGAAAGCGGCCGTAAGCCGCCCGCGAGGAGATCGAGATGCAAGGACTTGCCCAGTTCCTAGCCGATGGTGGCACCCTGATGTACGTGAACTTGGTGGTCTCGATGATCACCATGGCCATCATCATCGACCGCGCCATCTTCTTCCTCGGCAAGGGGTCGGTGAACGCGAAAGCGTTCCTCGAGCAGATTCGTAAACTGGTTCTCGCCAACAACATCGACCGCGCGGTGAAGCTGTGCTCCGCCACCGAGGCGCCCGTCGCCCAGGTTGCGCGCGCCGGCCTCCAGCGCGTGCACCGTGGCGAGATCGCGATCGCCCAGTCGATCGAAGAGACGCTGGTCGACGTGACGCCGCTGCTGAAGAAGCGCGTCCAGATCCTCTGGTCGATCGCCAATATCGCGACCCTGGTCGGCCTCCTCGGTACGGTCATCGGTCTTATCCGCGCGTTCGGCGCCGTCGCCGCCGCGAAACCGGAAGAGCGCTCCGCGCTGCTCGCCCGCGGTATCTCCGAGGCGTTGAACAACACCGCCATGGGCCTCGGTATCGCCGTCACCTGCATCATCGCCCACGCCTTCCTGTCGTCGGCCTCGAAGAAGCAGGTCGGTGACCTGGAAGGGTTCGCGCTGAAGCTCGAGAACCTGCTGGCCGAGTCGGCCCAGGGCGCGAAGGCCTAAGGGTCAAGGGACAAGGGCCCATCGCCCGCATGTCGATGACGAGGACGCTATGACGAGAAGTCAGGTCCGCGCGGCGACGCGCCGTATGCGCGACCACGTCGAGGAGATCGAGGAAGAGGCGGGCGAGCTCAACCTCGTCCCCTACATGGATATCGTCACCAACATCATCATCTTCCTCCTCGCTTCGGTC
>Ga0070673_100000314_pt1 | contig 25487 bp, 22 predicted proteins | sample KBSM23metaG_FD_65342 | JGI IMG/M metagenome (GOLD analysis project Ga0070673, IMG submission 65342) | Miscanthus rhizosphere microbial communities from Kellogg Biological Station, Michigan, USA - KBS M2-3 metaG | ecosystem: Host-associated > Plants > Roots > Rhizosphere > Soil ... | reverse complement strand
TGTTGGGGATGACGGCGCTGGCGGGCCTGGCGGCCTGCCAGAAGCCGGCCGAGGAAGCGAAACCAGGGGCGGCCGCGCCGGCAGCGCCAGCGGCGGCACCGGCCGACGACAAGGGGCCGATCAAGGTCGGCATCCTCCACTCGCTGTCGGGCACGATGGCGATCAGCGAAACGTCGTTGAAGGACGTCGCGCTGATGACGATCGAGGAGATCAACGAGAAGGGCGGCGTCCTCGGGCGCAAGCTCGAGCCCGTCGTCGTCGACCCGGCGTCCGACTGGCCGCTGTTCGCGCAGAAGGCGCGCGACCTGATCCAGAAGGAGCACGTCGCCGCCACGTTCGGTTGCTGGACCTCGGTGTCGCGCAAGTCGGTGCTGCCGGTGTTCGAGGAGCTGAACGGCCTGCTCTTCTACCCGGTGCAGTACGAGGGTGAGGAGTCGTCCTGGAACGTCTTTTACACGGGCGCGGCGCCGAATCAGCAGGCGATCCCCGCGGTCGAGTACCTGATGGGCAAGAAGGGTGGCGCCGCGAAGCGCTGGGTGCTGCTCGGGACGGACTACGTCTACCCGCGCACGACCAACAAGATCCTGCGCTACTTCCTGCACGAGAAGGGCGTCGCGGACGACGACATCATGGAGAAATACACGCCCTTCGGTCACAGCGACTACCAGACCATCGTCGCGGACATCAAGAAGTTCGCGACCGGCAAGCGCACCGCGGTCGTGTCGACGATCAACGGCGACTCGAACGTGCCGTTCTACAAGGAGCTGGGCAACCAGGGCATGAAGGCGACCGACATCCCGGTGGTGGCGTTCTCGGTCGGCGAGGAGGAGCTGCGCGGCATCGACACCAAGCCGCTGGTCGGTCACTTGGCGGCCTGGAACTACTTCATGTCGATGGACACGCCCGAGAACAAGGCGTTCATCGACAAGTGGACCGCCTACGTGAAGAAGAACAACCTCCCGGGCGGCGACAAGCGCGTCACCAACGACCCGATGGAGGCGACGTACATCGGCATTCACATGTGGGCGCAGGCGGTCGAGCAGGCGAAGTCGACCAACGTCGACGCCGTCCGCCAGGCCGTCGGGTACCAGCACTTCAAGGCGCCGTCGGGCTTCGACATCCAGCTTGACGCCAAGAACCACCACCTGTGGAAGCCGGTCGTGATCGGAGAAGTGAAGGGCGACGGCCAGTTCCGCGTCGTCTGGAAGACGGAAGGACCGATCCGCGCGCAGGCGTGGAGCCCGTTCATCCCGGACAGCGCGAAGAAGATCGCGGACTGGACGTATCCCTGGGCCTGCGGGAATTGCACCGCGCCGAAGTTCGGTGCGGCCGGAGTGGTTGCGGCGAAGTGAACACCCGAGACGGAACCGGCGTGAGCCACGTGCCGAAGACGATCAAGACGGCGGTTTTCATGGGGATGGCCGCCGCGGTCGTCGTCTTTTCGCCGCTGGCTCACGCCGATCCCGTCGAAGACGCGGTTGCGATCGCGATCGATGGTCTGGCTGCGCCGTCGGAAGACAAGATAGAGGCGAGCATCCAGCAGCTGGCGGCGCTGGACGATCCGCGGGCGATCCCGGCACTGGATGCGCTGTGCGACGACCGCCTGCGCGTCGGCGCCGACGGCCGTCCGTATATCTGGGATTCGAAGACGCGCGACGTCCGGCACCCGCTGACCGGCGCCGTGGTGTCGCCGGCGCCGCGGCCGCTGAAGGACGTCGAGGTCGGCAACGAGATGCGCCGCGTGGCGCTGCCCGCGCTCGCGCGGCTTCAGCTGGCGTCGCCCCAGGCGGCGCTGCGCATGGCCGCCGCCGAGGAGCTGTCGAAGAGTGGGTCGGCGGACGCCGCGGCGCTGCTGCACCGGTCGCTGGCACGGGAGAAGGACGCCGGCGTGCGTGAGGCGCTGGCGCTCGCGGTGGCGCGCGCCGATCTGGCCGGAACGGATCCGGCCGCGCGCATCGCGGCGCTCGACGCCATCGGCAAGAGCGGAAACGACGGGTTTCTTTCGGAGCTGCAGCGGCTGACGGCGAAGAATGGCGACGGAACGCCGGTGGAGCCGGACGCGCGCGTCGCCGCGGCGGCGACGCGCGCGATGGATTCGGTCAAGAGCCACCAGCGGCTGGTGGCGTTCGGCGGCAGCCTGCTGCACGGCCTGTCGCTGGCCAGCGTGCTGCTGTTCGTCGCGCTGGGCCTGGCGATCACGTTCGGCTTGCTCGGCGTCATCAACATGGCTCACGGCGAGATGCTGATGCTGGGCGCCTACGCGACGTACACCGTGCAGACCGTGCTGCACGGCCATCGCTTCTATTTGCTGGCGGCGATACCGATCGCCTTCCTCGCCACCGGCGCGATCGGCGCGGCGCTGGAGCGCGGCGTGATCCGTCATCTCTATGGGCGCCCGCTGGAGACGCTGCTGGCGACCTGGGGCATCAGCCTGGGCCTGATCCAGACGGTGCGCCTGATGTTCGGCGCGCAGAACGTGACGGTGGCGAATCCGGACTGGCTGGCCGGCGGTCTGGAGATCGCGCACGGCCTGGTGCTGCCGTGGAGCCGCATTGCCGTCGTCGGGTTCGTCATCCTGGTCGCGGCGGGCGTGTGGTTCATCCTGCAGCGCACGCGCTTCGGGCTGCAGGTGCGCGCGGTGACGCAGAACCGCCCCATGGCGGCGTGCCTGGGCATCCGCACCAAACGCGTGGACGCATTGATGTTCGGGCTCGGCTCGGGCATCGCGGGGCTGGGCGGCGTCGCGCTGTCGCAGCTCGGCAACGTCGGTCCCGAGCTGGGCCAGAGCTACATCATCGACGCGTTCATGGTCGTCGTGCTGGGCGGGGTGGGGCGGCTGACGGGCGCGGTCGCCGCCGCGCTGGGGCTGGGGATCATCAACAAGCTGATCGAACCGGCGGCCGGCGCGGTGACGGGAAAGATCGTCGTGCTGGTCGTCATCATCCTGTTCATTCAGCGGCGCCCGCAGGGGCTGTTCGCGCTGCGCGGCCGCGTGGAGGCATGACATGAGCTCGCTGAGGTCGCGTCTTCGCGAGATGCACGGGCCGCGCGCCTGGGCGGCGCTCGGCGCCGTCGCGGTGCTGCTGGCGCTGCTCCCGCTTATGGGACTGCCGGCGCACCTGGTGCCGCTGTTCGGGAAGTTCCTCTGCTTCGGCATCGCGGCGCTGGCCATGGACCTGGTTTGGGGCTATGGCGGCATCTTGAGCCTCGGTCACGGCCTGTTCTTCGCGCTGGGTGGCTACGGCATGGGCATGTACCTGATGCGTTCGATCGCCGGCGAGGGCGTTTATAGGAGCGTGCTGCCCGACTTCATGGTGTTCCTCGACTGGAAGCAGCTGCCCTGGTACTGGCACGGCTTCGAGCACTTCGGCTTCGCGATCGCGATGGCGCTGCTGGTTCCGGGCGCGCTGGCGCTGGTGTTCGGATGGTTCGCCTTCCGGTCGCGCATCCGCGGGGTCTACTTCTCGATCGTCACGCAGGCGCTGACGTACGCGGCGACGCTGCTGTTCTTCCAGAACGCCGCCGGCTTCGGCGGCAACAACGGCCTCACCGACTTCAAGCGCATCCTCGGCTGGCCGCTGCACGACCCGGGCACGCGCGCCGCGCTCTACGTTGCGTCGGCGATCGCGCTGGTGGCCACCTACCTCCTGTGCCGGTACGTGGTGACCAGCCGGCTCGGGCGCGTGCTGACCGCGGTGCGTGACGCCGAGCTGAAGACGCGCTTCTGCGGCTACGAATCGACGCACTACAAGCTGTTCGTGTGGACGCTGTCCGCGGTTCTGTGCGGTCTGGCGGGCGCGCTGTACGTGCCGCAGGTCGGGATCATCAACCCCAGCGAGATGCAGCCGGCGAACTCGATCGAGATGGCGATCTGGGTCGCGGTGGGCGGTCGCGGGTCGCTGGTCGGCGCCGTCATCGGCGCATGGATCGTCGCCGGCGGCAAGAACTGGCTGACCAACACGATTCCTTCGGCCTGGCTTTACGTGCTGGGCGGCCTGTTCGTGGTCGTGACGCTGTTTCTTCCCCGAGGTCTGGTCGGCCTCATTCCCAAGCTGCGGCTCGCCCTCGCCGCCGTCCTCCGGCGAAGGGCGGGGCAGCCGGTGTGAGCGCGCCCGCAGTGACGGATCCCAACGACGCGGACGATCGCGCGACACCGATCGTCTCCGTGCCCGTGCCCGAGGCGGCGCGCCGGCCGCTGGTGCTCTGGGTCGAGGAGCTGTCAGTCAGCTTCGAAGGCTTCAAGGCGCTGAACGGTGTCTCGCTGGAGCTGGAACAAGGTGAGCTGCGCTGCCTGATCGGGCCTAACGGCGCCGGCAAGACCACGCTGATGGACGTCATCACTGGCAAGACGCGGCCCGCGACGGGCGGCGTCTTCCTCGATCGGCGCGACGTCGATCTGACGAAGCTCTCGGAATGCCGGATCGCCGAGCTGGGCGTGGGGCGGAAGTTCCAGCGGCCCACGGTGTTCCAGGGCCATACCGTCTACGAGAACTGCGAGCTCGCGCTGCGCGGGCGCAAGGGCGTGTGGAGCGCGCTGTTCACGCGCCGCACCGCCGCGGAGCGGGCGCGCATCGACGAGGTGCTGGAGATCATCGGCCTGGCCAATCAGGCGAAGCGCGAGGCCGGCCTGCTGTCTCACGGCCAGAAGCAATGGCTGGAGATCGGGATGCTGCTGGCGCAAGACCCGAAGGTGCTGCTGGTCGACGAGCCGGTCGCCGGCATGACCCACGCGGAGACGGAGCGAACCGCGGAGCTGATGCGGAACCTGGCCGGCAAACACACCATCGTCGTCGTCGAGCACGACATGGAGTTCGTGCGCAGCATCGCGCGACGCGTGACGGTGCTGCACGAGGGAAAGGTGCTGGCCGACGGTCCGATGGCGCAGATCCAGGCCGACCCGCGGGTGGTGGAGGTCTACCTCGGTGAGTGACGCGGCGATGCTGGCCACGGAGAAGGTGAACCAGTTCTACGGCGGCAGCCACACGCTGTGGGACGTCGATTTGGACGTCCCGGTGGGCGGCTGCGTCTGCCTGATGGGCCGCAACGGCGTCGGCAAGACCACGCTGCTGAAGGTGATCATGGGCCTGCTGCCGGCGGTGTCCGGGAAGATTCGCTTCGGCGACGCCGAGCTGTCGGGCCAGCGGCCCGAGGCGCGCGCCCGCGCCGGGATCGGTTACGTCCCGCAGGGGCGCGAGATCTTCCCGTCGCTGACGGTCGAGGAGAATCTGATGGTCGGCCGACGCGCGCTGGGCCGCAGCGACCTGCCCGAGCGCGTGTTCCAGCTGTTCCCGGTGCTGAAGACGATGTTGCGCCGGCGCGGCGGCGATCTGTCGGGCGGCCAGCAGCAGCAGCTGGCGATGGGGCGCGCGCTGGCGCTGGATCCGAAGCTGCTGATCCTCGACGAGCCGACCGAGGGCATCCAGCCCAACATCGTGGCCGAGATCGGCGACGTCATCACGCGCCTGGGCGAGGAGGGCGTGACCGTATTGATGGTCGAGCAGAAGCTGGCATTCGCGCGCCGGGTGGCGCGCAGCTTCGTGATCCTCGATCGCGGGCGCGCGGTCGCGACCGGCGCGATCGGCGAGCTGACCGACGACCTGGTCCGGCGGCACCTGACCGTATGAAGGAGGCATGAACGATGGCGAGCATCACGATCCAGGCGGAACCGGGAGCGCTTTCGATCGATCCACAGCGCACCGCCGTCGTGATGATCGACATGCAGCGCGACTTCCTCGAGCCCGGTGGTTTCGGCGAGACGCTGGGCAACGACGTGTCGCTGCTGGCGCGGGCGATCGATCCGGCGGCGGCGCTGATGGCCGGCGCGCGCAAGCTGGGCATGCTTGTCGTCCACACGCGCGAGGGCCACCGGCCGGACCTGGCCGACGCGCCGCCCGCCAAGATCGAGCGCGGCGCGCCCAGCATGCGCATCGGCGACGTCGGCCCGATGGGGCGGATCCTGATCCGCGGCGAGAAGGGTCACGACATCATCCCCGCCCTGGCGCCGAAGGCCGGTGAGCCGGTGGTCGACAAGCCGGGGAAGGGCGCGTTCTTCGCCACCGACCTGCACGCGATCCTCGCCAATCGTGGCATCGAGAACCTGATCGTCGGCGGCGTCACCACCGAGGTTTGCGTCCACACGACGGTGCGTGAGGCGAACGATCGCGGCTATCGCTGCGTCGTCGCGGAGGACTGCTGCGGATCGTACTTCCCCGAATTTCACGAAGTCGGGCTGCGAATGATCAAGGCCCAGGGCGGGATCTTCGGATGGGTCTCGGATTCGAGACGCATCCTCTCCGCCTTTGCATCGAACGGGAGGACAGCATGACAGCCGCAACCGAGACGAACAAACCGAAGATCTGGGTGCCAGGCGATTGGAACGCATTCTTCGGCTTCGGAACGAACATCCTCGTCAACCTGATGGTGTTGACGACGCTGCTGCGGTTCGTGATCAAGATGCCCGACCACATCGTCTTCGGACGCATCCTGCCCGCGACGGGGCTGATGCTGTGCATGAGCACGATGTACTACGCGTGGCTCGCGTACCGGCTGGCGAAGAAGACCGGGCGGACGGACGTCTGCGCGCTGCCGTCGGGCATCAGCGTGCCGCACATGTTCGTCGTCACCTTCGTGATCATGCTGCCGATCGCGCTCAAGACCGGCGATCCGATCCAGGGATGGGAGGCGGGGCTGACGTGGGTGTTCATCCAGAGCTTCGTGCTGATGGGCGGCGGGTTCATCGCGCCATTCATCCGCAAGGTCACGCCGCGGGCGGCGCTGCTGGGGACGCTGGCGGGCGTGTCCGTCACGTTCATCTCGATGCGGCCGGCGGCGCAGATGTTTCAGACGCCGATCATCGGCGTCGTCTGCTTCGCGATCATCCTGGCGAGCTGGTTCGGCGGCGTGAAGTATCGTGGCGTTCCCGCGGGCCTCGTGGCGATTGGTGTCGGGTCGGCGATTGCGTGGGGCGCAGCGGCGGCCGGTCTGGGCTGGGGTGGCATGGGCATCGACAAGCTCGCCGCGTCGGTGTCGAACTTCGGCTTCTCGCTGCCGATCCCGGCGTTCGATCACACCTTCCACGGCTTCAAGTACCTGGGCGTCATCCTCGTCACCGCGATCCCGTTCGGCATCTACGACCTGGTCGAGGCGATCGACAACGTCGAGAGCGCGGCGGTGGCGGGCGACAGCTTCCCGACCACGCGCGTGCTGACCGCCGACGGCGTGGTCAGCCTGATCGGCTGCCTGATGGGCAACCCGTTCATCAACGCGGTCTACATCGGCCATCCGGGCTGGAAGTCGATGGGCGGCCGGATCGGTTACTCGGCTGCGACGGGGGTGATGGTCATCTTGCTGTCGTGGCTGGGCGTCATCTCCGTGATGGTGTCGCTGGTGCCGGTGGTGGCGATCTCGCCGATTCTCCTCTACATCGCCATGTTGATCGGCGCCCAGTCGTTCCAGGAGACGCCCAAGAGCCACGCGCCGGCGATCATCCTGGCGCTGATCCCGCACCTGGCAGCATGGGGCAAGCTGCAGATCGACGGCGCGCTGCACGCCGCAGGGACCAATGTCGCGGCCATCGGCTTCGACAAGCTGGGCAACGAGGGAATCCTGTACCAGGGCCTGCAGGTGATGGGCGACGGGTCGATCCTCGGCGGCCTGATGCTCGGCGCGATCGGCGTCTTCGTCATCGACCGCAACTTCACGAAGGCGTCGATATTCTCGGTGGTGGCCGCGGCGCTGACCTTCTTCGGCTTCATGCACGGCGAGAAGATCGGCTTCGGCGAATCGCCCATCATGGCGCTCAGCTACCTCGGCGTCGCGACGGTGCTCTTCGCCTGCGCCCGCTCCGCCGCCCCCGCCGAGGCGCCGATGACGATGCCCGAAATGCACGGCGCCGAACCCCTCCCCGCCGCTGAGTAGCCGAGAGAACGTGAAAGCGCGAGAGACGATCCGATCCGGTCCCCTCTCCCCGCGTGAGCGGGGAGAGGGTTAGGGAGAGGGGCCGCCGACCAGGCCGAGTGCGCGAGCGATCTCTTCAAAAACAGCCCTCGGCTCGCGAAACACGAGGTCGGTCGGAAAGCGCAGCACGACGACCCCCCGCCACCGCAAGAAAGCAGTTCGACGTTCGTCGTATCGTTGCGCTGCAATTTCGAAGTGCTGGCCTCCGTCGAGCTCCACCGCGAGCCGTTCCCCGCTCACGCGGGGCGAGGGGACCGGATCTCAGGTTTCCAGCAACCCCTCGCGCACCACGAACGCGGCGACGTCCTCCACGCCTTCGCCTTTGCGGACGGAGGTGAAGACGAAGGGGCGGGCGCCGCGCTGCTTGCGGGCGTCGCGGTCCATCACCTCCAGCGAGGCGCCGACGTGCGGGGCCAGATCGGTCTTGTTGATCACCAGCAGGTCCGATTTGGTGATGCCGGGGCCGCCCTTGCGCGGGATCTTGTCGCCGCCGGCCACGTCGATGACGTAGATGCAGAGGTCGGCCAGCTCGGGGCTGAAGGTCGCCGCGAGGTTGTCGCCGCCGCTCTCGATGATCACCAGGTCCAGCGCCGGGAACCGGCGCGACAGACCGTCGACGGCGTCCAGGTTGATCGACGCGTCCTCGCGGATCGCCGTGTGTGGGCAGCCGCCGGTCTCGACGCCGACGATGCGTTCTTCCGGCAGCGCCCCGCTGCGCATCAGAAACTGCGCGTCCTCCTTGGTGTAGATGTCGTTGGTCACGACGGCGATGTCGTACTGGTCGCGCAGCCGCTTGCACAGCGCATCGACCAGCGCGGTCTTGCCGGACCCGACGGGACCCGCGACGCCGACGCGCAGGGGTTGCAGGCGGGTCATGATCGGAACAACCGGCTGTAGAGGGCCTCGTGCAGCGCGCTCGCCATCGCCTGGCCGGGCGTGGTGGCCGCCAGCTCGTCATCGGCGAGCGCGCGCGCCTGTTCGACCACCTCGGGGATCTCGTCGCCCGCCGCCGCCAGCAGCCGCTGCCCCGCGCTCTGCCCGAGCGGAATCAACCGCACCGCGGCGCTCGTCGTCGCCTCGGCCCACGCGAAGGCGTAGCCCGCCAGCGCGGCGGACGTCGGGATGGCGAAGCGCGCCGCGCCCAGCGCGAACATCGCCGCCTGCGTGACGTGCGCGCACGCCTCCCAGCCCGCGGCGTCGCGGACGCCGATGGCGCCGAGCGCGCGCGCCAGCGCCGAACCGAGCTGTCGCTCTTCGGCCCGCGTCTCGCGCGTCGGCCGGCATGCCGCGAGCCAGGCGCTCCACGCATCGACCCGCGCGAGGTTGTCCATCCGCCACGCGTCGATCAACCGTTCCAGCACAGGTAGGTCCAGTGTTCCCACACCATGGTGGAGCAGGCCCAGCAACCATTCTGCCGCGGTCGCCTCGTCGGTCACCCATCCCGAGGCGACGGCCTGCTCCAGCCCCTGCGAGTATGCGAACGCGCCGATCGGCAGCGCCGGGCTGACCAGCTGCAAGAGGCGCGTCAGCGCGACCCCGCTGACGGCAACGACGTCCGTGGCCGGCGCGTCGAGATGTTCCCGATCAGTGTTCGTGTCCGTGCTCGTGTTCATGTCGGTGCTCATGGCGATGCTCCCCGTTGCGTTCGCCGTGCCGGTAACCGCCGGCTTCGGGTTCGAAGGGCGCGGTGCAGGTCTCGACGACGAGTCCCAGCTCCGCGACCATCTCGTCGAGAACGTGGTCGTGCTCGTACGCGAGCCAACCGTGGCCGACCTGGACCGGTACGTGCCGGTTGCCCAGGTGATAGGCCGCCCGCGCGAGCGCGGTCGCATCCTTCGCGCGCACCAGCGACAGCATCTGTTCGGCGGCGCGCACCGTCACTGTCTGGTCCAGCTCGGGATCGCGCAGCACATCTCCGTCGCGCAGGATGGTGCCGCGCGGCAGCAGCAACGCCGCCTCGCGGCCGTCGTCGATCCGGACGCGCATCCGGCTGCGCCGGCGATCCTCGAACCCCAGCGTGAGCGAACCGGTCGCGCGCGCCACGCCGCGATCGTCGCCGACCACTTCGGTGAGCTGAAGCATCTTTGCGGTCGAGCTGTTTGTGCCCATGGGCCGGTCGTTCTCCTTCAGAACAGGAAATACTTCTGCGCCAGCGGCAGCGTCGTCGCGGGCGTGCACGTCAGCAGCTCGCCGTCGGCGCGCACCTCGTAGGTCTGCGCGTCGACCTCGATGACGGGCAGGGCGCCGTTGTGGACGAGGTCGCGCTTGCGCACGGCGCGCGTGCCGCTGACGGCGACGACGCGCTTCCCGAGCCGCAGCCGCTGCGGGACGCCGTCCTCCAGCGCCGCCCGCGACATGAACGTCACCGACGTCGCCAACAACGCCCCGCCCAGCGCCCCGAACATCGGCCGGTAATGAACGGGCTGCGGCGTCGGGATCGACGCGTTCGGGTCGCCCATGGGTGCCGCGACGATGAACCCGCCCTTGATGATCACGGCCGGCTTCGCGCCGAAGAACGCCGGCCGCCACAGCACCAGGTCGGCCAGCTTGCCGACGGCGATCGACCCGACCTCGTGGCTGATGCCGTGCGTGATCGCCGGGTTGATCGTGTACTTCGCCAGATAGCGCCTGGCGCGGAAGTTGTCATTGTTGCCCCCGCCGCCCGCGTCCTCGGCGAGCGGTCCGCGCTGCTGCTTCATCTTGTGGGCCGTCTGCCAGGTCCGCGTGATCACCTCGCCGACGCGCCCCATCGCCTGCGAGTCGCTGGACATCATGCTGATCGCGCCGATGTCGTGCAGGATGTCCTCGGCCGCGATGGTCTCGCGCCGGATGCGCGATTCGGCGAACGCGACGTCCTCGGCGATCCCCGGATCCAGGTGGTGGCACACCATCAGCATGTCCAGGTGCTCGTCGACGGTGTTGACGGTGTACGGGCGCGTCGGGTTAGTCGACGACGGCAGGACGTGCGCGACGCCGCACGCCTTGATGATGTCGGGCGCGTGGCCGCCGCCCGCGCCCTCCGTGTGATACGTGTGGATGGCGCGTCCCTTGAACGCCGCCAGCGTGTCCTCGACGAAGCCCGATTCGTTCAGCGTGTCGGTATGAATGGCGACCTGGACGTCGTACGCCTCGGCGACGCCCAGACAGCAGTCAATCGCCGCCGGCGTCGTCCCCCAGTCCTCGTGCAGCTTGAGGCCCAGACAGCCGGCTCGGATCTGCTCGACCAGCGCCTCGGGCTGGCTCGCGTTGCCCTTGCCGAGGAAGCCCAGGTTGATCGGCAGCGCGTCCGCCGCCTGCAGCATGCGCGCGACGTTCCACGCGCCCGGCGTGCAGGTCGTCGCGTTCGTCCCCGCCGCCGGCCCCGTGCCGCCGCCGATCATCGTCGTGACGCCCGACATCAGCGCGTCGTCGATCTGCTGCGGCGAGATGAAGTGAATGTGCGTGTCGATGCCGCCGGCGGTGAGCAGGCAGCCCTCGCCGGCGATGATCTCCGTGCCCGGCCCGATCACGACGTCGACACCCGGCTGCACGTCGGGGTTGCCGGCCTTGCCGATGCCGTGAATGCGGCCGTGCTTGATGCCGACGTCCGCCTTGATGATTCCGCCGACGTCGAACACGACCGCGTTGGTGATCACCGTGTCGGCAACGCCCATCCCGCTTCGCTGGCTCTGTCCCATCCCGTCGCGGATCACCTTGCCGCCGCCGAACTTCACCTCCTCGCCGTAGATGGTGTGGTCGCGCTCGACCTCGATCACCAGGTCGGTGTCGGCGAGGCGGATGCGGTCGCCGGTGGTGGGACCGTACATCTCGGCGTACGCATGTCGGCCGACCGTCTTCATTCCGTCCCGTCGAGCGGTCCCATGACTTCGCCGCGGAATCCGTGCACCACGCGCGCCCCGTCGTAGGCGACGAGATCGACGGTGCGGGTCTGACCGGGCTCGAAGCGCACCGCCGTTCCCGCCGCGATGTTCAGCCGGAATCCGCGGGCCTGCGCGCGGTCGAACTCCAGACCGGGGTTCACCTCGAAGAAGTGGTAGTGCGACCCGACCTGGATGGGACGATCGCCCGTGTTGGCGACGGCGATCCGACGGACGGCGCGGCCGGCGTTGATCTCGATGTCGCCGTCGGCGGGCAGCACCGCGCCGATGCCGGCGGGCGCGCGGCTGGGAATCGGGTTGTGAACCGTCACCAGCTTGGTGCCGTCGGGAAACGTCGCCTCGACCTGCACCTCGGTGATCAGCTCGGCGACGCCGTGCATGACGTCGTCGGCGCCGAGCAGCTTCGTGCCCTCCGACATCAGCTCGGCGACCGTGCGGCCGTCGCGCGCGCCCTCCATGATCGCCGCCGAGATGTACGCGACAGCTTCGGGGTAGTTCAGCTTCAGGCCGCGCGCCTTGCGCCGCTCGGCGACGAGCGCGGCGGTGAACAGCAGCAGCTTGTCCTTCTCGCGCGGGGTGAGCTCCATGTCAGGTGGCCCACACGCGGGGTGGAACCGCCGCGCGCCCGAGCACGGCCGGCCGCAGCAGGGCCCAGGCGTCGTGAAGGAAGGCGCGCGCCCGCTCGGCGCTGGCGCCGATGTACCGCGCCACCAGCGCGTCGCCGCCACCGACCACCGTCGCTGCCGCGACGTCGCTGTCCGACGCGGCCGTCGCCAGCGCGCGCATGGCTTCGACCTCGGATTCCGCCGGCGCGGGCGCGGCGACCAGGAACGCCAGCACGCTCGCGCCGCCCAGGCCCCAGCGCGCGCGCATCACGTCGCCGGCCGCGTCGTAGCAGCCGCGCTCGATCAGCAGCGGCCGCCCCGCGCGGCGAAGCTCGAACGCCTGGCGACAGGATCCGCGCTCGAACGGGGCGCGGCCCGCCGGCAGGCCGAAGCAGACCGCGTCGATGCCGATGAAGCGCGCGTCGCCCTCCAGCGCGACGCGCGTCTCCAGCGTCGCGACAGCCCCGTCGTAGACGATCACCTCTTGTGGCAGCCATTCCAGCGTCGCCCCGTCGGCGACGCGCAGGCGCTGGATCTGTCGGGCCGGGGCGCCGTTCGTGCGATAGACCTTGGCGGCCGCCGGCGTCGTCACCAGCGCGTGGGCGCCGGTCGCGACGTCGACGTCGAGAGTCAGCTCGTCGCCACCCACCAGCCCGCCGGGCGGGTGCAGCACGTAGACGTGACAGACGCCGGGCCCCTCGGGAAGGAACGGCCGCTGCACGACCAGCGGCCCGCGGTGGGCACGCCGGGCCAGCCGCGTCGCCCCGTGCTCCGCCGCGAATCCCAGCTCCAGCGCCGCTTGCCAGCCGCCGCTCATCTCAGCGCTTGTCGTCGAGGAATGTGTTGGGCCGCTCCCAGACCACGAACACCACGCAACCTTCCGGGCTCGAGACCGCGTGGACCGATCCGGGCGGGTTGACCACGTGCGTGCCGGCGGCGTATTCGCCCCGCTCGTCGCGCTGCGCGCCGATGAGCACGTAGATGTGCTCGCTCCCCTCGTGGCGGTGCCGCGGAACCTTCGCGCCGGCGGCGTACCGCAGCAGCGCACCCGAACGGGTGTTCGGCTTGCCCCACAGCCGATGAATCTCGACGCCGGGTGCGAAGCGCCGCCAGGGCAGCCGGGGGCTGAGCGCGAGCGCCCGAAGTTCGTCGAGAGCGAGGGCCAGGCCATTCATGCCTCAGGTGTGCAGCGACTCGAGCAAGGCCGCCGACGTGGACACGGCGCCGAACACGCCGTTCTGCATCTTCACCATCTTGATCGCGGCGGCGTGGTTCCCGGGATCGGTCGCCCCGCAGCAGTCCTCGAGCAGCAAACATTCGTACCCGCGATCGTTCGCCTCGCGCATGGTGGTGTGGACGCACACGTCGGTCGTGATGCCCGCCAGGACGATGTTGGCGATCCCGCGCTGGCGCAGGATGAGGTCCAGGTCCGTCGCGCAGAACGATCCCTTGCCCGGCTTGTCGATGATCGCCTCGCCCGCGCGCGGCGCGAGCTCGGGGATGATGTCCCAGCCCGGCTCGCCACGGACCAGGATGCGCCCGCACGGTCCGCGATCGCCGATGCCCACGCCTTCGTTACCGGGCGTCCGCCGCGACCGCCAGCGCTTGTTGGCGGGCAGGTCGGCCAGGTCGGCGCGGTGCCCCTCGCGCGTGTGCAGGATCGGATATCCGGACGACCGGAACTTCTCCAGCACCCGCCGTATCGGATCGATGCACGCGCGCGTCAGGCTGATGTCATAGCCGAGCAGATCGATGTAACCGCCCTTGCCGCAGAAATCCGTCTGCATGTCGATCACGACCAGCGCGGTGTTCTCCGCGCGCAGATCGCCATTCCAGGGCCAAGGGTACGGATCGGCCGGAACGAACCGGGATGTCGCGCCCATCGCGCTCTTATAGGCCGGCGCATGTCTCTCGAATGTTTCGGCGGCTTTAATAGTTGGTAACTTCGCCCGGGTCGCGCGGATTGGCGTTGTCGTCGCGATCGCCGTCCGTCATTCTCGCGGCAGCGATGCAAAGCTTCGACGCCGCGGCGCTCGCGAAGGCGTATCGGGACGGAACGCGCACGCCGGCGGATGTCGTGGAGGAGGTGTTCGCGCGCATCGCGGCCCGCGGCGACGACGGCGTCTGGATCGCGCTCGCGTCGCGCGAGCGGGTCCTCGAAGAGGCGCTCGCGCTGGGCAAACGGCGCGCCGCGGGGGCGCCGCTGCCGCTGTTCGGGTTGCCGTTCGCGGTGAAGGACAACATCGACGTCGCCGGCTTGCCGACGACCGCCGCGTGCCCGGCGTTCGCGTACCGTCCCAGCGCGCATGCGCACGTGGTGGCGCGGTTGATCGCCGCCGGCGCCCTGGTGATCGGCAAGACCAACCTCGATCAGTTCGCCACCGGCCTCGTCGGCGTTCGTTCCCCGTACGGGATCCCGCGCAATCCGTTCGACGATCGCTTCATCGTGGGCGGGTCCAGCTCCGGCTCGGCGGTCAGCGTCGCCGTCGGCGAGGTCAGCTTCGCGCTGGGCACCGACACGGCCGGGTCCGGGCGGGTGCCGGCGGCGTTCAACAACATCGTCGGTCTGAAGCCCAGCCGCGGGCTGCTCAGCACCTCGGGCGTGGTGCCCGCCTGCCGCTCGCTGGATTGCGTGTCGGTCTTCGCGCTGACGGTCGAGGACGCCGTCGCCGTCGCGGACGTCGCCCGCGGCCACGACGCGGAGGACCCGGCGTCGTGGCCCGAGGCGGACGTGTTTCGTTTCCAGCCTGGCGCGTGCCCCCCGCGTTTTCGCTTCGGCGTCCCTGCGGGCGCCGCCCTCGAGTTCTTCGGGGACGCGCGCGCCGCGGATCTGTTCGCGCGCGCTCTCGCCGATCTCGAGGCGATGGGCGGCCAGCGTGTCGACGTCGACTTCGCGCCGTTCCGCGAGGCGGGTGGCCTCCTCTATGACGGGCCGTTCGTGGCCGAACGCCTGGAGGCGGCCGGCGCGACCCTGACGGCGAACTCGTCCGCGCTGATCGATCCGGTCCGGCAGATCATGGAGGGCGCCACGCGCTTCGACGCGCGGGCCGCGTTCGCCGCGCAGCATCGGCTGGCGGCGCTGCGCCGGCGGGCGGCCGCGCTGCTCGCCCCCGTCGACTTCCTGCTGGTCCCGACGACGCCGACCATCTATCCGATCGCGGACGTCCAGGCGGAGCCGCTCCGGCTCAACGCCGTGCTCGGGACGTACGCGAACTTCGTCAACTTGTTGGACCTGGCCGGGTGCGCCGTCCCGCTGGGATTCCGGACCGACGGCCTCCCGGCGGGCGCCACGCTGATCGCGCCCTGGGGCCGCGACGCCGCGCTCGCGTCGTTCGCCGCCGCCATTCACCGGCGGACGTCGCGCACGATGGGCGCAACGCGGGAGCCAGTGCTGCCGGCGGACGAGCCCGCCGCCGCGGCGATCGCGGACGACGACCGGATCCCGATCGCCGTCGTCGGCGCCCACCTCTCGGGTGAACCGCTGAACCATCAGCTGGTCGATGGCGGCGGCCGCTTCGTGCGCGCCGCCCGGACAGCGCCCGCCTACCGGCTGTACGCGCTGCCGAACGCGAAGCCCGCCAAGCCCGGCATGATGCGCGTCCAGGAGCGCGGCGCTTCGATCGACCTCGAGCTGTGGTCGCTGACGCCCGCCGTGTTCGGGCGCTTCGTCGCGCGCGTCCCCGCGCCGCTTTGCATCGGCACCATCGAGCTGGACGACGGCACCCACGCGAAAGGCTTCCTGTGCGAGCCAAGCGCGCTGATGGGCGCGACCGACATCTCGCATTTCGGCGGTTGGCGCACGTTTCTGCGTTCGCTGAATTGACCGTACGGGTATTCGGAGGGGCGCGAAGTTACGGCGTTCCGTCCCGCACGAAATCTGCTCGCAACGTGGCGCAGATATTCTGCGCGCATGAAGAAAATGCTGGTGTTCGCCGCCGTCCTCGCGACGGTTGGCTTGAGCTACGACAACCGCGAGCTGTCTGTCCCCACCGCGACCGCCGCGCCCGCGAAGCCGCCGCTGCGAATCGCCTTCAGCGACTGGCCCGGCTGGACGGCGTTCGAAATCGGAATCCAGAAAGGCTGGTTCAAGGAAGCGGGCGTCGACGTCAAGTTCGACTGGTTCGAGTACGCGCCCTCGATGGAGGCGTTCGCCGCCGGCAAGGTGGACGCTGTCATGATGACGATGGGCGACGCGCTGGTGACCGGCGCGCCCGGCGCACGCAGCGTGGCCATCCTCATCACCGACTACAGCAACGGCAACGACATGATCGTCGCCAAGAAGGGCATCGACGGCATCAAGGCGCTCAAGGGCAAATCGGTCGGGTTGGAGACGGGCCTGGTCGAGCACCTGATGCTGACCAAGGCGCTCGAGAAGAATGGCCTCAAGATCGGCGACGTGAAGCTGGTCAACGTCCCCACCCACCAGACCGCGCAGACGCTGGCGTCCGGCAAGGTGGACGCGATCGGCGCCTGGCAGCCCAACTCGGGCCAGGCGTTGAAGGCGGTCGCGGGGTCCAAGGCGATCTTCACCAGCGCCGACATGCCCGGTCTCATCTACGACCTGGTGTGCGTGAACCCGCAGAGCCTCAAGCAGCGGCGCGCCGACTGGGTGAAAGTGGTCAAGGTCTGGAACCGGATCGTGACCTTCGTGCGCGATCCCGCCCACCAGGCCGAGGCGGTGAAGATGATGGCGGGGCGCGCCGGCGTCCCGCCCGAGGAGTACGCGAAGTTCATGCCGGGGACGCGCTTCCTGACGCCGGAGGAAGCGCTCAAGCGCTTCGAGGCGAATAATTCGCTGGACTCGCTGCTCGGTAGCGGCAAGGTCGCGGACGAGTTCAACGTCGCGAACAAGGTCTACAAGGACGCGCAGCCGATCAAGGCGTACATCGACGGATCGCTGTCGAAAGAGGCGCTGGTCAAGGAGGTGGTCGCGAAATAGCGTGCGACTGCTGGGAGGCACCGGCTGATGCGCGGAGCCTGGTCCCGACCGCTCGCGGGATTGTCGCCGCGCGCCGGCGCCGGGCTGTGGGCGGCGTCGTTTCTTGCGCCGCTGCTGATCTGGTGCGCGGTGAGCTACCTGCCGTTCGTCTGGCACCCGATGGTGCGCGTGACCGATCCGGGTGACTCCACCTGGCTGACGCCGAACCTGCTGGTCGAGAAGGCCGCGTTCAACGCTGAAAACGCGGAGGCGGCGGCGCAGCACGCGCGCCCCGCGGTCGGCGTTCCCTCCAACCCCGTCTTCTTGCCCGCGCCGCACGAGGTGGTGCGCGCGCTGGTCACCGGGTTCACGACGCCGCCGGCGCGTCCGGAAGAACCGTGGTTGCACGAGAGCCTGTGGCACAGCATCAAGGTGATCTTCTGGGGCTTCCTGGTGTCGTCGCTGATCGGCGTGCCGCTGGGCATCCTGTGCGGCGCGTTGCCGGCGATGGGGCGCGCCACCGAGCCGTTCATTGAATTCTTCCGCTACCTGCCAGCGCCCGCGTTCGGCGCGCTCGCCGTGGCGGTGCTGGGCATCGAGGACGCGCCCAAGGTCGCCATCATCTTCATCGGCACCTTCTTCCAGCAGGTGCTGGTCATCGCCAACACCACCCGCCGCGTCGATCCGGCGCTGCTGGAAGCGGCCGAGACGCTGGGCGCGTCGCGCCGCGTGCTGATCACGCGCGTGGTCGTTCCCGGCGTCATCAGCGACATCTACACCGACATGCGCGTGCTGCTCGGCTGGGCGTGGACGTACCTGATCGTCGCCGAGCTGATCGGCGTCAGCTCCGGCATCACCTACTTCATCAATCAACAGGCGAAGTACCGGGCCTACGAGCGCGTGTTCGCGTCGATCTTCTTGATCGGGCTGATCGGTCTGGTGACGGATCTCGTCCTGGCGTCGCTGGGCCGGCAGCTGTTTCCGTGGCTGCGGACCGCGCGGCAAGGCTGGTTCTCGAGCATGGTCGCCCGGATGCGCGGGCGCGCGGGCACGTCGGCGGCGGAGGCTGCGGGCGGGGAGGGCGATGTGACGGCGGCGCCCGAGGAGGTCGCGCGCGCATGATCGCCGGCGAGCCGAGCCACCTCGATCAGGCGCCCGAGGTACGGGCGCGTTTCACGAAGCTGAAACAGCGGCCGGTGATCCTGGACGTACGCGATCTCGGCAAGACCTTCACTGCGCCGGGCCGGCCGCCCACGCTGGCGCTCGATCGCATCTCGTTCCAGCTGCACCGGCGCGAGCTTGCGTGCGTGATCGGGCCGTCGGGGTGCGGGAAGTCGACGCTGGCGCGGCTGGTGGCCGGCCTCGAGGAACCGAGCGGCGGCGAGATGCTGCTGGACGGCAAGCCGATTCACGGTCCGGGCGCGGATCGCGGCATGGTGTTCCAGAGCTACACGCTGTTTCCCTGGCTGACGGTCCTGAAGAACGTGATGTTCGGCCTGGAGGTGAGCGGCACCTCCTCCAGCAGCGAGGCGATCGGCGAAGCGAAGCTGTGGCTCGAGCTCGTCGGCCTGTCGAAGTTCGCGTCCGCGTACCCGCATCAACTGTCGGGCGGGATGAAGCAGCGGGTGGCGATCGCGCGCGCGCTGGCCAACCGGCCGCGCATTCTGCTGATGGACGAACCGTTCGGAGCGCTGGACGCGCAGACGCGCTGCCAGATGCAGTCGTACCTGCTGCAGATCTGGAAGCAGGTCGACATCACGATCATGTTCATCACCCACGATCTGGACGAGGCGGTGTATCTCGCCGATCGCATTCTGATCCTGGACGCACACCCGGGGCGCCTGCGCGAGGTGATGGAGGTGGCGGTTCCGCGCCCGCGCGGCCCCGACCAGTTCCTCGAGCCGACGTTCATCGCGGCCCGTCGCCACCTCGAGGATCTCATTCATCCACGTTCCGCCCAGGCCGCGGATAAGCTGCCGCTGTTCCACATGGCCGCCGCGGGAGACGACATCGAATGACCACCCAACTGCAAGACGTGCTGCGCGGCGGACAGGCGTGGTCGCGCCGTCTGTTGCGCCATCAACGCCTTCGCCTGCGCGACGTCGAGGGGCGCGCCTGCGTGTCGGCGCTGTTCTACAACGCGCACGATCCGCTGGAGCGTTACAACATGCCCGACACGCTGAAGGCCCAGTTCACCGCCTTCCTGACCACGGGCCGCGTGCTCTACTCGGACATGGGGCGCGTCCTGTGCTCGATCGTCGCCGACGACTGCGGCTGGCACGACACGATCTCCGGGATCGGCGGCGCGGACACGGCGCGTGCGCGGTTCGGGGAAGGTTCGTATCAGGCGCTGCGCAACGACTTTCACCGCAACGGACGCGACAACCTGCTGGTGGAGCTGGGCAAGCACGGCCTGGGCAAGCGTGACGTCGTCTCCAACGTGAACTTCTTCGTGCGGGTCGCCGTCGACGATGCGGGGGCGCTGGCCTGGATCCCCGCCAACAGCCGCGCGGGCAACTCGGTCGAGCTGCGCTTCGAGATGGACACGCTGGTTGTCCTGTCGAACACGCCGCATCCGCTCGATCCCGGGAAGCGCTATCACCCCCCGCCCGTCGAGATCACCATCAGCGACGGTCCGGCGGCCCCGGCCGACGATCGGTGCCGGCTGTCGCGCCCCGAGAACGGACGTGGCTTTGCGCTCACCGAGGCCTACGCCGCCGAAAGGACGGGGCGGTCGCCGTGAGCTTTCCGATGAAGGAGAGCACCCTCGATCCGCGCGCGGCGACGGTCGACGTCACGCTGCCCGCCGGCCAGGGCTGGACCCACGAGCTCGGCCCGGGCGAGATGTTTCGCATCGTCGACCTCGAGGGCAATCAGGCCGTCGACACGTTGTTCTTCAACAGCCGTGACGTCCACGAGCGCTACAGCGCCACCGAGACGATCCGCGCGCAGGGGAACATCTACCTGTCGACCGGAACGCGCCTGATGTCCAGCGAGGGCCGCCCGCTGCTGACGATCGTCGCCGACACCTGCGGCCGTCACGACACGCTGGGCGGCGCCTGCTCGGCGGAGAGCAACCAGGTCCGCTACGCGCTGGACAAGAAGTACATGCACAACTGCCGCGACAGCTTCCTGCTGGCGCTGGCGCGTTACGGGCACGGCATGGGCAAGCGCGACCTGCCCAACAACATCAACTTCTTCATGAACGTTCCGGTCACGCCGGCCGGCGAGCTCACCTTCGCGGATGGCGTCTCGGGACCGGGCCGCTACGTGGAGATGCGGGCGGAGGCCGATGTCCTGGTGCTGATCTCGAACTGTCCGCAGCTCAACAACCCTTGCAACGCCTACAACCCGACTCCGGTCCGGTTGCTGGTGTGGCGGAAGGGCTGAACGGGTGTTTCGCAAGGTCCTCGTCGCGAACCGGGGCGCGATCGCCCTCCGCATCCTGCGGACGCTGCGGCGGATGGGGATCGGATCCGTCGCGATTCATTCGGAACCGGACGCCGGCGCGCTGCACGCCGCCGGCGCCGACGAGGCGATCGCGATCGGGGGCAGCAGCGCCGCGGAAAGTTACCTGGACGCCGACAAGGTCCTGGAGGCCGCCCATCGCACCGGCGCCGAGGCCATCCATCCGGGGTACGGCTTCCTCGCCGAGAACGCCCAGTTCGCGGCGCGCTGCGAGACGGCCGGGATCGCGTTCATCGGACCGACGCCCGATCAGATCCGGGCGTTCGGTCTGAAGCACACGGCGCGCGCGCTGGCGACCCGATCGGGGCTGCCGCTGCTGCCGGGCACGGAGTTGCTGAAAAATCTCGCGCAGGCGCGGCGGGCCGCCAAGCGCATCGGGTACCCGGTCATGCTCAAGAGCACGGCGGGTGGCGGCGGCATCGGCATGCGACGGTGCGCGGACCGGCACGAGCTGGACGAGGCGTTCGCGGCCGTGGCGCGGCTGGCCGAGAGTCATTTCAAACAGGCGGGAAGCTACATCGAGAAGTTCGTCGACCCCGCCCGCCACGTCGAGGTGCAGATCTTCGGCGACGGGCGCGGGCGCGTCCTGGCCCTCGGCCAGCGGGACTGCTCGCTGCAGCGGCGCAACCAGAAGGTCATCGAGGAGACGCCGCCGCCCGGGCTGACCGACGCCACCCGCGCCGCGCTCGACGCCGCCGCCGTGCAGCTGGGCGGGGCCGCCGCGTATCGTTCGGCGGGCACCGTCGAGTTCATCGTCGATCCGCGCGACGGCCAGTTCTACTTCCTGGAGGTCAACACCCGCATCCAGGTCGAGCACGGGGTTACCGAGGAAGTGACGGGCATCGACATCGTGGAGTGGATGGTGCGGGTGGCGGCCGGCGAGCCGATGCCGGAGGCCGCGCCGGTTGCGCACGGGGCGGCGATCCAGGCGCGCATCTACGCCGAGGATCCCCAGCGCGGCTTTCAACCCAGCGCCGGCGTGTTGACGGAGGCCGTGTTCCCGGACGACGTGCGCGTCGAGGCGGCGGTCGATCGGGGCAGCGAGGTCAGCCCCTACTACGATCCGCTGCTGGCCAAGCTGATCGCGAAGGGAGAGACGCGCGAAGAGGCGCGGGCGCGGCTGGTGCACGCGCTCGGTCGCTGCCGCTTGATGGGCGTCGAGACCAACCGGGAATTCCTGCTGGCGGCGCTCGCGGCGCCGGCGTTCGCGTCCGGCGCGGTCAGCACGCGGCTCCTCGATCAGGTGATCGTTCCCTCGCAGGCGATCGAGATCCTCGAGGGCGGGACGCAGACGACGGTGCAGGACCACCCGGGCCGGCTCGGCTACTGGCACGTCGGCGTCCCGCCGTCGGGTCCGATGGATGCGCTGTCGTTCCGGCTCGCCAACCGCCTGGTGGGCAACCCACCCACGGCGGCCGGCCTGGAATGCACGCTGACGGGACCGCGGTTGCGGTTTCGCAGCGCCGCCGTCGTCGCGCTGACGGGCGCGGACATGGGCGCGACGTTGAACGGCGCGCCGCTGGAACGTTTTCGTCCGGCGCTCGTGTCCGCGGGCGGCGTCATCGAGCTGGGGCCGCTGCGCGCCGCCGGAAGCCGGACCTACCTCGCGGTGCGCGGGGGCATCGACGTGCCGGTCTACCTGGGCAGCCGCGCGACGTTCACGCTGGGGCTGTTCGGCGGTCACAGCGGCCGCGCCCTGCAGACGGGCGACGTCTTGCACATCGGAGAGCAGCCCGCGGTCGCCGGGGCGGCCGTGATGTCGAGCGCGCTAATTCCGCACCTCACCGGCAGCTGGGAGATCGCGGTCCTGGTCGGGCCGCACGGCGCACCAGATTTTTTCACCGAAGACGACATGCGCGACCTGTTCTCGGCCGCGTGGAAGGTTCACCACAACTCGAGTCGGACCGGCGTGCGGCTGCTGGGTCCGAAGCCGCGCTGGGCGCGGTCGGACGGCGGCGAGGCCGGCCTGCACCCCTCCAACATTCACGACAACGCTTACGCCGTCGGCACCATCGACTTCACGGGCGACATGCCGATCATCCTCGGGCCCGATGGCCCCAGCCTGGGCGGATTTGTGTGTCCCGCGACGATCATCGAGGCCGACCTGTGGAAGGTTGGACAGCTGAAGGCGGACGACACGGTCCGGTTCGTTCCCGTGTCCCTGGCGGAAGCGCGCCGGCGGTTGAGCACGCAGGAACGCGAGATCGAGACGCTGCGCGCCGACGAGGCGTACGCGCTGCTTCCGTCGCCGCCCGCGGTGTCTGCGATCCTCGCGACCAGCGCCGCGGGTCCGGGCCGCCCGGAGGTCGTCATCCGCCAGGACGGCGACAGCAACGTGCTCGTCGAATACGGACCGCCGGTGCTGGATCTCGGCCTGCGCTTCCGCGTTCACGCGCTGATGCAGGCGCTGATGGCGCGCGCGCTGCCGGGCGTCATCGATGTCACGCCCGGAATCCGCTCGCTGCACGTTCACTACGACGATCGGCGGCTGCGGCGCGAGAAGCTGCTGGATGCGATGGCGAATCTCGAAGCGTCGCTGCCCGCGACGGACGACATCGAGGTCGCGTCGCGCATCGTGCACCTGCCGCTGTCGTGGGACGATCCCGCCACGCGCCTCGCGATCCAGAAGTACACGCAGACGGTGCGTCCCGACGCGCCCTGGTGTCCCAGCAACATCGAATTCATCCGGCGCATCAACGGACTCGATACGATCGATGACGTGCGCCGCATCGTCTACGACGCAAGCTACCTCGTGCTGGGGCTGGGCGATGTTTACCTGGGCGCGCCCGTCGCGACGCCGCTCGATCCCCGACACCGGCTGGTCACGACGAAGTACAACCCGGCGCGCACCTGGACCCCCGAAAACGCCGTGGGGATCGGCGGCGCCTATCTCTGCGTGTACGGGATGGAGGGTCCGGGCGGGTATCAGTTCGTGGGCCGCACCTGCCAGATGTGGAACCGCTTTCACGAGACGGCGGAGTTCGCGCGCGGGACGCCCTGGCTGCTGCGGTTCTTCGATCAGATCCGGTTCCATCCGGTCAGCGAACAGGAGCTGCTCGGGTTCCGCGCGGCGTTTCCGCGCGGGCGGGTCGGGCTGAAGATCGAGGAGACGACCTTTCGGTTCGCCGACTACCGCAGGTTCCTGGAGCGCAACGCGCCGTCGATCGACGCGTTTCGCGCGCGCCAGCGGGCGGCGTTCGTTGCCGAGCGCGAGCGCTGGGCATCGCTGCCGCCGCCGCCCGAGGTCGTCGAGGGTCCCGCGGTCGCGGAGGACGCCGTGCCGGCGGGCGCGCTCGCCGTGCGCGCCGCTGTCACCGGCAGCGTCTGGCAGATCGCGGTACCCGCGGGCACCCGCGTGGCGGCGGGCGACCGGCTGGTCGTGCTCGAGACCATGAAGATGGAGACGCCCGTGCTCGCGCCCGCGGCCGGCGTGGTCGTGGCGGTGTGCTGCGCGCCCGGCGCCCTCGTCCGCCCTGGTCAGGCGCTCGTCGGACTGCGCGTCGACGCCTGACGCTATACTTCGGCCGTGGCGGTGCTTCGCGGCCTGTGCCTCGCCTGGCTGGCGCTCGGCTGTGCGCGCGTCGGCGCCATGAAGGTGGACGACGGCGGCGCCGCGGATCGGCCCGGCGTCGATCTGCAGGTCACGCTGCCCGACGGAGCGCCTCTGGCCGACGGCTTCGCGCCGACGGATCTCGATCCGCGAGTCGGCGAGGTGTACGGGCACAGCGCGCTGACGCTGTACAAGTTCGACCCGGTCGGCGGCACGTTCGTGACCGTCGGCGACTTCAGCTGTCTCCAGGGCACCGACGGTGTCGCGGAGATGCTGGACATCGCCATCGACCGCGGCGGGAACATGGTCGGGACCGCGGCGATGTCGGAGCACGCCGTGATCGTCGGACGGCTGGTCACGATCGACAAGAAGACGGCCGCCTGCGCCGTGCTGAGGACGGGCTCGTATCCCAATTCGCTGGCGTTCGTGCCGGTCGGGACGGTGCTGTCCGACCGCGAGGCGCTGGTCGGCTACGTCAACGACGCCTACGTGTTGATCGATCCGGACACGGGAATGGTGTCCGGCATCGGCAACCTCAACGCGCCCGGCGCCGCGAATCCGTGGATGTCGAGCGGCGACATCGTGTCGATCGTCGGCGGCGGCGCCTACGTCACCATCATCCCGAAGGGCAGCGTGACCGCGGATCCCGCCGGCGATCGGATCGCCGAGGTCGATCCCGCGACCGGCGCCATCAAGCGCGTCATCGGCGCCACCGGCGCCACCGGCCTCTTCGGGCTCGGCTATTGGGGCGGGATCGCCTACGGGTTCAGCAGCAGCGGGCTGCTGGTAAAAATCGATCTGACCAGCGGCGCCGGCACACCGATTCCGATCACCGGCGCGCCGACGGCGGGTTTCTACGGCGCGGGAACGACGACCGTGGCGCCGATCGTCGTCGAGTAGGTCGCGCTGGGCCCGCCCAAGGTCCAAGCCCTGTCGTTCGGGGATTTTAGAAACCAGCCGCTTCACCGCAGATTCTTTCCCCAACGAGCCGCGCTGGCGACACTCAGTTACGGGAGGCCTCGCGGGTCCTGCCCGGCACCTACGCCGTGACGCTGAAGGGTCACCCGGGACCGCCGCGCTCCGTGACCGTGCGTCCGCGGGAGACCAGCACG
>Ga0070673_100000312_pt1 | contig 25537 bp, 18 predicted proteins | sample KBSM23metaG_FD_65342 | JGI IMG/M metagenome (GOLD analysis project Ga0070673, IMG submission 65342) | Miscanthus rhizosphere microbial communities from Kellogg Biological Station, Michigan, USA - KBS M2-3 metaG | ecosystem: Host-associated > Plants > Roots > Rhizosphere > Soil ... | reverse complement strand
CCCGGTCGCGCCCCCGCCGTACGGTCGCGCTATGCTGGCGACGCCATGGCCGCCGAGACGCTGCGTTCGATCTGCCCGCTCGACTGCCCCGACGCCTGCAGCCTGCACGTGAAGGTGGAGAGCGCGCGCGTGGTGGGCGTGGACGGCTCGCGCGACAACCCGCTGACCGACGGGTTCATCTGCGCGAAGGTCCGCCGCTTTCCCGACCACATGTACGGCGCGGATCGCGTGCTGCGTCCGGCCGTGCGCGACGGGCGCAAGGGCGGCGGCACGTTTCGCGACGTCGGGTGGGACGAGGCGCTGGATCGGGTCGCGACCGCGCTGGCCGAGGCGCGCGACCGCTTCGGCGGCGAGTCCATCCTCCCGTTCTGCTACGGCGGCTCGAACGGCTATCTGACCCAGGACGCGACCGACGCCCGCCTGTTCCGCCGCCTGGGGGCGTCGCGCCTCCTGCGCACCGTGTGCGCCGCCCCGACCGGCGCGGCCGCGGGCGGCCTCTACGGCAAGATGCCGGGCGTCGCGCTGCCCGACTACGAGCACGCGCGCCTGATCGTGATGTGGGGCTGCAACCCGACCGCGTCCGGGATCCACCTGGGCCCGCCGATCCAGCGGGCGCGCGAGCGCGGCGCCAAGCTGGTGGTCGTCGATCCGCGCAGGACGCGGCTGGCGCGCCAGGCGGACCTGCACATCGCGCTGCGGCCGGGGACGGATCTGCCGGTCGCGCTGTCGCTGACCGCGTGGCTGTTCGAGAGCGGGCGCGCGGATCTGGACTTTCTCACCGCGCACGCCAGCGGCACCGACACGCTGCGGGCGCGCGCCGCCGCCTGGACGTTCGCGCGCGCCGCCGAAGAGGCGGGCGTGCCGGCCGCCGATCTCGAGGCGTTCGCGCGCCTGTACGCCGACACCAGCCCCGCCGTGATCCGGTGCGGCTGGGGGCCCGAGCGGAACCGAAACGCCGGTTCGTCGGTGGCGGCGATCCTCGCCTTGCCGGCGGTGGCCGGGAAGTTCGGCGTTCGCGGCGGCGGTTACACGATGAGCAACTCGCCCGCCTGGCGCGACATCGACAGCAGCGCGGCGGCGGCCGAGGCCGAACGGGCGACGCGCGCCGTGAACATGAACCAGCTCGGCGTCGCGCTGACCGAGCTGGACGCGCCGCCGGTCAAGGCGCTGTTCGTCTACAACGCCAACCCCGTCTCGACGATCCCGAATCAGGAGAAGGTGCGCGCCGGTCTGCTGCGGTCCGACCTGTTCACGGTCGTGTTCGACGCGGTCTGGACCGACACGGCCCGCCTCGCCGACGTCGTGCTGCCCGCGACGACGTTCCTCGAGCACGACGAGCTGGCGCGCGGCTACGGCGGCTACGTGCTGCACGCGGCGCGCCCCGTGGTGCCGCCTGTCGGTGAGGCGCGCGCCAATCACGACGTGTTCGGCGAGCTGGTGCGGCGGCTGGGGCTGCGGCGCGACGGCGATCCGGAGGGCGCGGAGGCACTGATCGACGCGCTGCTGGCCAGCACGCCCGACGGGCCGCGCCTGCGGCAGGCGCTGGCGCGCGACGGACGCGCCGAACCCGCGTTCGGCGCCACGCCGATCCAGTTCGTCGACGTCTTCCCGCGCACGGCGAGCGGCAAGATCGAGCTCTGTCCGCCCGCGCTGGATCGCGAGGCGCCCGACGGTCTTTACGGCTACCGACCCGATCCAGCCACGGCGGCGGCGCCGCTGGCGCTGATCTCGCCCGCGTCCAGCCACACCATCAGCTCGACGTTCGGCCAGCTGGTGGTTGGTCAGGTGCCCATCGAGCTGGCGCCCGAGGACGCGCGCCAGCGCGGCATCGCGGAGGGCGATCGCGTGCGCGTGTGGAACGCGCTGGGCGAGGTGCGCTGCCGCGCGGCGCTGAACCCCGATCTGCGGCCCGGCGTCGCGATGCTGCCCAAGGGCCTGTGGGGCCGGCACACCGACAACGGCGCCACCGCCAACGCGCTTTGCCCGGACACGCTGACCGACTTCGGCGGCGGCGCCTGCTTCAACGACGCGCGCGTCGAGGTGCAACGGCTCGACTGACAGCAGCCGCTGTGTCGGACCGCTTCTTGCTGTGGTTCCAGGCAGCATGGCGGAAAGCGGGAAAGACGAGGGTGGCGCGCGTCGAACCGCGACATCGCTGTCGCGTTCGCTCGCGATCGCGATCGTGATGACTGGATCCGCGGCGCGCGCGCAGGAAGCGACTCCGGCACCACCGGATCTACCAGCGGTGGCGCAACCGCCGCCGCCCGATGTGTCGACGGTGACGCAACAATTCCCGCCGGCCGATCCGCCGCAACCGGCGCCGCCCGCGTATCCACCGCCAGTGGTTCGACCGCCGCGTCCACCGCGCCCGCCCGGGCCGAGTGGCTTCGAACGGCGGCATCACGTCGGTGGCCAGATCGGGGGCACCGGTCTCATCCAGGCCGTCTACCGGTTTCGCGCGACCGGGCCGCTCCACCTGGAAATAGGCGCTCTCGGCGCCGATCACGGTGCGAACCTGAGCGCCGGCGTGGTGATCGGCTCGCCCGTCGGCAATCGATGGTTTCCTTATGTCGGGATGGGCGGCGGATTCATGGTCGCCGGCGGACCCGCGGCGGCGACCGAATGTAGTCCGCCGACGACCTGCCCGCCGGAGAAGACCGGCGAGGACTTCGAGTTCGTGCACGCCCGCGTCGGCATCGGCGTGGCGTTCGGCGGCACGCGCCGGAATCTCATTTCGATCGATGTCGGCGGCTGGTACGGCCGGCATCGCGAGGATTGGAACGACATAGCCAACGGTCCATACAAGACGTCGAAGATGACCGTGCTGCCGATGGCCGGCCTGTCCTACTTCTTCGCGGTACATTGACGCCCGCCGCCTGCGGGATCTGCGTTACGCTGGTCCAATGAGGCGATCTGCGATCACGGCGGTTGCGTTCATCTCGGGTGCTTTGCTGGCGGGCGGGCGCGCCGCCGCGCAGACGGCGACGACGCCGGGCGCGATCACGACGCCGTACCCGACCAGCCAGTCGATCGCCATCGAGTGGGCGATCACCGGCGATTCGAACGCGAACGGCATCGTGACGGTTCGCTACCGCGCGAACGGCGCGACCGCGTGGAAGACGGGGATGGCGCTGGTGCGCGTGCCCGCCGGCTCGAACACGACGGGGACGTTCGGCACGGGCGGAACGTGGACCAACAAGCACGCGGGCAGCCTGTTCGACCTTCAAGAAGGGCAGCTCTACGACATCGAGCTGACGCTGAACGATCCCGACGGCGGCTCGATGACGGCGATGACGTCGGTGGGCACGCGCGCGATCCCGACCGCGTCGGCGAACGCCCCGGTCAAGGCGGTCACGCCCTCGAACCTGACCTCGATGCTGTCCGGCGCGATGCCCGGCGACGTGCTGCTGCTGGGCGCGGGCAGCTACCCGGCGTTCACCGTCAGCAAGAACGGCAGCGCCGGGCAGCCGATCGTGATCCGCGGCGAGTCGGTCGACGGCGTGATCGTCGGCGGGCGCGTGACGATGAACGACCGCCAGAACGTGATCCTCGAGAACATGACGGTGATGGGCGAGGTGCGGATGAACGGCGCGTCCAACATGGTCGTGCGCGGCTGCCGCATCCGGACGACGGCGGGCGGGATCACCTTCGAGATGGGCGCGGGAATCCCGCGCAACAACACCATCATCGACAACGACATCAGCGGCGGCGCGATGTGGATCGACAGCATGCTGAGCGCGGACGGCTACGACGGCGGCGAGGGGATCCAGTTCACCGGCTCGGGCCACGTGATCTGCTTCAACCACGTGGCGCTGTTCCGCGACGACATCTCGTTCATGGAATACGACGAGGCGTTCGAGCAGACGTCGATCGACATCTGCAACAACGACATCGAGCAGGCGACCGACGACGCGATCGAAGCCGACTCGGCGATGGGCAACGTGCGCATCTTCCGCAACCGCATCCGCAACTGCTTCGACGGCATCAGCGCGCAGCCCGACCTGGGCGGTCCGACGTACTACTTCCGCAACGCGATGTACAACGTCCTCTACACGGCGTTCAAGTTCCACAACGGCACCGTCGGTGACGTCGTCGTCAACAACACGGCGGTCAAGTGCGGCGACGCGCTGGGCATCTACGCGGGCGAGACCTGGCGGCGCGCGATGTTCCGCAACAACGTCTTCATCGGCGGCATGGGGGGCGGAACGTACGGCGGCTACAGCAACGGCAGCGGGCGCATCTTCGACATGCCCGACGCGGACACCAGCTGCTCGTTCGATTACGACGGGCTCGGGTCGATCGGGACGAACATGTTCGGCGGCCGCATCGGCGCCGCGACGTTCAACAGCTTCGCGACGCTGACCGCGAACACGACCGAGAAGAACGCGGTGATGGTCGACCTCGGCATCTTCGCGACGCCGCCCGCGTTCCCCGCCAACCCGTATCCGCCCAAGGCCGCCGCCGATCTCCGGCTGGCCGCGGGCAGCGCGGCGATCGACAAGGGCGTCGTCATCGCCGGCCTCAACGACGACTTCGCGGGCAGCGCGCCCGACCTCGGCGCGTACGAGCTGGGCGCGCCGCTGCCGACCTACGGCCCGCGCGTGGGCGGCGCCGCCACCGGCACCGGCGGCACCTCCGGCACCGGCGGCACATCCGGCGCGGGCGGGACGTCGGGCCGGGGCGGCGCGTCGGGCGGCGGCGGCACGTCGGGCGGCGGCGGGAGCAGCGCCGGAACGGGCGGGGCGTCAGCGGCCGGAACCGGCGGTTCGTCCGGAACCGGAACCGGCGGATCGTCCGGAGCGGGAACCGGCGGTTCCTCGAGCGCCGGCACGGGTGGGTCGTCGGCGTCGGGAACCGGCGGCTCGTCGAGCACCGGCGCGGCCGGAACCGTGGGACAGGCGGGAAGCTCCGGCGGCTGCTCGTGCGCGACAGCGCCCACCAGCGCGACGTCGGCCGTCTGGCTGGCGGTCGCGCTGGTGGTTGCCGCTAGCCGGAGGCGCCCTCGATCAGGCCGATCAGGTTGCCTTCCGGATCGCGGAACTGCGCCATCACGACCATGCCGATGTCGGTCCGGGGCATGACCATCTGCGCGCCCATCGTCGCCGCCCTGTCCAGCGTGTCGACGATGCTGGGGACCTGCACGTAGAACGTCGCGCGCGGCGCGTCCGTCGTGATGCCGATGCCGCCGCCGATCGATCCGGGGCCGCCGGGCGACACGACGCCGTAGTTCTGCGGGTTGTTCGCGTCGACGTTCCAGCCGAACAGGCTCCCGAAGAATTCTCGCTGCGCGACCGGATCGCGCGCCTGGACCTCCCAGTGAACGACGCTGGGACCGACCAGCCGGGGCGGACTGTACCCGGCGTCAGGGGCGGCCGAGGCGGCTGCCCGCGCGGGTCGGCGCGCGGCCTTCCGGGCGGCTTTCTTGGCGGGTTTCTTGGCGGCCTTCTTCGCTTTTGCGGGGGACTTCTTGCGAGCTGTTTTCTTTGCCATCGCCCTTCTCCTTCGCCCCGTTTGTACCGCCGAAGCGGGCCGAGGGGATCAAGTTCCTTTCGCGGGCGGAACAGCGTCGGCGTGGACGGGTGGCCGGCGGTCCGCCCAGGGCCGGGCCGACTCCAGCTGGGCCGCGACGCGCAGCAGCGTCGCCTCGTCGCCGAACCGGGCCTGCAGCTGGGCGCCGATCGGGAGGCCGGCCGCGTTCCACATCAGCGGCACGCTCATGGCCGGCTGGCCGCTGACGTTGGCGAACGGCGTGAACGGCAAGAAGGCGAACACCCGCTTGACCGCTCCGTCGATGACGCCGGGCAGACGCAGCAGGAAGCCGAGGTGCAGCGCCATCACCATGTCGTGGGCCAACGCCTCGATGCCGTGGGGCACCAGCGCGCCGATGCCCACCGGCGGCATGCCCAGCGTCGGTGACAGCACCAGGTCGAACGTCTCGTAGGCCGTCGTGGCCGCCCGGACCGCCGCATCCATCCGGTCGCGCGCCTGCGCCGCGCGCAGCGCCGTCTGCTGTCCGCCGATCGTGCGCATGAGCTCGGTGTTGGTCTCGAGGTCACCGCGCCGCGCGCGGCGGCCCAGGCGTGCTTCACCACGCGCGATGAGGGCGGCGATCTCGACGCACATCAGCAGGAAGAAGTCGCGCGCGAACCCGTCGCCGTCGATGTCCAGATCTGCTTCCTCGACGTGGTGGCCCAGGTCCGTGAGCAAGCGCGCGGCGTCGTCTGCGGCGGCGGCGCAGTCGGCGTGCGGCGCGATGCTGGTGATCCACGGGCGCTTGGTCAGCGCGATGCGCAGACGCCCCGGGGGCGCGCCCACCTCGGCGGCGAACGGCCGCGCCGCGGGCGGCGCCCAGTACGGCGCCGTCGCCTCGGCGCCCGCGATCGCGTCCAGCATGGCCGCGCTGTCGCGAACGGTGCGCGAGACGACGTGACCGATCGCGAAGCCGTTCCAGACCTGCGTGTGCTCCGGTCCGACCGGCGTGCGCCCGCGCGTCGGCTTCAACCCGAACAGGCCGCAGCACGACGCCGGGATGCGGATCGATCCGCCGCCGTCGTTGGCGTGGGCGACGGGGACGATGCCGGAGGCGACGGCGGCCGCGGCGCCGCCGCTGGATCCGCCGGCCGTCACGTCGAGGTTCCAGGGGTTGCGCGTCGGCCCGAACAATCTCGGTTCGGTGAACGGCATGAGGCCCAGCTCGGGTGTGTTCGTCTTGCCGAACACGACGGCGCCGGCGCGCCGGAAGCGTTCGACGATCGTCGCGTCGCGCGTGGGCCGAAAATCGGCGAGGAAGCGGCTGCCCGCCGTCAGCGGAACGCCCGCCACCGCGGCGTCCAGATCCTTGAGCAGCAGCGGCACGCCGTGGAACGCGCCCGTCGACGGTGGCAGCGCCGCGGCCTCGCGACGGGCCTGTTCGTACAGCGGCGTGACGATCGCGTTCACGCGCGAATTGACCCGTTCGGCGCGCGCGATCGCTTCCTCCAGCAGCTCGGCGGGCGTCACCTCGCGGCGGCGGACGAGGTCCGCGAGGCCGAGCGCGTCCAGCCGGCCGTATTCGGCGACCGGCATCGTCAGCCTCGACGCAGCATCCGCGGCAGCACGATGGCCGCGGCGACGGCGGTGACGGCGGTCGCGCAGCGCACGACGACGTCGACGCCGTAGAGGGGCAGCCAGATCACCCAGACGTCCAGCGCGTGCGCGGCGGCGAGCATGAACGCGAACACCGCCAGCACCGTGTACGCCAGCGCCGGCGGGCGTGGCCGCGCCCGCGCCGCCGCGCGCAGCAGCGCCACCGCGATCGCGACCGCCGCGAGGGCGATGACCGCGTTCGTCGCCAGTTCCATGACGAGGAGGGACGGCGTCCAGAGGTACGAGTGACCCCGGGCCATGAACGTCTCGGTCGAGAACAGCGTGCGCAGACCGGGCAGCATGCCACAGGAGGCCTGCCGGGAAACTCATGCGGACGAGGCCCCGGTCACGGCCGAATTGTCATCCAGCCTTCGTTTCTGAAGCAGCCAGTTAAGTTTTGCGGAGTTGCGCCGTTGATCGCCCTCCCGGCCGTGGTCCGTACGCTGAACGATAGAGGTCCGTTCGCGCTGCCTTTGCGGGCGTCGCGGGCCGACAGCATCGGACACCGGACGCACACAGAATCCGAGCCGGCGAGCGCTCCGCTGCCGTCGACCTGGACTCCCGGCACGGAGTTCAGCAAGTACGAGATCGGTTCGCGTCTGGCCGCGGGCGGGATGGCCGAGGTGTGGCGGGCGAAGATCAAGGGCGCTCAGGGGTTCGAGAAGCGCATCGTCATCAAGACGATGCACACGGCGCTGCAGAGCCGGCCCGAGCTGGTGCAGATGTTCATCGGCGAGGCGGCGTTCACCGCGCAGTTGACCCACCCGAACATCGTGCACGTCTTCGACTTCGGTCAGCTGGAAGGGCGCTACTTCATCGCGATGGAGTACGTCCCCGGCGTCACGCTGCGCGTGGCGCACAAGCGGATGCTGGCGCGCGGCGAGCGCTTGCCCGTCGCGATGGTCTTGCACGTGGTGATGGACGTCTGCGAGGCGCTCGAGCACGTGCACACCGCGTCCGACGGACGCGGCGCGCTGGGCCTGATCCACCGGGACATCAGTCCGGACAACATCATCATCGCGACCAGCGGCACCGCGAAGCTGATCGACTTCGGCGCGGCACGCGCCACCGCGCGCACGCCCGCCGCGCAGGCTTTCGTGGGCAAGTATCGGTACGCGGCGCCCGAGCGCATCCGCCGCGTCAGCGAGGACCGCCGCAGCGACGTGTATTCGGCCGGCGTGATCCTGTACGAATGCCTGGCCGGCAAGCGCCCGTTCGACGGCACGGACGCGGAGGTCATCCAGGCCGCGCTGGTCAGCCGCGCCTGCGATCCGCGCGTGCGGGCGCCGACCGTTCCGGCCCGCGTCGCCGATGTCGTCATGAAGGCGACCGCGCAGAACCCGGCGGAACGCTACGCCTCGGCGCGCGAGCTGCGCGCCGCCCTGGGCGCTTGCCTGGAGCAGCTGGGCGGCTCCAGCAAGGAACGCGACGTCACCGCCGCGCTGGCCGCGCTGCTGGAGGCGCCGGCGGCCGCGGCGGTCGAGCCGCCGGTGGCGCTGGCGCCGTCGCCCGACGCGGAAGCGGTCCCCGAACCGATCGGCGCCGAGTCCGAGCACACGCCGTCCGACGGGGACATCGCGCTGTGCGAGGTGGAGATGCTGGAGGCGTCGGGACCGATCCGGAAGCTCGCCGAACCCCCGCCGCTGCCCGCGCGCATGACGGCGTCGGGACTGGCGCTGCCGCGAACATTGTCCACGAAAGCACCGCCCGCGCCGCCGCCCATCGCCGCGGCGCCGCCGCCCGCGTCGCTCTTCTCGGCGCCGGCCGCGCCGTCTGGAACGGCGGTGCGCGGCTGGCGGACCACCGCGCCCGCGCGCACGCCGGAGGCGGAGCGATCGGCCCGCGAGCGCGCCGTCGAGATGTTCGATCGCGGCCTGGAGATGCGCGGCGCCGGCCGTTACGGCGAGGCGCTGGACGCGTGGGAGAAGGCGCTCGCGCTCGCCCCCGACAACCGCGTGTACCAGACGAACGTGCAACGGCTCCGGACCGAGCTGGGCCGCCTGCGCGAGGAGATGCCGGTGGGCGAGGTGCTGAGCGCGCTGCGTGTCGCGCGCCCGTCGCTGGGGCCGGACGCCGACGTCGGGCTCTATCGCCTTTTGCGGCTGGCCGCGTTCGATCCGAGGGCGGGTGCCGAGGGTGTGGTGGCCGCGCGCACCGCGGGCGAGACGATCGGCCGGTCGCTCGGCCTCGGCGCGCTGGACGAGCTGACCGCGCTGTGCCGATCGTTGAAGCTCGGGATCGTCGACGCATTCATCGTCGACGAAGAGACCGTCCGCGTCGCCGTCCGCGAGTGCATCGCTTGCGCGGGCGCCCACGAGTCAGGGGAGGCGGTGTGCCACTTCGAGGGCGGGCTGGTCGCGGGCGCGGTGGCGGCGATCTTCAAGCGAGAGGTGCGTGTCCGTGAGATCGCCTGCCAGGGCGGCTGCGGCGACGACGCGTGTCAGTTCGAGATCACGTTCGTCTAGCCGCCCCCGCGCGAAGCGCGGGATCGCGGCTACCACAAAAACAGTAGTCGCACACCGCGCCTGCGGCGCGGAGCGACTAGACCGCGCGCGGTACGCCGACGGGACACGACACGCCCGTGCCGCCCAGGCCGCAGTAGCCGTCGGGGTTCTTCGCCAGGTATTGCTGGTGGTAGTCCTCGGCGTAGAAGAACTCGGGCGCGTCGGCGATCTCGGTCGTGATGGGCGAGAAGCCGGCGTCGGCCAGCGGGCGCGCATACGCGTCGCGCGAGGCGATCGCCTCCGCCCGCTGCGCGTCACCGTGCGCGTAGATCGCCGAGCGATACTGCGTGCCGGCGTCGTTGCCCTGGCGCATCCCCTGCGTCGGGTCGTGCGACTCCCAGAACACGCGCAAGAGCTCGCCGTAGCTGACGACCTTGGGATCGAACACGACCTGGACCACCTCGGTGTGGCCGGTCAGGCCCGAGCAGACCTCCCGATAGGTCGGATTTGGGGTCGTGCCGCCCGCGTAGCCGACAGCCGTGCTGGTGACGCCCGGCTGCTGCCAGAATTTCTTCTCCGCGCCCCAGAAACAGCCCAGCCCGAACGTCGCCAGCTGCGTGCCGGCGGGGAAGGGCGGCTGCAGCCGCGCGCCGCTGACGAAGTGCTTCTCGGGCACGGGCAACTTCTCGGCGCGCCCGGGCAGCGCCTCACCCGGACCAGGCATCTTCGATTTCGAGAGCGTCCACATGCCGCCAGCATGGCGCCCGCCGGCCCGCCGCGCCAGTGCCGTCAGGGCGTGATGCGGAGGTGGCGCTCCTGCCAGGTTTCGCCGCCGCGGTCGTCGCGGACGACGACCCAGATGGTGACGATGGCGTGGCCCTCGCCGTCCACGTCGATCTGATCGCGACCGGGCAGCTGGTATTCCGATTCGATGTGGATGGGACCCTTGGGGACGAATCCCGGGTCGGGCTCGCTGGACGTGGTCTGCTTCGAGAACCGGCCCGCGGTCGCGAAGAAGCGGTAGCGCAGCGTCTCGCGCTCGACGGTGAACGGCACCGCCTTGTGCGTGGTCGGATCGATCACCGTCGTCTCGAACGCTTCCGCGTTGCCCTTCGACGGCCGGATCCACAGCGACGTCACGCCGGCTTTGACGTCGACGTCGTACGCGCCGGTGGTCGCCGGGATCGGCTGCGGGTCGTCGACCGGATCGAACGTCGCTTCGTCGCGCACGTAGAACAGGTCCAGCGTGTCGATGGTCGGCAGCTGGTTGGGCATCTGCTGGTCGTCGATGCGCTGCGCCCAGTAGAGCACCCGCTTGATCCCGCGGATCTGCTCGCTCCCCGCGTCGACCCTGATGTCGAGGGTCAGCGGCATCCCCAGATCGAACCCGCCGTGCAGGTTGCCGTACTGGTCCGGAAAGATGTCCTTCATGAACGCGGCCTTCAGCTGCTCGACGTCCGGCGGCACCGTCATCGGCATGTTCGCGGCGACCGGCCCCCCCGGCGCCGGCCAGGTGTACGGGCCGTTGTCCTCGCACAGCGCGCTGCCGACCGTGGTGCGCGCGCCGCCCGACGGGAACGCGCCGCCGCCCTGACCACCGCCCGGCGCCGCGGGCGCGAACGGATCGTTGGGACAGAAGCTGATCGAATACATCACCGCCCGGCCATTCCCCTTCGGATCCACGATCAGCGGCGTGACCGTCACCGGCGGGTTGCTGGCCGGATCGACGATCGGCATCAGCGGGTTGCTGAGATCCGCGTTCAGGATGATCTCGGACGGTTCGACCTTCACCGCCAGGATGCGCAGGTCGATGACCGTCGTCGGATCCTGAAAGTTCGTGCACGCCGTCGCGAGCGTCGCGAACAACAGGAGCGCACAAGATCGAAGCCGGCGCATCAGAAACGCCCCCGCAACCCGAGGATCGGCAAGATCGGCACGCCCCGCAGCGGCGCCGATTGCCGCGAGCGGTAGTCGTACAGCACGCCCTCCGCGTTCTCGGAGTTCAGCACGTTGATGACGTCCAGGTAGACGCCCAGCACCCAGCGGTCGAAGGTGAAGCGGCGTTCGACACGCACGTCCAGCTGGCTGTAGAGCGGGTTGCGCGCCGATCCGGGCGCGCCGTTCATGCGCGTGTACGTGCCGAAGTCGGCGTCGAAGAACGAGCCCGCCACCGGCGTCCGCGGCGTCCCCGTGACCAGGCGGTAGCTCGCGCCCGTCTCCCAGTCGCGGAAGCGGTAACTCGCGACGACGATCAGGTTGTGCGTCTGATCGAATTGCCCGGGACGCCACGACAGGTCGGACCCGTTGCGCGGCATGCCGTTCATCCCCATCGGCACGCCCTCGGCCAGCCGGCCGGCGACCTCGGACTTCGACAGCGTGTAGGCGATCCAGCCGTAGAAGTGTTCGGTGACGTTGTGCCGCAGCCACAGCTCCAGCCCGTAGCTGCGCGCGCGGCCCGTGCTGGAGAAATGATCGGTGCTGGCCACCGGCAGATCGTGGCGGCGCACGAAGTACACGGTGGCCGTCACCTCGTCGGCGTCGGTGAGCTTCCGGTCCACGCCGATCTGATACTGGTCCGCCCAGGGCAGCAGCAGGTTCGGGTTCCCGAACTCGCGGTCGAGAAACTGCGGGTTCGGAAGCTGGTGATAGATGCCGACCGCCGCCTTCACCGCCCACCGCGGCGTCAGGTCCCAGCGCAGCGCCAGCCGATAGTCGTACGAGATCTTGTCGGTCTGGACGACGTGGTAGTAGTCCAGCCGCAGCCCCGGCACGACGCGCAGGTGGGGCGTGATGTTCCACTGCGCCTCGCCGTACAGCGCCGGCGCGGTGTCGTAGAGCGATCGCTCCACGTCGACCATCGTCGGCGTCATCGTGTTCCCGATCGTGCGGCCCTCGCGCGGGAACGGCAGGTCGGTGTAGTGCGCCCAGTCGTAGCTGAGGACGAAGTCCAGCCCCGCCGCCAGCGCGAGCGTGGGGCTGAAGCGCCGGCTGATGTCCTCGCGCCCCCACAGCCGGTGGTACCGCTGGTAGCCGCCGAACGTGCCGGTCGACAGGCTCTGATCGCCGTAGCCGTACGTGGCCGACAGCCGCGTGTTCCAGTCGCCCAGCGAGCTCACCCACTCGCCCATCACGTGGTGAAAGCCGATGTGCGTGTTCGACGCCAGCTCGACGGTCGGGTCCGCCGAGATGATCTCCAGCGAGTCGCTGCTGCCGTAGGCGAGCAATCCGACCCGCCCCCCGCCGGGGAGATCCTTGTCGGCGCGCGCCTGATAATCCCAGTAGACCGGCGCGACCGTGAAGAAGGTCGACCCGGCCTGGGACGGTACGATGTACGGCAGCACCAGCGGCAGGATCGCGTCGATGTAGCTGCGCCGGAAGGCGAAGCTGGTGCGCACGCCGCCCGGGACAGGACCTTCCACGAAGGCCGATGAATCGCGCAGGTTGATGTCCACCGCGCCGTGCAGCGTGCGGCCGACGTCGCCCTTGATGCCGACGTCGACCACGCCGCCGATGTAACGGCCGTAGCGCACCCCGAAACCGCCCGGGTAGAAGTCGATCTTGTCGATCAGGTTCGCGGTGAACACCGACGGTCCGGCCAGGAAGTGATACAGGGCCGGGATCGGCTCGCCGCCGATGAACACGCCGGTGTCGGACGGGTTGGCGCCCCGCACGATGAGCAACCCGAGACCGAACGGCGCGCGCGCGACGCCCGGCATGTTCTGCAGCACGCGCAGCGGGTCGCCGATGGTTCCGGGCACGGTCGTCAGCTCGGTCTTGCTCAGGGTCTGCTTCGTCTCCTCGGGGTGCTCGGGGCGCGCGCGGACGCGCGTCTCGTTGAGGCCGCCGCCGCGCTTGCGGGCGTAGCAGCTCCAGTCGACCGGGCTGGGGCCGGCCAGCTCGGCGGCCGTGAAGTCGCGCAGACAACTTTCATGCACCGTGTCGGAGACGACGACGCGGAGGGCGCCCGGCTCGGCGGTGCGGACCTCGAACCGCCCGTCGTCGTCCGTCGTTCCGACGACCTGGGCAGGGGTGTCGCCGCCGCCCGATGCCGCTCCGCGGCGAATGAGCGCGACGTCCGCGCCGACCAGCGGCTCCCGGGATCCGCGTTCCCTGACCTGCCCGCGTACCACGACCCGGGCCGGGGCGGGCGGCGGTGGCGGTTGGGCGTCGCCGCCGGCGGCATCGGAGGGGGCGGCATCCGACGGAGCGGCATCGGACGGGGCGCCGCCGTCGGGCGATTCGTTTCTTTGAGCCATTCGGGGCTGGAAATGGATCGTGTAAGTGATGCGGATTGGCGAAGGCTTGCCGTCGACCTCCGCGGGAACGAACTCCATCTCACGGGCGGCGGCCGCTGCGGCCTCGTCGAAGCCATGCCCGGCGCCTGCGGCGACGGCCACCGCGGTCACCCGGCCGTCCGCGGCGATGTCGATGGTCAGCGTGACGTCCCCGCCGACCCCCGCGTCCAGCGCGTCGGCGGGGTACACCGGCTCGACCCGCTTCTTGATGGAGGGGGCCTTGGTCAGCCGGGGCGCCTGCTTGGGCTCGCTCCGGTCCGGGGGCGCGGGAAGCGGCTGGTCCAGTTGCGCAACAGCCAGCGTCGGGATCATGACGGCGGCCGTAAACACAAAAGCCGTCAAGCCACCGATTCGCAGCGACGAAGAATGCCTCACAAGCGCGCGGAACTTTAACCGATGGCAGCCGTTTCTTCGACGTGCCATACCCCTCGCTGCGCTTGCTGCCGGGGTCTAGATCGGATTCAATTATGCAGTTGCAGAACAACGAGGGGAACGGCGCCGCGGAGGCCAAGTCGGTGCAGACGCTGGCGATTGGCGAGGTCGTGGCCGACAAGTATCGGATCGAGCGCCTGCTCGGCGCCGGCGGCATGGCGGAGGTGTACGGGGCGGTCAACATCCGCACCGAGCGTCGGGTCGCGCTGAAGTGGATCCTCCCCGCGCTCGCGACCAGTCCGGAGGTGCTGCAGCGCTTTCGCCGTGAAGCGCTGGCGGCCGGCCGCATCAATCACCCGAACGTGGTGACGATCTTCGACGTCGTCGAGCACCAGAGCTCCGCGTGCCTGGTCATGGAGCTGCTGTCGGGCGAGACGCTGGCCGATCGCATGAAGCGCTCGGGCCAGATGGCGTTCGTCGAGGCGCTGGCGATCATGCTCCCCGCCATGCGCGGCGTCGCGGCCGCGCACGCCCACGGCGTCATTCACCGCGACCTCAAGCCCGACAACATCTTCCTGTGCACGGACGCGGTCGGCTCGATGATCGACTGCAAGGTGCTCGACTTCGGCGTCTCCAAGCTGACCGTCGCGGATGCGGCGACGACCGGCGACATCACGCTGTCGGGCAACGTGGTGGGCACGCCCGAGTACATGGCGCCCGAGCAGGTGCGCGCGGGCAAGCACGCCGATCACCGCATCGACGTCTATTCGCTGGGCGTCGTGTTCTACGAGATGCTGGCGGGACGCCCCCCGTTCGTGGGCGAACACTTCTCGGGGTTGATGCTGGACATCATGCAGCGCGATCCGCCGCCGCTGCACACGTTGCGCGCGGACGTGCCGCGCCGCCTGGCGGGCGTGATTCACCGCGCTCTGGCGCGCGATCTCGAGAAGCGGTACGCGGACATGAACTCGTTCATCATCGCGGCGGAAAACGTCGGCCGCGACGAGCTGAAGCTGGCGATGGGGACGCCGCCCGAGGGCCTGATCACCCAGCTGGCGATGCCGCGGTTCACGCCCGACGGTCAGTACCCGGTCCCGAAGGATCGGCGCGGCGTCAAGGTCGCGGCCGCGATCGGGCTGGCGCTGGCGGCGGGCGGGACATGGTTGTGGCTGGAATCGCGGGACGCGAGCCCGCGTCCGATCGCGGCGCCGGCCGCGACGGCGCAGACCACCGCTCCTGCCCCGACGGTGCCGCCGGCCGTGCCGGCCGTCGCCCCGGCGGCGCACGCGCCCACGGATGAAGCGGCAGCGGCGCGGAATCCCCCCGTGGAAGCGCCCGCCGTCGAAGCGGCGCCGGCGCGGGTCAAGGCGGCTCAGGCGGAGGCGGGGCAGGGCGAGGCCAAACCCGCGCACGCGCCGCCGGTCCGTGTCACGCACCGGTCGAGCAGCCGTGCGCCGGGTGCCGACTCCCCGGTCGCTCCCGCCAGCGAGGCCTCGCGCTCGCTCGTGGGCCCGGCCAGAACCTCGTCGACACCGTCGAACCAAAAAGGCCGAGCTGGTAAGCTCTCCGTCGATGACTTCTAGCCATACGCGGGGCCGGCTCGCGTTGATTGCGATTCTCGTCGTGTCGAGCGGCGCGGCGGCGCGCGCGGCCGATGAGGACACGCCCGTCGCCGTCCTGATCGGCGACGCGGTCGCCGAGTACGACGCCGGGCACTACCAGGAGGCCCGCGCCCTGTTCCGGCAGGCGCACGACAAGGTGCCCACCGCGCGAACGCTGCGCGGAATCGGCATGGCCTCGTTCGAGTTGCGCGACTACGTCGAGGCGGCGCGGACGCTGGGCGCTTCGCTGCGCGACCAGCGGCGCCCGCTCACGCCCGAACAGAAAAAGCACGCGGAGGCGCTGCTGGCGCGCGCGAACACGTTCATCGGGCGGTTCACGGTGAAGATCAAACCGGAGTCGGCGTCGCTTTTCGTCGACGGCCATCCGGCCGATCTGGAGCCCGACGGCGTGGTCCTGCTGGCGTTCGGGCGTCACCAGCTGTCGTTGCGTTGCGCCTCCTGCGCGCCGACCGAGAAAGACGAGGACGTCGAGGTTTCGGGCGGCGAGCACAAGACGATCGAGCTGGCGCTGGCGCCGGCGCCGCCGCCCGGGGACGCAACGAGCGGGGGAGCGGGCGCGAACGGCGGGTCCGTGTCGCAACCGGGCGGCGAGCGTGACACGGCGACGGTCGAGCCCAGCCACGCGCATCTCTGGCTCGTGGGCGGCGCGGTCGCAGCGGCGCTGGGCGCGGGCGGGACCGCGCTGTGGTGGCACGACCAGCAGCATCAGCTCGACATCTGCCGCAACGACGCGACGGCCATGCACGTCTGCGACAACGAATCGACCCTCAACAACCAGCGCAAGACGGCGATCGGGCTGACCATCGGCCTGGGCGCGGCGGCGCTCATCACCGGTGGCGCCGCGGCGCTGCTCTGGCCGCGCGGCGACCAGGCAGCGTCCCCCGCGGTCGCCTGCGTACCCACAAACAACATGGTGTCCTGTGCGATGCGTTTCTGACATGCGTTCCCTGCGTCTCATGGCTCTGCTCGCAATCGGGGCGCTCGCGTGCACGCGCGCGTCCTTTCACGAAGAGGAAACCGGCGACGGCGGGCACGGCGGTGGCGCGGCCGGCGTCGGCGGGACGGGCGGGACCGGCGTGGGCGGTGGTGGTACCGGGATGGGCGGATCGATCGTCGGCGGCAACGGCGGAACGGGCGGCAGCGCGGGAACCGGAGCGGGCGGAACCGGCGGCACCGGAACGGCAGGAAGCGCGGGCACGGGCGGACGCGGGGGAACCACCGGCGTCGCGGGAACGGGCGGGACGACAGGCACAGGCGGACGCGGCGGTACCACCGGCGTCGCGGGAACGGGCGGCACCGGAACCGCGGGAAGCGCCGGCACCGGCGGGCGCGGCGGGACCGGCGGCACGGGTGGCGGCGTCGCGGGAACGGGTGGCGGTACGGCCGGCACCGGCGGCCGCGGTGGAACGGGCGGCGTTCCGCCGATGATGCCGAGCACGCCCGGTCAGATCGTGATCACCGAGCTCATGAACAACAGCGCCACCGTCGCCGACGACTACGGCGAGTGGTTCGAGATCTACAACCCGAGCCCGACCGTCACGTACGATCTGATGGGCTGCCAGGTCCTCGACTCGTCCCTGACGGGCCCGACCATCGCCACGAGCCTGCTGGTGCCCCCGCTGACCTTCAAGACCTTGGCGGTCTCCGCGACGCCTGGTGGCCCCGGCGGCACGGCTTTCACGCCGGACTACGTCTATACCGTGGCGGTCAAGTTCGACAACGACGCGGGCGAGAGGGCCGCGATCTCGTGTAACGGCATGCTGATCGACGACTTCGTTTACCCGACCTCCGTCGCCTCGACCGGCGGGCGCGCGTTCAGTCTCGATCCGCGCCACTACAACGCGGCCGACAACGACATCTCGATGACCTTCTGGTGCCTCGCCCGCAACACGATGGCCGGTGACGCCTACGAGCCGATGGGGCCGAACTACGGCACGCCCGGTCAGCCGAACCCGCAGTGTCCGGGCGTCTCGCAATAGATCAGCTAAGACTGTGAGCGTATGGCAGCCCCCCTGCCGCGCCTGCGTGCCGATCTCGACATCATGCCCTCGCCGCTGCCCGAGCAGCCGGGGCTGATCATCCGCGATCCGTTCCGGTTCTCGGAGGTGACGCTGCTGATTCCGCCGCTGCTTGCTCGCTGCCTCGGCTGCTTCGACGGCGAGCACGACGCCGGCGATCTGAGCGCGACGCTGGCGCGCCTGAGCGGCAAGGTCGCGGTGGGTGACGCCGCCCGCCGCCTGGTCTCGTCGCTGCACGACGCGGGATTCCTGGACGACGATCGTTTCGCCGAGCTGCGCGGCGCGCGCGAGCAGGAGTTCGCCGCACGGGCCGAGCGCGCGTCGGCGCACGCGGGCAGCGGCTATCCATCCGAGATCCCCGCGCTGAACGAAACGCTGCGCGGCTACTTCGACGGCAAGACCCCCCGGGCCAAAGCGAACGGCAAGACGATCGGAAAGACGACCGGCAAGACGAACGCGAAGGCGAAGGCGGGCAACGGCCTGATCGGGATCGCGGCGCCGCACGTCAGCCCGGAGGGCGGCCGTGCGAGCTACGCGGCCGCGTACGGCGCATTGCACAAGTCAGCGAACGGCGCCGGTCCGATCTTCGTCGTGCTCGGCACGTCGCACTACGGCGAGCCCGATCGCTTCGGGCTGACGCGGAAGCCGTTCGCGACGCCGTTCGGCACGGCGCCGACGGAGACCGCGCTGGTCGACGAGCTGTGCGCCGCGGCGGGCGCCGCCGTGACGATGGAAGACTACTGTCACGCGGTCGAGCACTCGATCGAGTTCCAGGTCGTCTTCCTGCAGTATCTGTTCGGTCCGCGCGTCCGCATTCTCCCCATCCTGTGCGGCGCGTTCTCGGCGGGGGCGGAAGCGGGACAGCTGCCCGAGACCAACGATCGCGTCGCGCGTTTCGTCGGAACGCTGGGCGAGATCGCCGCGCGGCGCCAGCGCGAGCTCTGCTTCGTGCTGGGCGTGGACTTCGCGCACGTGGGCCGTCGTTACGGCGACGCGCGGGCGGCCCGCGCCTACGACGGTCCCCTCGCCGCGGTGGCCGAACGAGATGACGCGCGCGTCGAACACATCGCGGCGGGCGACGCGGAGGGTTTCTGGAATCGCGTGATGGAGCGCGGCGACGACGACCTGAAATGGTGCGGCTCGTCGCCGATTTACACCTTCCTGCGCGCGGTGCCGCAGGCGCGCGGTCGGCGCCTCGCGTACGAGCAATGGAACATCGACGACGCCAGCGTCGTCAGCTTCGGCGCGGTCGCGTTTTCCGAAGAAAAATAGCCGCGCGGGCCTCAAAATGCTTGACCGGCCACCATGCCAGGCGGTCTGATCGCCGATGGACCCGGGTGGGGAACGTCGGGCGGGGAGCCCCCTTAATGCGTCACCCGAAATCCGCTTCGCATAGCGTCCCCGGCTTCGTCGCCGGTTTCCTTGGCTTCGTGGGCATGAACTTGCTCGCGGGCTGCGCGGGGCCGTTACGGCCAGACACGAGCAGCGGCAGCGCCGGAACAATGGGCGCGGCCGGCACCGGCAACGCCGCGGGCACGACGGGCAGCGGCGCGACCGGCGGGACGGCGACCGGCGGCGGTGGCGCGGGCGGCGCGCCGGGCGCCGGTGGAACCGCGACGGCGGGTGCGGGCGGCCGGGGCGGCGGCACCGCCGGCACAGGCGGCGCGGTCGCGGGGACGACCGGATCGGCGGGCACCGGCGGCGTCGCGGGCACCGGCACGGCGGGCGGCGGATCCGGCGGCGGCGGCACGGGTGGAACCATGCCGTCGCGCGGACCGACGCCGGCGGCGAACGGCGTGAACTTTCCGTTCCCGCAGAACCGCGAGAACTCGCGCTGCGTCTACCCGACCGGTTACCTCAATTCGGACGTGACGGCGGCCTACGCGAAGTGGAAGACCGACACGGTGGTCGGCGCCGGCACCAGCATGCGCCGCGTCCAGCGCACCGGCTCCGATCCGGTGAACATGTACACGCCCGCGATGTCGACGGTATCGGAGGGGATCGCGTACGGCATGTTGATCGCCGTGTACATGGGCGCCAAGGACGATCAGATGCTGTTCGACGACCTGTGGCGGTACTCGCAGGCGCACCTGAACGCCAACGGCCTGATGAACTGGGCGATCACGTCCGGCGGAATGACGGTCGGCGTCGGTGGCGCCACCGACGCCGACGAGGACATCGCGGTGGCGTTGCTCATGGCCGACAAGCAGTGGGGGTCGGCGGGGACGCTGAACTACCTCGATCTGGCGAAGAAGCAGATCAACAACATCTGGCTGCACGAGATCGTCGACTCCAAGCTGGCCGGCCCCGGCGACAGCTGGGGACCGACCAACCTGTGGGCGAACATCAACATCTCGTACTTCGCGCCTGCGTTTTATCGCCTGTTCAAGATGGTCGATTCCGGCCACGACTGGGACGCGGTGATCAAGACGACGTACGACGTCATCACCCAGTCGCTGACGACCATGAACGGCAATCTGAGCAACGGGCTCGTGCCGGCGTGGTGTGCCAGCAACAACATGATGGTATTGGGATCGCAGGCCGGCCCATTCAACTACCAGTACGACTCGTGCCGGACGCCGTTCCGCATCGCGCTCGACTGGTGCTGGTTCGGCGAGATGCGCGCGAAGGACTACCTGACGAAGACCAGCAGCTTCTTCAGCGGCATCGGCGCCGCGAACATCGTCGACGGCTACGAATTGACCGGCGCCAAGAAGGTGCAGTTCTCGCCCGCCACCGGCACGCCGACGATCGCGCAGCAGTCGGCGTCGTTCCTCGGCCCGGCGGGCGTCGGCGCCATGGTCGCCGGCACGTACCAGACCTTCGTCAACGACATCTACGCGCGCGTCGTGCCGATGCAGGCGAACGTCGGCGGCGCCTACTACGACGAATCGTGGGCGCTGATGTCGCTGCTGATGATGACCGGCAACTACCTCAACTACACGGCGGAGACGCCGCTCCGTTAGTCGCTCCGCGCCGCAGGCGCGGTGTGCGACTCCTGTCTTCTTCTGGTAGCCGCGAACCCGCGCTTCGCGCGGGGGCGGCTAGTTCTTTGCGATGGCCTGCATCGCCTTCATCGCGGCGATGCGGGGCCCGATGGCCGCCATGTAGGCGCCGCGATCGGGAACGGGCGGATCGCGGTTCACCGCCAGCTTGCTCGGGTCGACGAACGAGCCGTTCTTGGTGACCGAGAAATGCAGGTGCGGGCCGGTCGACAGCCCGGTGGTGCCGACGAAGCCGATCACGTCCTTCTGCTGCACCTGCTGGCCGACGTGCAGCCCGCGCGCGAACTTCGACAGGTGGTAGTAGCGCGTCGACAGTCCGTTGGAATGCGCGATGACGATGGTGTTTCCCGAGCCGCGCTTCATCCCGGCCTCGGCGACGCGCCCGCTCGCGGACGCCCACACCGGCGTTCCCACCGGCGCGGCGTAGTCGATTCCGAGGTGCGCCCGCTCGACGTGAAGGATCGGGTGGAAGCGCTTGCGGTCGAACTTCGAGCTGATGCGCACGAAGCGCAGCGGGGTCTTCAGCATGCTCTTCGACAGCGCCTGGCCCTGAGCGTCGTAGTACTTGCCGGGGCGGTCACGGCCCGCGTCCTTGCCCGCCCAGTAGAACGCGCGGAACGTGCCGACCTTGCCGCCGTACTCGGCCGCCAGGACGCGCCCGTACTTGTAGAACTGGCCGCCCAGGTACTGCTTCTCGATCAGCACCTTCCAGTGATCGCCGGGGTGGGTGTCGATGTAGAAGTTCACGTCCCAGGCGAACAGCTCGACCAGCAGGCTGACCAGCGCGGTGGATTCGCCCGCCGTCTGCACGGATTCATACAGCGACGATTCGACGGTCCCGCCGGCCTGCGCGGTCTTGATCTCGATGGACGCTTCCAGCTTGCGGGCGGTCCACCGGCGCGCCGCGCCGTCGTCGTCGACGTCTTCGCCCTCGACCAGGTAGCGCAGCGCCGGCGTCGGCTGGTACTCGAACGCCTCGGGCGTGCCGTCGTCGCCCATGCGGACGACGTACTTCTGGCCGCCGCGGATGCTGCGCGGATCGACCAGCTTGGCGAGCGCGGCGATCACGTTCGAGGCGGCGGCGCCGAACCCCTCGCGCGTGAGCACCGCGCCCAGCGTGTCGTTCGCGGCGAACTTCTTCTCGACGCCCGCCTGCGCCTCGGGCGCGTCGCTGTCTTCTTCGGGCGGCGGGGCGAACGGGATCTTGATGGCGGGCGGCGCCGCGGGGGGCTGCGCGCGCATCGCGACCGGTTCGGGCGGCGGGGCGAACGGGATCTTGATGGCCGGCGGGGCGGGGGCGGGGGAGGCGGAGGCGCTCTTGCTCTCGGACTTCGCGGCCGCCTTGGGCGTCGATGACGACGCGACCAGCTCGCCGGCCCGGCGCACGTCGGCGCTCAGCGCCTCCTGCCGGTTCGAGTCGAACGTCTTCGACGTCGACTGCATGTTCAGGATCTCGCGCGGCGCCGTGCCGTGGTTGAAGAAGAAGACGTAGACGTTGACGCCCACCAGCCCGACCAGCACCACGCCGAGCCGCAGCGGCTTGCCGGTCGCGCCTCCGCGGCGTCTGCGTCGTTGTTTTCTTGCCAATACCGACCTGCGGGCGATGGGGTCGACCCCGCACGGGGCCGAACCCTTCACGTAACACGCGATCCGGGTGGGAGCAATTTACCCACCGGTCCAGCTTGCGTGGTCACGCCGCCCCGCGCAGTCCTGGGGCGCGTCAATCCTGACGGGCGGCGCGTAGCATCTCGTCGGCGTGCGCGGCGGCCTGCGGCGACGGCGCCGCACCCGCCAGCATGCGCGCGATCTCGCCCGGGCGATCGGCCTCGCTCAGCGCCTCGATCGCGACGCGCGTCTTGCCGCGGGCGACGCTCTTGGTGACGCGCACGTGCGCGTCCGCGAACGCCGCGACCTGCGCCAGGTGTGTGATGACGATGACCTGCCGGTCGGCGGCGATCCGCTTCAGCTTGCGCCCGATCACCTCGGCCGCGCCGCCGCCCACGCCGGCGTCGACCTCGTCGAACACGTAGGTCAGCACCTGGTCCGTGCGCGCGAGCGCCTGCTTCACCGCCAGCATCACGCGCGACAGCTCGCCGCCCGACGCGATCCGCGCCAGCGGTTTCGGTTCTTCGCCCGGGTTCGGCGCGAACAGGAACCGCACCCGATCCGCGCCCGCCGCGCCGAGGTCGCGCGCTTCGAAGAGCACGACGGGCAGGCGCGCGGTCGCGAACCCGAGCTCGCGCAGCGTCGCCGACACCTTCTTCTCGAGGCTGACCGCCGACTGCTTGCGCGACGCCGTCAGCGCGGCGGCCGCGGCGACGGCGCGCGTGTTCGCGGCGTCCGCCGCCGCCTGGCGCTCCGCCAGCGCGTCGTCGTAGCGCGCGACCTCCGCCAGCTCGGCGGCGAGCGCGTCGCGGCGTGCCGCCAGATCCGCCACGGTGCCGCCGTGCTTGCGGCAAAGTCGCGATAGAAGGAAAAGGCGCTCCTCGATCTCGGCCAGCCGCGCCGGATCCGAACGCACGCCGCGCGCGTACCGGCCGAGATCGCGGGCGACGTCGTCGATCGCCGCCGCCGCCTCGGACAGCCGTTCGACCTGCGGCGCCAGGCCCGGATCCAGCGCCGCCAGCGGTTCCAGATCGCGCAGCACCGCCGCGATCCGCTCGCTCACGGCGCCATCGCCGGCGTACAGCGTCTCCTCGCCGCCCGCGGTCGCGGCATGAAACTTCTCGGCGCCGCGCAGCCGCTCGCGCTCGGCGGCGAGCGCCTGCTCCTCGCCCGGCACGGGACGCGCGGCCTCGAGCTCGCCGAGCTGGAAGCGGAGCAGATCCTCGCGCTCGGCGCGCGCGCGCGCGTCGGCGGAGAAGCCGGCCAGCGCCGCCCCCGCCGCCGTCTGCGCCGCGTACGCCGCCGCCATCTCGTCCCGGAGCGCGGCGTTCTCCGCGAAAGCGTCCAGGATCGCGAGCTGGCTCTCGGGATCGGTCAGCGACTGCTGGTCATGCTGCGAGGCGATGTCGACCAGCGGCCCCACCTGCGCCGCGAGATCGGCCGCCGTGGCCAGGCTGCCGCCCAGGTGGGCCCGGCCGCGCCCGCCCCGCGCGATCGTCCGCCGCACCACCAGGCCGTCCTCGTACGCGCGGCCGTCGTCCAGCAGCCGCGCCCGCGCCGCCGACCCCACCGGCAGCTCGACGATCGCTTCGACACGAGCCTCGTCGCGGCCCGTGCGGATCAGGTCGGCGCCCGCGCGCCCCCCGCGTAGCAGCCCCAGCGCCTCGACCAGGATGCTCTTGCCGGCGCCGGTCTCGCCGGTCACCGCGGTCAGGCCCGGCCCGAACGCGATCTCCGCCTCGTCGATCAGCGCGAACCCCGAGATCTTGAGCAGCGTCAGCACGGTGATGCCATCTTCGGCGCCGCGGCGCCGTTGTTGCCGGGGCGCGGGCCTAAATTTGTCGCTCGCCCCACGACAGCTTCTCCCGGAGGATACCGAAGAAACCGCGGGGCGATCGGTAAACGCGCAGCGGTTGCGCGGCGCGCCGCACCTCGATGGACGCGCCGCTGGCCAGCTCGTGGCCCCACTGTCCGTCGATGGTCAGCGTGACCGGACCGTCGGACGCGTTGCGGATCTCCAGGCGCGAATCGGGCCGGAACACCAGCGGCCGATGCGTGAGCGTGTGCGGGCAGATCGGCGTCAGCACCATCGCCTGCACGTCGGGCGTCAGGACCGGACCGCCGGCGGCCAGCGTGTACGCGGTCGAGCCGGTCGGCGTCGAGACGATGAGACCGTCGGCCTTGTAGGTGGCGATCATCGCGTCGTCGAGCCGCGCCTCGAGATCGAGCAGGCGCGCGAGCGATCGCTGCGTCAGCACCGCGTCGTTGACCGCGCTGCGGGTCGGAATGTTGGTGGGTTGCCCGAGCACGGAGCGGATCGTGACCGCGAGGCGGATACGCTCCTCGACGGGCAGGCGGCCCGCGACCAGATCATCGACGGCGGCCGCCGCCTCCGAGCGCGCGTAGGGCGTGATGAATCCCAGACTGCCGAGGTTGACGCCGAAGATCGGAACGCCGTGATCGGCGACCAGCGACGCGCCGTACAGGAACGTTCCGTCGCCGCCCAGGACCGCGAGCACGTCGACGGCCGCGCCGAGATCCGCGACGGCGACGGCGGTCGCGCCCGGAATCACCGCCGCATCCTCGGGCAGCGCCGCCACCGTCGCGCCGCCGCCGGTGAGCTGGGCGGCCAGGCTGGCGGCCAGCTCGCGCGCCTCAGGCTTGCCGCGTTTGAGCAGAAATCCGACGCGCATCATCGCGCAGAACAGGCGTCATCGAATGGACTGATCCATTCGATGCTACCGAAGGTGAGAACCACCGCGTCCCCCACGCGGTGAGATTAACCGAAAAGCGCGCGCCGCAGCGCTATTGCGCCGTAAGCTCGTAGAAAATCGTGATGGTGAGACAGTGGAATTCGCTGTCCGAGCTCTGAGTGACAATCTTGTCGAGGATTCGTGCGCGCGGGTTATCTCGAATCCAGCGGGTGACGACTTCGCCTAGCTCTTCCCGGTCTTTCGCCTTGGTTGCGGTGAAGACCTTGGCCCCCATGAGCATTCTGTCAGCTCCTTTTTGACCTGAGGCTTGTTCCCGGTGGCCCTCCAAAACCCCGCG
>Ga0070673_100000300_pt1 | contig 25842 bp, 24 predicted proteins | sample KBSM23metaG_FD_65342 | JGI IMG/M metagenome (GOLD analysis project Ga0070673, IMG submission 65342) | Miscanthus rhizosphere microbial communities from Kellogg Biological Station, Michigan, USA - KBS M2-3 metaG | ecosystem: Host-associated > Plants > Roots > Rhizosphere > Soil ... | reverse complement strand
GACGAACCTGATCAATCGATTGCCCAGGAAGCAGTCCTGCTCAGCGGCGTATTGGGTCTGCTCGGGCTGTTGCTGGCTTTCAGCTTCGGCATGGTGCTCAACCGGTACGAGACGCGCCGCGAGTTGGTCACGCAGGAGGCGAACGCGATTGGGACGGCCTACCTTCGAACGCAGCTACTGGATGAGCCTCACCGCGCGCGGCTGAGCAAACTGCTGATCGCCTATACCGACAATCGCATCAAACTGGCGACTGCCGACCTCGATCAGAACCCCTACGTAGCAACCAATGACAGACTGCTGACGGAAATCTGGGCAGCGGTCACCGCAGCGCGTGAATCAGCTTTGACGCACGGCGTCACAACGGCGCTTCTGATAACCTTCAACGAAGTGATCGATCTGGACACGGAACGGAAGGTCGCCTGGCAATTGCGAATGCCAGGCGAGGTTCTGTTCCTGCTGCTCATCTATCTGATGCTCACGGCAGCGATCCTCGGTCATTCCGCTGATGGCCTGCGCGCCAAGCGCGCGGCTCTGGTTCTCTTCGTGCTCCTCGCGCTTTCGCTCAGCGTCATGACCGACGTTAATCGCCCGATGACAGGACGTTCGCGCGAATCGCAGCAGGCGATGCTCATGCTGCTCCAGTCGCTGAAATCCCAGCCTCCCGAGACGTTCGACCAGTTCAAGACGACGCGTGGATCCGCGACCGCCGATGCGCACTGATGCCACACGCCTGATCGCAGGGCTTTGCTCCGTCAGCCTGCTCAGCGGCTGCGTTCAGGGTCCCGACTACGCCAAGCCCTCGGTCGAAATCCCCCCAGCCTACAGGTTCGGCGAGCCTCTTCCCGGCACGGCGCAGCATCCGGCGTGGTGGAATGCATATCACGACCCGTATCTGGACAATCTCGTGCACCAGGCACTGTCCAACAACCTCGACCTGCGGATCGCGACGGCGCGAGTCGACGAGTTCGCCGCAATCCTTGCCGGCACGAGGTCCCAGGCCTCGCCGCAAATAGGCTATGGGCTGAGCGGCAATCGATCGCGAGCCAGCGAAAAGAAAATACCCGATTTCGTCGACCCGCTGAGCACGACCTTCAGCACAATCCTGTCGGCGAGTTGGGAAATGGACCTGTGGGGTCGGATCCGTCGCGAGACTGAGGCGGCACGCGCCAATTTGCTGGCGACGGAAGAAGCGCGCCGCGGCGTAACCCTCACTCTCATTTCATCCGTGCTCGTGGGTTACGTCACGCTTCTCGACCTCGACGCGCAATTGCGTGTCGCACAAGGCACGGCGGAGGGACGCAGGAAATCCGTCGAGCTGTTTGAGACGAGGCTATCCGCCGGCTGGGTTTCCGACTTCGAAATGTCACAGGTCCGGGCCGAATATGAATCCGCACTACAACAGATTCCACCGCTCAAGCAGGCCATCGCGACCCAGGAACATGCACTGTCCGTGCTCGTCGGACGGAACCCCGGTCCGATAGCCCGCGCAGGCGAGCCGGACCCCCGATACACGCCGGCCGTTCCCGCCGGACTTCCTTCCGAGCTCTTGTTGCGGCGGCCCGACATCCTCCAGGCCGAACAGCAACTGATCGCTTCGAACGCACTGATCGGAGCGGCGCGCGCGCTGTTCTTTCCGAGGATCACCTTGACCGGCCTACTGGGCTTCGCAAGCGGGTCGCTGGGCGGCCTTTTCTCGGGATCCGCCCGCACCTGGAGCTTTACTGGAGACGTCGTTGGACCGATCTATACGGGCGGCGGCCTTACTGCGGCGGTAAATCAGGCGGAAGCCCGGCGCGACCAGTCGCTCGCCAATTATGAGCTGGTCATTCAGAACGCATTTCGCGACGTCGAGGATTCTCTCGCCGACGTGCGTCACAGCGCCGAACTCCGGGACATTCTGTTCCGGCGCGTGGCCACCCTCCAGCGCGGCGTCGAGCTCGCCAATATCCGCTACGAGAACGGCTATTCGGACTATCTCGAAGTGCTCGACACGGAGCGCAGCCTGTTCTCAGCCCAGCTGCAATTGGCTTCCGCGCGCGGAGATTACCAACGTGCGCTCGTGAACCTGTACCGCGCGCTGGGCGGCGACTGGACCTCCGTTCCAGCGACTTCTGCAATGCCGCCACAATCGGGGGGAACACACCGATGAATGAAACCGCACCAACAGCGGGAACCCCGGCCGTTGCCACCGAAATCGACGTCGGGACCGCCACGCCAGCGCCGAGCCCGATGCGCAAAGTCATCCTGATCGCACTTGCGCTCCTGCTAATCCTCTTCGTCTATCACGTGCTTTGCGACCGTTACACGCCATACAGCTCGCAAGCCCGGGTCGAGGCCTTCCTGACCCAGGTCGCACCGGAGGTCGCCGGTGACGTGCTGGAAGTCGGCGTCAAGGACAACGGCCCGGTCAGGAAGGGGCAGGTGCTGTTCCGGATCGATCCCGAGCCCTATGAGCTTGCCGTTCGATCCGCCGAAGCCAACCTGTCCGTTGCGCTTCAGGCGGCCGACGTTTCGGTTGCCGATATTGCCGCAGCCCGGGCGCAGATCATCAAGCAGCGCGCCGATTTGTCGGCAAGCCGCGAACTGGGCGGCATCGTCAGCGGCCTGGTCGGCAAACGCGCCTTGCCCGAAACGCAAGGCATTCGTGCTGAAGCCGACACCCAGAAATCCGCGGCGGACCTGACGCGCGCGCAGGCGGACCTGAAAAAGGCCCTGGCCAACCTGGGGGAGCCGGGCCTTCGAAACCCGAAAGTCCGCCAGGCGCTGGCTGCCCTGGATCAGGCCCGCCTTGACCTGCGCAACACTCAGGTCCGTGCGCCTGCCGACGGAACCGTAACGAACCTGCGGCTGGCGGCCGGACAATATGTCGCTCCCGGCCAGCCGCTGCTGAGCTTCCTCGAAAGAGGTCCGCGCTGGATCTCGGCTGACATGCGGGAGAACCAGCTGGGCAATGTGAGACCGGGCCAGGACGTGATGCTCGCTCTCGACATCTTGCCGGGCAAGCTTTTCCATGGCCGCGTCCAGAGTGTCGGCTGGGGCGTCAGCCAGGGCGACGAGGCTCCGACCGGACAATTGTCGGCGATGCCTGAGGACACGGGCTGGCTACGCGATCCTCAGCGCTTCCCCGTGCGGATCCTCGTCCTGCCGGACGAAGCGAAAGAAGCAGGGATCGATGTCGGCCGCAGTGGTGCGCAGGCAAACGTGATGATTTTCACGCGCGATCATTCGCTCATGAATCCGATTGGCCGCCTCTGGATCAGGATCATCGCGCTCCTCAGCTATCTGCAATAGCGATGGCCGCTGTAGCGAAGCCTCGAAGCGCACCGATCGACCAGGCAGAAGCGGCTCGTCTTCACTTCGTCCTGCGCTTCAGCTTCGGGACGACAGCCGCCTTCATCGCGTGCGAGCTGATGGGCTGGCAGCCGTCGGCATTGGCGCCGGTGCTCACCGGAGTTCTGCTGTCGAGCCTCCCCGTTTCACCGCCGCCGAAGGTGGGATTTGTGCTGACGATCGTCATGGCCCTTTCAGCGTGGTTCTCCTTCTTTCTCACGACCTACTTGAGCCAGACGCCGCAATTGCTCTTCGGTATCATCGGATTGATCCTGTTCCTCATCTTCGCGGGCCTTGCTCAGGCAAAGGCGCAGCTCCCGCTCACGCTGTTGCTAATTTGCATAACGGTCGTGCCGGTCATCACACTCACCCTCTCGGAATTTGCGGGCATCTTCCCCGGCCTGCTTGTTCGATCGATGGCCTTGGCGATCATTTTCACCTGGATCGCCTACGCGATCTGGCCGCTTCCTTCGCCAAAGAGTCCCGATCCACCCGCTGCGCCGTCGGAAGCGCCGGCCAAAGTCGCTCTGATCGGAACGGTGATCGTCCTGCCACTCATGCTGGTCTACCTGCTGTACGGCTGGACTGATGCAATCCCGGTTTTGCTGACGACCGCGCTGATCGTCGCCAAGATGGAGGAGGAGCGCGGTGCCGCTAGCGCGGAGGCGAAGCTTCTCGGCAACTTTCTCGCCGGGTTCATAGCCGTCGCTGCCTATTACCTTCTGGCGATCGCGCCCTCTTTGGCGACTCTTGCGCTCATCACTTTCATCATCGGCTTCGGTTTCGCGTTGCAGATCGTGAAGGGCGGGGTTCGCGGAGGAAACGCCCTCATCGCCTACAATGCGACGATGGTGATCCTGGGGCTCGCGCTGCTCAAGGGTCCCGCAAATTCCGGCACATGGGGCGCGCGCGTCGTGCAATTCACAATCGCCTGCACTTTCGCGGTCGGAATGATGAGGCTGCTCTGGCCGCGGGAAAGACAGCGATAGACTAGGTCAACACTCGGTTCGGGCGGACGCTTTCCCCAGAATCAAGGAGGCCCCTTCCGTCTGGCGGAAGGGGCCTCCCGGGGTAAACTCTTGACTAGCCGCGTTCAGGCGCCGGAGGCGGCGGCGGAGGCGGCGGAGGCGGTGCCGGGCACATGTCCGTCGCCAGGATCACCGAGCCGTCCGGGCACGTCTGCGTCGCCGGAGGCGGCGGAGGCGGCGGGGGCGGCGGAGGCGGAGGCGGCGGTGCTTCGGCCACGGACCCGAAGTTGTACGTCAGCGTCGCCACGAGGCTATGCGTACGGTACTTCACACTGGCGTCCGTGAACACATCCGCAGTCACGGTCCGTGTGACAGTGGTGGGGAGGTTGGTTGCCGGGTCGATCTGGGAGTAAAGCTTCGCCAGGACAAACGAGTTGGCCGCCGTGTTGTCGCTGAAGTGGAGGCTCCCGGTTGAGAAATACTTGTACCTCAAGCCGAGATCGAGGTTCGGGCTGAGCGCATATTGAAGTCCCAGGATGGCCTGCCATGCGAATGCGCCGTCCTTGTCGTTGACCATCTTGGACTTGGCCCAACCGATTCCGCCGCCGGCCTGGAAGGAAACGCCGTCAGCGTCCCCAAAATCGAGCAAGCCATTCATCATGAAGGCGAGGGCGCTCGTAGCCTGGTCGAGGTTGAAGTCCGTCTGGTCGAAGGGGCCGTTGTCGGTGAGACTGTCGAGCTCATCGAGCAGTGGGGTATCGACGGTGAGCTTGTCCAGGTTGGCGTGCATCCAGTCGATTTCGCCTTCGAGACGGAACATGCCGAAGTCATATCCGCCATAGATGCCGATATTGTAGCCCATCTTGGAATCGACGTTGAAGACGTTACCGAACGTCGTATCCACTGGTGGAGCGGGCAAAGGGGGAGTGCCGCCGACAATGATTGGATTATCGACCGTCGTGAAATGGACGACCCCGTCGAGGTCCTGGCTCTTGGCCCAAAGGACACCGGCTTCGATACCGGCGTAACCCTGCCCGTCACGCGCGGCCGCAGGCGTCGCGGGAATCGCGATCGCCGAGACGGCAACTGCGGCTAGGAGATACTTTTTCATTTCAGGTTACCCCTTGTTGTTTTCCGCCCGAACTCGGGTGACGGCGCGTTTGAGGCGCTGCCGGGAACATCAGGCGCTCCGAGGTTTACGACCGGCCTCTGCTGCGTGAATTAGGGTAAAACCCGAGAATCCGGTGCCAAAACGACACAGGGAGCAACATTCGACCGGCAAGCTTCGTGCCTATGGTGTCCCGTTCGACCCTATGCACTCTTTTTCGGAGCTACCGGAAAAGGCCGTCACATCGGGAATCATCCTCCCATCATGCCGATGTCGTAGTTGGGGTTTTCACTGATGGTCTGGCGGAGTCTCCAAGGGGAGATTTGCCTCCTTTGATGGAGGGCGGATGTGTCTTCGACCTGGCGTAAAATCCTGCTCTCCATCGGCGCCGCACAGCTTGCGCTGGCGGGGTGCGCGACTCCTCATCGACTTCCTGCCGTCCCCATTGCGGAAGTAACGCAAGCGGTCCCCACGATCGGTCCGGTCCGCTTCCTCGTCACCCGAGAGACCGATAGCTTCGCCGCGGAAGCACGCAGTTCGCTGGCCAAGGAACAGCAATGGCTTGCTAGCCAGGGCAGGACGGACCTGCCTCCGGCCAATTTCCTCGCGATTTCCGGTGGCGGTGACAACGGAGCGTACGGCGCCGGTTTCCTAAACGGCTGGACCGCATCAGGCACCCGGCCCGAGTTCAAGGTCGTGACCGGCGTCAGCACCGGCGCGCTGATCGCCCCCTTCGCATTCCTCGGTCCAAAATACGATTACGTCGTGAAGCGCGTGTACACCGAGACCTCGCAGAAGGACATTTTCAAGAAGCGGGGGATCGTCAAAGGTTTCTTCGGTGACTCCATGGCGGACTCCCGTCCGCTCGCCGGCGTGATAGCGTCTTATGTCACTACCGATCTTCTGAGAGAGATTGCCGCGGAATATGCGAAGGGACGGATGCTGCTCGTAGGAACCGCCAACCTTGACTCGCTCGAACCGGTCATCTGGAACATGACGGCCATTGCCGCGAGCAACGACCCCAACGCGAGATCGCTCTTTGAGAAGGTGCTTCTCGCTTCGGCCTCGATCCCGGGGGCATTCCCGCCGGTCATGATCGACGTGACCGTCGGCGGTACGCGGTACCAGGAGATGCACGTCGACGGCGGCACCATGGCGCAGGTCTTCCTTTATCCACCATCACTTTCAGTTGCTAACTCACCGCAGAGGAAACGTGCGCTGTACATTATCCGCAACGCACGGCTCGACCCCGACTGGGCCAGCGTCGAACGGCGCACGCTCAGCATCGCGACCCGCGCCATTGGCTCGTTGACGAGGACCCAGGGCGTTGGTGACCTGTACCGGATCTATGCAACCGCCCAGCGTGACGGTCTGGACTATAACCTCACGTACATCCCGGCGACGTTCAACACGCCGCACACCGAAGAGTTCGACACGGCATACATGCGCTCCCTCTACGCCGTCGGAGAACAAGCCGCGAAAAGCGGATACCAATGGCAGAAGTACCCGCCTGGCTTCGAAGCGCCGGTCCAAGCCAAGGTGACGCCTGCCGGAGAGTAAATTTCATGCATTCGAGTTTGACGGGCGTTGTAATAGCAACCGTGTTGGCTGGCTCCTCAGCGGCATGGGTGGGCCGCTTCTCGACTCCCGGACCACCGCCCGCGCCTTGGCATATGGTGAAGCTCAGCGCTGAGCGGCCAACGACTTATCGTGTTGCCATGGTCGGGGGACGCCCGGCCGTCGAAGCGACCGTCGACCGCAGCATGTCCTTGCTCGCGCGCCCTCTAAGGATCGACCTCACGGCCACTCCTATCCTTTGCTGGCGATGGTACGTCGACGGACCGGTGAAAAAAGCCGATATGACGAGGAAGAGCGGCGACGATTATGCGGCTCGCATGTACATCGCTTTCGACGTGGAGGATTCAGCGCTTTCCACATCGACACGGTTCAAGTTGCGCATGGCACGAAGCCTGTTCGGCAAGGGCTTGCCGGATGCCGCTGTCGTGTATGTCTGGGACAACATCCATCCGGTCGGAACCGCCCGCAAGAGCAGTTACACCGACCGATCGCAGCTGATCGTTGCCGAGACCGGGTCCAGTCGTGCGGGCACCTGGGTATCAGAGCGAGCCGATGTTGCTTCCGATTATGCCCGGGCCTTTCCTAGCCAGCCTGGTACGCCGATCCAGCTGGCGGTCGCAGCCGATGGCGACAATACGAACAGCAAGGGCCGCGCAGCGTTCGCCGACATCTATTTTGTCCGGCGCGGGCAACCCTGCCTCACGTAATTTTCCGGAGAGCTGATTCTTCGGACCGGCCAGGGTTTGTCCTGATGGAGGCACTCTGTCTCCGATGCGACGCAGATCCGAGACCCAAGCTGGAGCGAAGATGATGATCGGTTCGGTTCTAGTGCGCTTGTCGTTGCCCATGGCAGCGCTTCTAACGACGGCTGCTCCGGCCTATGCTCAGGCGGAGGATCATGCGCCGGTCGCGCTCCCCTCAGCCCAGCAGATGACGCAGGACAAGGCAGGCACAGAATCCTGGACCTATGCACAGCCTACGTCGCGGTTCCTTCGCTACCGGACGGTGATCGTCGATCCGACCGTCGTTTACCAGGGCCCAGACGCGCAATTCGAAGGGATCGATCCAGCGGACCGGGCGAAGTATGCGCAGATCATCACCGATGAGCTCCGGTCCGAGCTAGTGAAAACATTTCCCTCTCCCGCTAAGCCGCAAGCCGATACACTACGTCTGCGCGTGACGATCCTGGGGGCTGAGAAGACGAAGGGCGGAATTGCAACCGCGACCCGAGTGACTCCGCTCGGCTTTGCGACGAGCGCTTTGAAGAGCGCCCTTGGGAAGACCGGAAGCTTCACGGGCTCCGTGCTCTACGCAGTGGAGCTATATGATGCGAAGACGAACGAGCTCCTCCTAGCGGCAGTGAGGCGCAGAACCCCTGATCCGCTCGACGTTCCAGCCACTCTGTCGACGACCGACACCATCAAGGCTGTCGCTCGCGACTTCGCCAATTCGGCACGCCGGCGTCTCGAGGAACTCACGCACACCGGGGGCCAATGAGGCGGCGCCGATAACGGTTATGAGTTAACCCGCATCATTGATTCGCCGTGACTCTGTAGGGTCCGGCGCGTATACCGCGGAGGCCGGATCAGTAGTTTTACGCGTGCGATCAAGCTCTCGAGCGGAGCTACAAGGTATGGACAGTCAGACGCCGCAGCCGGATTCCGCATCAAACCGACCGGAATTCGATAATCCGCAGACCGTCGCCGTGACCCAGTCTTTTGGCCATTGGCAGCCGAGGCTTGGATCCGAATTATCTCGAGCGAGCCTTTTCAGTCAGCTGCTCCAAGTCCGCGAATATGAGCGACAGCGGATCGGACAGGAACTGCATGATTCGGCCGGCCAATTGCTGGTCGCGCTCCAGCTGAGCGTCGGCCGCCTTCGCAGGATCGAGACGGGAGCCGGCCATGACGACCTTTTGGTCGAGATCGATGATACGATCAGGCAAATTGACCGCGAGATCCGGTCGCTCGCGTTCATGGAATATCCGACGGAGCTTGGCGATCGTGGTGTGATCTCGGCCTTGCAATCCTTGTGCCGAGATTTCGGCCGGCGTGCAGCGATCAGGGTCACATTCAAATCGACAGGCGACTTTTTCGGGATCGCAGAACCCTTCGAAACCGCCGTGCTCAGGGTCGTTCAGGAAGCCTTGGTGAACATTCACCGGCACGCATTCGCTTCGTCCGCCGAAGTGACGCTGGAACGTGCGCGCGACAGCATTCAGTTTGCGATTTCGGATGATGGTGTCGGTATTCCGGACGCGCTCGACGACGAGCCGCACGGGATCGGCCTGCAGGGAATGCGCCACCGCATCGAATCGCTCGGCGGTCGCTTCCAAATCAGGAATATGGCACGGGGATTGAAGGTCTCAGGCAGCTTGCCGCTGGCCGCCTGACAAACTCACGCCTGGATAAGCTGATTCCGGACGGCATAGCGAACCAGGTCCGCCGTCGTTCTGAGCTTCAACTTACGCATGGCGCTCGCGCGGTGCGTTTCCACCGTTTTCACGCTTATGTTCAGACGCTGCGCGATCTCCTTGTTGATCCGGCCTTCCGCGACCTGCTGGACAATCTCGCGCTCGCGGTGCGTCAGACTGCTCGCCAAAGCCTGAGGCTTGCTGTCCAAGAATTGGTGCAAGAGGGCATCGGAGATCGCGCCGGAGAAATAGGGCCGGTGGATTGAAAGTGCGTCGAGAGCGGCGATGAGGTGCCTCTCTGCGTCCGATTTCAGGATGAAGCCGCGCACGCCCGCGCGAAGCACGGCCATGATGATCTCTTCGCGATCGTGCATCGTGTAGAGCAGGATTTCGATGCGCGGGAACTCACGCTTCAGCGCGTGGGACAGGTCCAGCCCGTTCAGCTCGGGAATCGAATAATCGACGATTGCGATGTCTGGACGAACCTCCCTCGCCAACTCAAGTCCCGACCGGCCGTCGGGCGCTTCGCCGACGACCTGATAATATGGCTTCGTCTCTAGAAGTTGTCGGACACCTCTGCGGATAGCGTCGTGATCGTCGACAATGATGATCCGCCTAATAGGACTCGTCATGCTCTGCCCGTTCGTTCGCCACCGCGCACCAGCATGTTCGCCAATAGAACTGACGCGGCCCCCGTTTACGTACGTACCGGCCGGCCAACCGGCCGACTGCCTATTCGTCTACGAAGAGGAGCATCATTTCCTATCGGGGTAAACCCATATGACGACACAAGATTTGCGGACGATTGCGTTCGCCACGCCGATCGCTCTCTTCGGCTAAAATGCGTGATGCCCGTCTGCCGAGGACACCGGATGTATCAGGGACGTTACCGACCTCCCTCAGGGGTTAGCCCGATGAAAGCGCCCTTCTTGCGGTGTTACCCGACATGTCGGTTCCAGCACGTTCAGAAGATGGAGAACGTCGCATGAAGAGTCTTCCGTATACGGCACTGGCCTTCGGGCTTATCCTGGCGACTTCCACGAGCGCTATCGCTCAAGCGGCAGCGGATCCTGCTCCGCCGCCGCGCACCGGCCAGCAGTTTCCAAGCTCCGGCATGGAAGCTCCAGTCACCAACGAAGGCACGATCGACGACGGTGCCGTCGAAGCGCTCAACGAAATGAGCAATTATCTCAGGTCGGCGAACACGCTGGCGCTGACGTCTGAGGCGACGCGCGACGTCGTCACCAATGACGGCCAGCGCATCCAGCTTGAGGGCGTCGCCAAGTACAAGATCCGTAAGCCGAACGGCTTCGTGATCGACTATTCGAGCGACATCAAGGATCGGAGCTTCATCTACGACGGCAAGACCTTCACGGTCTATTCGCCGAAGCTCGGATTTTACGCACAGGCTCCCGCTCCAGCGACCAACAAGGAAGTGCTGGACACGATCTACAACAAGTTCGGCATCGCGCTGCCGCTTGAGGACCTGTTCCGCTGGGGTGACGGTGGCGACCAGGATCGGGTGAAGGCCCTCAAGTCCGCGTACAAGGTCGGATCGGCAACCGTCCGCGGCGTGGAAACCGATCATTTCGCCTTTCGCGAAGACAATGTGGATTGGGAACTCTGGATCCAGAGGGCCGACCCGCCGCTTCCTGTGAAGATCTCGATCGTCGATCGCAACGACCCGGCAAAACCGGCCTTCACCTCATTCCTCACGTGGCAGGTGAACCCGGCATTCACCGACGCCGACTTCACTTTTGCGCCTGGCCCGAACGCGAAGCGGATCGAGCTGGCCACCTACAAGGGAGAGTAAGATGCGGGGCAAAATGCATACGATAGCGATGCTCAGCGCATTCGTAGGGCTTGCGGCCTTCGTAGCCCAGGAAGTCGATGCCCGCGGCGGTGGCGGCCGTGGTGGCGGCGGCGGGCGTGGCGGCGGCGGTGGCGGTGGCTTCAGCCGCGGCGGATCGAGCAGCATGTCACGCGGCGGCGGCGGAATGAACCGCGGCGGTGGCAGCTATAGTCGAGGCGGATCGAGCTACGGCCGGGGCGGCGCGGGCGGCTCCGGCTTCAGCCGGGGCGGCAGCTATAGCCGTCCGGGTGGCGGAAGTTACAGCCGGCCGTCGACCGGAGTTCGCCCCTCTACGGGACGCCCCGGAGGTGTCGGCGGCGTCGGCGGAGCTGGCAGACCCGGCGGCGTGGGCGGTGCCGGCGGTGTCGGCGGAGCTGGCAGGCCGGGCGGCGTTGGTGGTGTCGGCGGAGCCGGGAGGCCAGGCGGCGTTGGTGGCGCAGGGGGCGTCGGCGGTGTCGGTGGAGCCGGGGGCGTTGGCGGCGTCGGTGGCGCCGGCCGGCCCGGCCAGGGTCAGCGGCCCGGACAGGGCGGCGGGATCAACAACAGCGGCAACCGCAACACGAACATCAACAACAACATCAATGTTGATAATGACTGGGGCGGCGATTGGAACGGATGGGGTGATTATCCGATCGGCGCGGGCATCGCCATCGGCGCAGTAGCCGGCATGACAGCCATGGCATACGGATCGGCATATTATGCACTCCCCGGGGGCTGCTCGCCCTACCCGTACCACACGTACACATATTACAACTGCGGCGGCGCTTACTATCAGCCACAATATGAGGGTGACACGGTCGTTTACGTTACTGTGCCCGATCCGGCGACGGTTCAGGTGCAGCAATAATCGCCGCAGCCTTAATCGAGCGTGCGAGCGGCCGTCCCGCCCACTCCCCTGGGCCGGGCGGCCGTACTCTGAATGCAAACGGGGCTAACCGATGACCGCAGCAACCGTGACTTCCGACGCCTTGATGCCCGATGCAGCGAGGAGCTACTCGGACCGGCAGCGGCTTTTCCTGCTGTATTTTGTCGGCGCATTGGTCGACCTCGTCGTACTCGGTCTCTTCGATCAGTATTCCGAGCACGTCTACGTCGACACGTTCACGACGATGGTGCTGGCTTCCGTCCTGCTCCAGCTGCTTCTCAAGGGCACGATCGCAGTTGAGCATTGGGTCGCGAGTCATTTCAAAGGCAAGACTGGCGCAGGCTGGAAGACGCTCCGCTTCTTCTGCGCCTGGCTCGTCCTGTTTGGATCGAAGTTCGTGATCCTGGAAGCGCTGGCGCTGACATTCTCGGAAGACGTTCAATTCCACGGGTGGATGCACGGCATCGTCTGGCTGATCATCGTTGTCGTTACGATGATCATTGTCGAAGAACTCGTCGTGCGCTTCTATCGGAGGCTTCGCTAGGCGATGGCGTCTCAAGCACGAAAGCTGGACAAAGGAGCACGAAGAGCAATCTTCGCTGCCGTCGCATTGCTGCTCGCCGGCCCGATCATTTTCGTAGGCGAGCATGTGACCGCTCAACTCGCGGCTAGGCGGCAGGTGATCAAGTCCGACGACGATCAACTTGTGATTCTGCCCGATGGCTCGACGCTGCTCGCCCGTCACGGCTCAACTGCCAGGATCATGGCGCACTGGCTGGAAGCGGATCCGTCGGGGGCGAAGACCTTCGACGTTGGAGACGATAACTTCTCACCTTCGACTGCAAACCTGACACACGATGGATGGGAGCATGTCGCGCAGTTCTCGCAAATGCTGAGAGCTCATCACAACGTCACGGCAGTCCTCCTCTACACCGCGGATCAAGGCATTCCGGCGACGGTGGAGCTCGAGCACAAGCGCGCCGACCGGATCCGGAACGAGGCGCTCAACCAAGGCGTGGACCAGGAGCAGATTTCCGTATCGAAGGAAGGCTTTGAGGCCGGCCACAATACAGCCGCCGATCAGGGAATCGAAGTCGTACTGACCAACCGGGCCTGATCCCTCCACACCCCGTAGAATCCCGCAGAATTGTCCGGCTCCGTAATAGACGCTCCGCATACTTAGAAGTCCGGATAGTGGCGCCTCTCCGCCGACCATAGGACTGTCTAAGCACCGCTCCCTGTCGCGCCCGCGACGGGCAAGCGGTCGAACCGGATGGAGCGTGTGTGTCCGCTCAAGGCAAGATCGATCCGATGCATCAGTTCACGATCGAGCAGATCGCGCCGCTGCACGTCGGTCCCTACGACATCAGCTTCACCAACAGCGCCGCCTGGATGCTCCTCGCGGCTTTCCTGATCTGCGTCTTTGTCGGTCTCGGCCTGAAACGCGAGCTCATTCCTGGGCGCTGGCAAGCGGCGGTCGAGGGCTTTACCGGTTTCATCGACGATTTGGTCCAGGTGAACATTGGCCCCGAGGGCGCAAAGTTTGTTCCCTACATCTTCTCGCTCTTCATGTTCATCCTGTTCGCCAACCTGCTTGGCCTCTTGCCGCTAGCTATCATCCCCGGCCTTCACGCCTTCACGACGACCAGCCAGTTCAGCCTCACCGGCGTGCTTGCGGTGGTCAGCTTCTCAATGGTCATTATCGTTGGTTTCTGGCGGCACCGACTGCGCTTTTTCTCACTCTTTGTCCCGCACGGCACACCCTTGCCGATGATCCCGCTCATCGCGCCAATCGAGTTCATCTCCTTCATGGTTCGGCCGTTCAGCCTGGGCCTCCGACTTTTCGTGGCAATGATCGCTGGGCACATCCTCATGGAGGTTTTCGGAAGCTTCATCGTCAACGGACTGAACGGCGGCGCGATGGGCTTTGGCGTCAGCGTGCTGAGTTTCGCCTTCGTTGCGTTCGTCTTCGCTCTCGAACTGCTGATGGCAGTGATCCAGGCATACGTATTCGCGCTTCTGACGACGCTGTACCTCAGCGACGCGATCAACCTCCACTGACATGCCCCAGATCGCCCAGCTATCGATGGTCTTCGCTTCCCAGCTCTTCTGGCTGGTGATCTCGTTCGGGCTGATCTTCTTTTTCGTCGGCCGGGGCATGCTGCCAAAGGTTCGCTCGACCATCAGTGCGCGAACGGAAAAGATTGCCGACGATCTTGAGAAAGCGAAAGCAGCGCAAGCCGATGCGGAAAAGACCGAGGCGGCATGGCGCGAGCGAATGGATCGCACCAAGGTCGAGGCAACGAATATCGCGCAGGAGGCGAAGCGGGAGAGCGCACGGGAGACCGAGGCGCGAGTCAAAGTGGCGCTGGACGAAATCGACGCAAAGGTCGAACATGCGCGACTGAGAATCCGCACTGCCGTCGACGCCGCTCGGACCGAGTTGGAGGCCGTGGCGGTTGAAGTTGCGCAGGAGATGGTCGGGCAATTGACCGGTCTCAGGATCGACAGGAAGGACGCCGCGAGAGCGCTCGCGGCCGAACTGGAGGAGTCACGGGCGCCCGCGGCAGTAGGGCGGCGGCGCACGAGTGTCGAGGCGAGGTGAATTGATGCAGGACCGGATTTTCGGCGATCGCGAAAAGGCGATGGAGGAAGCCTACTTCCGCCAGGAGGACGCGAAGCTCCTTGGAAAGCTGCGTGAGAACGCCAGCCTCCAGGATATCGCGCAGGCGCTGGGTGAGAAGCTGCAGATCCAGAGTCCGGATTTGCTGCAGCACGTCCGGGACCTTGGCATCACCGTCGAGACTGCGCCGGCATTCTTCCTGGCGCCGTTGGTGCAAGTCGCCTGGGCCGACGACTCCGTAAACAAGGAGGAACATGACACGGTCCTCCGCCTGGCGCGCGAACGAGATGTCCAGCACGACTCGCCGGCGTACGAGAAGCTCTCGGAGTGGCTCAAGGTTCGGCCATCGGACGATCTCTTCGACACGGCTGTCGAGGTACTGAAAGCCGGCTTCGCAGTCTTGCCGCCGGATGAGCGGGCAGAGCGTCTCAATCGCATCGTCGAGGCTTGCAATGAGGTGGCAATGGCCACCGGCGGCGGCCTCGCCCAATTGCTTCGTCTCGGGAACAGCGTGTCGAGCCGCGAAACCTCAATGCTCGACAGGATCACAAAGACGCTGCGCAAGCGGAGCTGAAGAGCTTTCAACTCCAGTTGCTAATCTGCCAGCGAGTCCCAGATGTTCTTGCTCGAGAAGGACCATTTGAAGCTCGCCTGCATGCGGGTGTCGGTCCCTTTGTCGCCATCGTTGTCGGTACGCTTGCCCCACATGAATTCCACGCCGGTCACGACGTTGTCCAACGGCGTGTAGAGCAGGTTCGCCGATGCATATTCGCCTTTGTGAAAGGCCTCCGGTTCCTGGAAGTTTGTATTGTCTACCTTCGTGAGACTGTAGCCGACCGAGGAGGCCCACTGCTTCGACCACTGGAAGTCCACGTAACCGGTCAGGCCGAGAAGCTTCACCGCTTCGGCCCGCGGAAGAAGGATGATCGTGCCGGGCCCAGGCTGGGTCGCCACAGCAGGTCCGAGGTCTGTGCCGCCGTCGTTCATGTAGCTGGCGATGCCCCGTCCATAGACGGCGCTCAGTTTCAGCGTCGCGAGCGAGAGCTTGATCGCCGAACTCGCGTCGATCCCCCAGCCAGTCTTGTGGCCCTTCGGCTCATTGTCGTCGGTGCCGATCGTATCATAACCGACCCGGCGCAGGATTCCCGCGAGTTGGGCGTGCCCCCATCCACCAGAATAGCGTACTGCCGCTGTAAGATCGGGCAGTTTCTCATCACCCCGGATATTCGCGGCAATGTCCGGATCGATCAGGCGGAGGTTGCCGGGATCGATATCGTCGCTGGGATGCTCGAGTGCCACCGCTGCCATCCAGTGCTCATCTTTGAGGAACGTCCAGCGGATCTGCGGCGTGCGCGTATTCACCTGTCCCGGTGGGCCCCAGTAATCGAGCACGTTCGGGAAGACGTCGCCGTCCATCCACAAGGTGTTCGTCTGGCCGGCCAGGAATGGGCCCCAGCTCGCGTAGGCGTGACGCAAGTGGAAGGTCGTCTTTCCAGCATCGGCACCCGTGGCATAAAGGTCGAACTCGAATTTCGCCTCATACGGCCTGCCCGCAAGCATGCCCGACGCCTTCGCTCCCAAGCGAGACTGGCGAACGCTGAAAAGCGACTGACCGTTGCTGCCGAATGCGCCTTTCTCAGTCGGAATCCGTGACGGACGCAAGGTCCCATCCCAATCGGGATCGACACGCTTGAAGTCCTGGATCGCATCAAGCTGGGCGAAACCATAGAGCTCGAGGTTGTGATCCTTGGGCACTGCCGGCGCCGCCGGCACGGGTGCCGGAGGAGCAACGCCAAGCTTGTTTTCGAGGGCCGACATTCGCGCCTTCAAGTCCTGAAGCTCCTGAATGGCTTGTGCCCGGTCCGCATCGGACAGCGGCGCCTGCGCACCCTGCGTGGCGGCGGCGGTCGTGACCGCGCCGGTCGTGAAGGTTGGCAGGGACTTTTCTGAGGCAGGGGTCGCCTGCGTCGGTTCCGCGGCGATGGCCGGGGAAGCGATCAAAACGGCAGATGCGGCTAAGAGACGATTGCGCATGATTGGCCCCGATCCCGCTAAGGGTACTCGGGGATTATGTGCAGACACTGAGCGGCAATAACTCAGGCAAACCCTGAGAACGACTGCATTAAGTCAGGAGGCTCAGTCAGCCGTTAGCCCTGCTTGGCGGAAGATGGAAACCGCCTTGGCGACCATTTCGTGCGACGGCGGCTCCGTTGCTTGGAGTTGATAGTCCAAGCCGAGCCGTTCCCACTTATATTTGCCCATCTGGTGAAACGGCAGGATTTCGGCGCGTTCAACCACGCCAAGGGACATTGCGAAATCGGCGACGGCCTCCATTTCCTCAGGAATGTCGGTCAGTCCCGGCACCAGCACGTAGCGCAGCCACATCGGACGCTTGAGTTCTGCGAGGCGATTGCAGAACTCGAGAATGTCGGCGTTCGGCAAGCCCGTAACTCGCCTGTGCTGCTCGAGCGTGAAAGCCTTCATGTCCAGGATGACCAGATCGATGTTCCGGAGCTCGTCGTCCGTAAGGCGTTCGCCGAAATAGCCGTTCGTCTCGATGGCCGTGTGAACGCCCATCCCTTTTACGGCATCGAACAGGCGCGCGGCAAAGCGGTCCTGCATGAGCGGCTCTCCGCCCGAAAGCGTGAAGCCGCCATGCATCACCTTCAACCCATGCTCATATTTCCGGATCTCCTCGATCGCCTTCTCGAGCGTCACCGGGATCCCGTTCGAAAGCGTCCAGGTGTCGGGATTATGGCAATATTGGCAGCGGAACATGCAGGCAGTGGTCCAGGCCACGAGCCTGATGCCCGGTCCGTCTACGGCGGACCCGGTGGTGAAGCTGTGCAGGAAGCCCATGTCGCCCGTCCTGAGCGCCGTGCGAACGTCGGTCTCGGGCACGCCTTCGCCGAGATGCACGCGCATCTCAAACGGCGACTTGGCCTCCAGCGGGACCTTTTCAGTTGCAATGGCTGGAGCGGGTTGAGTCTCCATCTCAGGCTCCGTGGAAGGTCCGGTTGATCACATCCATCTGCTGCTCACGAGTGAGCCGAATGAAGTTCACTGCGTAGCCCGACACTCGGATCGTCAGGCTTGGATATTTCTCCGGATGGTCCATCGCATCCATCAGCGTGTCGCGGTTCAGCACATTGATGTTCATGTGATAGCCGGTCGTCCCGAAGAAGCCGTCGAGGATAGACGTCAAGTTCGTGATCCGGTCACTTTCCGTCCGGCCGAGGCCGGTTGGAACCAGTGTGGTCGTGAGCGAGATTCCATCCTGCGCGTCGCGATACGGAATCTTGGCGACCGATGCGGCCGAAGCATGGATGCCGTGGCTGTCGCGGCCGTGCATCGGGTTGGCGCCTGGGGCGAAAGGCTCGCCCTTGCGACGGCCGTCCGGCGTGTTGCCGGTCGCCTTGCCGTAGACCACGTTCGAGGTGATCGTCAGCACCGACTGGGTGTGCAGCGCGTTGCGATAGAGCGGGAACTTGCGCAGCTTCGACATGAAGGTCGAAACAAGCCAAGCGGCCATGCCGTCGACGCGATTATCGTTGTTTCCAAAGAGCGGGAACTCTCCCTCGGTCACGTAATCCGTGATCAAGCCCGTTTCGTCGCGGACCACCTTTACCTTGGCATATTTGATTGCCGAGAGGCTGTCGGCAACGACCGACATGCCGGCAATACCGAACGCCATCGTTCGGATTGGCGCATAATCGTGAAGCGCCATCTCGATCCGCTCATAGGCATATTTGTCGTGCATGTAGTGAATGACGTTCATCGCGCTCGCGTAGGTGGCCGCGAGCCAGTCCATCAGCTTGTCGAAGCGGTCGACGACGTCGTCGAAGTCGAGATAGTCGCCCTGTACGGGCTCGGTCACCGGCGCAACCTGCTTACCGCTGACTTCATCGCGGCCGCCGTTGATCGCGTAGAGCATTGCCTTCGCGAGATTTGCCCGCGCGCCGAAGAACTGCATCTGCTTGCCCATGGCCATCGGCGAGACGCAGCAGGCGATTGCGCCGTCGTCGCCCCAGGCCATGCGCATGATCTCGTCGCTCTCGAACTGGATCGAGCTCGTGTCGATCGCGACTTTAGCTGAGAAGCGGCGGAAGCCCTCGGGCAGTGCTGGCGTGTACCAGATTGTCAGGTTGGGCTCCGGCGCGGGCCCGAGGTTGTAGAGCGTCTGAAGGAAGCGGAAGCTCGTCTTGGTGACGAGCGGGCGACCATCATCGGCCATGCCGGCGATGGACTCCGTCACCCAGGTCGGGTCACCGGCGAACAGATCGTCATATTCCGGCGTGCGCAGGAAACGGACGATGCGCAGCTTGATAACGAAATCGTCGACGATCTCCTGAGCTTGGCTCTCGGTGATGAGACCCGCTTCGAGATCGCGCTCGAAGTATACGTCGAGGAAGGTCGACACGCGGCCGAGCGACATGGCCGCGCCGTTCTGTTCCTTCACGGCTGCCAGATAGCCGAAGTAGAGCCACTGGACCGCCTCTTTGGCGGTGCTGGCCGGCCCCGAAATGTCGAAGCCATACTTCGCCGCCATTTCCTTAAGCTCGCCGAGCGCGCGGATCTGCTCGCTCAATTCTTCACGGTCGCGAATGATGTCGTCCGTCGACCATTGGTCGTCGAGCGCCAGCTTTTCGGCCTTCTTCACTTCGATCAGCCGGTCGACGCCATAAAGTGCGATGCGTCGGTAATCGCCGATAATCCTCCCGCGGCCGTAGGCATCCGGCAGGCCCGTCAGGACGTGGGAGCTTCGACATTTGCGTACGTCTTGAGTGTAGGCGTCGAACACACCTTCGTTGTGCGTCTTGCGGTACTTGGTGAAGATCTCAATGACCTTGGGATCCGGCTTGTAGCCGTAGGCCTCCAAGCCATTCGTGACCATCTTGAGCCCGCCGTTCGGCATGATGGCGCGCTTCAGGGGCGCGTCCGTCTGCAAGCCGACGATCAGCTCGTTCTTCCTGTCGATGTAACCGGCCTCATGAGCGGTGATCGAGCTTGGAATTTGCGAGACGTCGAGCACGCCCTTCTTGCGCTCCTCGACGAACAAATCGGTCAGCTTCTTCCAGACGCCAAGCGTCCGCTTCGTCGGTCCAGCAAGGAAGCTCTCGTCGCCGTAATAGGGCTCGTAATTGTGCTGCATGAAGTTGCGGACGTTGATCTCCTTCGTCCACAGGCCCGGCTTGAAGGCAGCAGTTGACGGCTTCTTCGTTTCTTTGCGTTCGAGGACGTCAGTCGACATCGCTTCCTCCATTCAAATTCATTCTGCCGGGAGCCCGGCCCCGAGGGGCGTGGCTCCGATGGTCTGGCGGGCCTTGGGCCCGGTCTCGCGCAGCAGCAGCGTAAGCAGGATGGCCAGGGCGACGCCGTAAAGCAGTGGCTGGAAGGTTGCCTGGTAATGCGCGAGCTCGCGATCTCCGCCCGCGCTGGCTTCCGTGAGCCAGCCGGCGAAGATCGGGCCGAGCAGCGCCGTCAGTGAGAAATTAAGGAAGTTGATGACGCCGGTCGCCGTGCCGCTGTGCTCCGGGCGGTTTGCTTCCTTGATGACAGTGTACGGGATCATCGCCGCGCCCGATGCGATGCCGGCGACGAGCGCCAGCGAATAGGGCGGGAAGACGTCGCGCGGTCCGTAGAGCATCAAGGCCAGCGTGAGCAGAAGCAGGATCGCCGCTCCGATGATCACCGGTTTGCGCCGGCCGATGCGGTCGGTGAGCCAGCCGAGAAGCGGACATCCGATAATCCAGCCGAACGGCACTGCCGCCGAGCGCAGGACCGCGACCTCGTATGCGACGCCATGCCCTTCCTGGAGGAAGCGCACGCCCCAGACCATGTCGAAGATCGTCGTAGGGATGAAAATGAGGCCAGCGATCAGACCGCAGAGTATCGACTGCGGATTGATGAACACGGTGCCCATCGCTTTCAGCGCGGGTCCAAGACCGACGTTCGCCGCATCCTTGGGCTTCGGTGCCTGCTTGGGGATGAGGAAGAAAAGAAGGACGGCGATCGGAATTCCGATGATGCCCATGGCGAACCAGAAGCGGTCCCAGGGAAGCCCCGACGCGATCAATGGGCCCACGACGAACTGGCCGGCTGACCCGCCGGCCATGCCGAACATCTGCGTTGCGCCGATGAGGGTGGCGGCTTTCGAAACCGGCATGAAGGTTGTCACGAGATAGACAGCCCCGATCAGAGCGAAGACGCCGCCCGCTCCCTGCATGAAGCGGCCGATGCTTCCGATCGTCGGGTCCGCGGTCGAAAACATGAGCGCGCCAATCGCCACGCTTGCCGCCCCGAGCGGCACGACCTTCTTCGGCCCGATCTGGTCGAGCGCGACACCCGCCACGAGACTGAAAGGCGCATAGGCGTAGTAAAAAAGGCCAACGAGAGAAGCGACGCCGACGGCGCTCAGTCCAAAGGCCGCGCTCAGCTCCGGCACCATGACGGCCGGCGCCGATCGCATTGAATATTGATAGAAGTAGAAGACAGCCGTCAGAAGCCACGCGACGGCAACGACGCCCAGGGACGTCGCAGCTACCGACCGCTGACCTTCGGCGGTCACGCCCGCCTGCCCTCAGCAGAGGACGAGGGAAACGGCCAAACCGCCTTCCGACGTCTCCTTGTACTTGGAGTTCATTTCCTTTGCCGTGATCGCCAAGGCCTGAACGGTCGAGTCAAAGTCGACGCGGCGATTGGCCGGAATCTCATTCTTGGCGATGAGATAGCCGGTCCACGACTTCACAGCGCCGAAGGCGCAACGTTCGATGCAGGGAATCTGCACGAACCCGGCCACCGGGTCGCAGGTCATTCCCAGGTGGTGCTCAAGCGCGCCTTCCGCAGCGTTGGCGATCACTTGCGGCGGAGCGTCCAGCGCCTGGCCGATCATGGCGGCGCCCATCGCGGAAGCAACGCCGATTTCGGCCTGGCAACCGCCCTCCGCGGCCGCGAGAGTTGCGTGGTGCTTGCACAGATAACCGATCACGGCGGCTGCAAGGAGGCCTTCGCGCAGCTTCTGGTCGGACACCTTCGCGCCGGCTTGATCGAGCGTAGAGAACCGCGGGCATAACCCCGGCGGATCCCCCCGTAGGTGCTGTGATCACCAGATGACCGCGAGCATTTTCTTCGGACCCCGCAAGAGCGGCAGCCGATACCATGCCTATGGCTTTCCGGGCAGGTATCGCCTCCGCTTGGGCGCTTTTGTAAACGTCGCCCGCCTTGGTCTTGAGCTTGATGGGTCCAGGCAAGGTGGACGTCGGGGCGGCGAGGCCCGTCTTCACGGTCGCGCGCATCGCCCCGATGATCTTGTCGAGGAAGGCGTTGATTTCCGCTTCACTTCGGCCGGATATCGACGTTTCGTTGGCCATGGCCAACTGCGCGATCGAGATATTGTCGCGCTTGGTGAAGGCCAGGACTTCGGCGATCGACTGATAGGGATATTTGGGCGGGTTCTTCTTGGGCGGGCTATAGCCCTTCCATTCGATGAAGCCGCCGCCGACCGAATAATATTCCTGCTCCAGTAACACCTTGTCGCCGGCCATCAGCTTGGCGGTCATGGTGTTGGCATGCGGGAAATCGCCCTTGGGCGCGTCGTAGATAATGTCTTTGAGCGACGCGTTGATCGTCTTGGTTCCGAGCTTGACCGGGTAAACCTTGTCCGGCTCGGCCTGCATCTTGTCTAGAACGGCAACCGGGTCAATCGTGGCCGGCTCGTATCCGATGAGACCGGCAAGCGCAGCGCGCTCGGTGCCATGGCCTTTGCCGGTCGCGCTGAGGCTTCCGTATAGATGAACCTTGAGCGCCGTGGCCTGGTCAAGCGTTGCTTGAGGAAGTTTGATCGCCCGCTGGTAGAAGTCATAGGTGATGCGCATCGGGCCAATGGTGTGCGACGACGACGGCCCCGGGCCGACCTTGTAAAACTCGTCGACAAGGATCATCACCGGACCCTTCTCTTTCTTAACCACATCCAGGCTGGGATCGAGTTTGACCAGCTGCCCGCTGGCCGGCGCCTGCGCCCACAGCGGATTCGCTGTCCCGCCAAGCGCGACAATCGCCGTGGCCATGGCGCTGCGCACCATGAATGCGCGCCGATCTGAACCGGCGGGCGGTTCGGAACAATCGAGTTCGGGAATTGCAAGCGCTTCGTTCTCGTGAGCTTCGCTGTCCATTTCCGGCCTCCCTCGCCGACACTGGAATTCAGTTGATGCCCAAGCGCTCGGGCGAGCGGTCGGACTCGCCCCCGAATTCCGTAACGAGCACAGGATAGGAAGCCGCGTCCCGGCCGTAATCGGGGTAACCCCCCAAACCCCCTCATATATTGGCTGATGCCACGGAGGGTCGAATTCGTACGCCTCCGGCGCGCGCGTCCGGAGATATCCGGATAGGCCGAATGCGGCCGCCGCTTATTGTCCGGTCCACAAGCCGGGCCATCCCACCCCCCATGGCCCCCAGACAGAAAGAGGACCCTTATGCCGGTGCTCGAGGCAGAGGCCCCCGTTGGCCACAAATCACGGAATACGCATGCGAAACTCGACGAGCTGATTGCCAGGGCGCGCAAGCACCCCCCGGTAAAGGTAGCGGTTGCGCACCCTTGCGATCAGGTTTCACTCGAAAGCGCGGTCGCAGCGGCGAAGCTGGGGCTGATCACGCCCATTCTGGTCGGTCCTGAGCAACGCATTCGCGACGTCGCCGCCAAGCACGATCTCGACATCAGCAGCTTCGAGATCGTGAACGCTGATTACAGCGAGGAATCGGCAGCAAAAGCCGTCGCGCTGGTTCGCGAGGGTCGAGCCGAAGCACTCATGAAGGGGAGCCTCCACACCGACGAACTGATGGGCGCCGTAGTCAAGCGTGACACTGGCCTGCGCACGGCGCGCCGGATCAGCCACTGCTTTATCATGGATGTTCCGGATCATGACCAGCCGCTCGTCATAACGGATGCGGCCGTGAACATCGCCCCGGACCTCAAATGCAAGGTCGACATCATTCAGAACGCAATCGACCTGATTCACGCGCTCGGGCAAAAGGAAGCACGCGTGGCGATCCTGAGCGCCATGGAAAGCGTCAATCCCGACGTGCCGTCGACGCTTGAGGCGGCTGCGCTTTGCAAGATGGCAGATCGCGGTCAGATCACCGGTGGAATCCTCGATGGACCGCTCGCGCTCGACAATGCAATCAGCCCCGAAGCGGCCAAGATCAAGAAGATCTCCGGGCCCGTGGCAGGCCGCGCGAACGTCCTTGTCGTGCCTGACCTCGAAGCAGGAAATATGCTGGCGAAGAGCCTTTCGTTCCTGGCCGATGCGGACGCTGCGGGGATCGTGCTTGGAGCGAAGGTCCCGATCATCCTGACGAGCCGTGCCGATGAGGAAATGGCGCGATTGGCATCATGCGCCGTAGCTCAATTGCTGGTCGCAGCTCGCCGCGCCGACGCCGGTTCAGCAATTCAATAGGCGGTGAGCACATGGCCAAGCCCCGTCAAATCGCCGTAATCAACGCGGGTTCGTCGAGCATCAAATTTGCCGTCTTCCACGACGACCCCGCTCAGTCGCTGATCTTCCGCGGACAGATGGAGAAGATTGGCGTCGCCCCTACGCTGACGGTCGAGGGCTCCGGCGGAGAAACTATCCTGGAGACGGAATGGGGAGCGAAGGAGATCAACCATGGCTCCGCCACCAAGGTGATCCTGCAGACATCGATTTCGCTGCTGGGCGGAGAGGCCGTCGAAGGCATCGGTCACCGCGTTGTCCACGGAGGCACGAAGTTCAACGCGCCCACTCCCGTGACGAAGGACGTGCTCGCGTCTCTGAAGGAGCTATGCCCGCTCGCACCCTTGCATCAACCGCACAACCTGTCGCCGATCGAGGCGATCATGACCGAAGCGCCCCACATCCCGCAGGTCGCTTGCTTCGACACGGCATTCCACCAGACCCAGCCGCATCTGTCCCAGGCATTCGCACTACCTCGCGAGATCACCGACCTTGGTGTACGTCGTTACGGATTTCATGGACTTTCATATGAATTCGTAAGCGACCGGCTGCGTTCAGTCGCGCCCGACTACGCGCAGAAGCGCATCATCATTGCACACCTCGGCAACGGCGCGAGCCTATGCGGCATCCACAAGGGTCGCAGCGTTGCGACGACAATGGGGTTCACTGCGGTCGAGGGCCTGATGATGGGCACGCGCTGCGGCTCCATCGATCCCGGAGTCCTCATCTATCTGATGGACGAACGAAAGCTCGATGCGCGCGGGCTGGAGGACATTATTTACAAGAAGTCCGGATTGCTTGGCGTCTCTGGAATCACGTCGGACATGCGGGCCCTTCGGCAGTCCAGCGACCCGAGAGCGCGCGAGGCCATCGAGCTGTTCGTCTATCGGATTGTACGGGAGATCGGCTCGATCGCCGCCGCGCTGGGCGGCCTGGACGGGCTCGCTTTCACCGGCGGAATCGGCCAGCGCGACGCCAAGACGAGGCGCGAAGTCATCGCCGGCTGTGGCTGGCTCGGAGCCTTGATCGACGATCAGGCCAACTTGGTCGGCGAGGGCAGGATCGACGCGGCTTCCTCCGAAATTCCGATCTGGGTTTTGCCGACTGATGAGGAGCGTGTGATTGCGAGACACACTGCTGCATTGATCGATGCTGGATCGGTCAGTGAACCCGCCGGGACTCCGCCGGAAATGCCAGGCAAGGCGCTTCAGGTCTGAGCGACCGTGTTGAGTTGTGCCCGTCCATCAGGTCGAGATACCCCACCAGCTCTTCCAATTGTCGCTCCAGTTGCAACCGCCAGCACTGCGGGATTTCCGGCGAACGCAACGCGTCGGACGTGTCTCGGATGGCGACGAACAATGTCTGCCGGAAAGATCCCAGATTCTCCGTCCAGAAGGCGCTCAGATCGGTGTCGCAATCGCTCATTGAGAGCAGGCCCGTTTCCAACTGTTCGACGGTCAGTGGAGCGTCCTGAACGATTGCCGGCCAGCTTTTGCTTTGAGACATACCGAGGCGATAGGCTTTGTTGGGAAGCCGTGGGATCGGGATTGACCCGATGCTTGTCGAACGATTCACGGGTTATCCGACGCGGTGTGCGGAAGCACCTCGGGCAAACTC
>Ga0070673_100000296_pt1 | contig 25903 bp, 26 predicted proteins | sample KBSM23metaG_FD_65342 | JGI IMG/M metagenome (GOLD analysis project Ga0070673, IMG submission 65342) | Miscanthus rhizosphere microbial communities from Kellogg Biological Station, Michigan, USA - KBS M2-3 metaG | ecosystem: Host-associated > Plants > Roots > Rhizosphere > Soil ... | reverse complement strand
TCGATCGCGCTCTCCTGCTCGGCGAGCATCTCCTCGACGCCGCTGCGGACGCGCTCGATCTCTTCGTGGAGACGTTCCCGGGCGCGCTCGGCGGCGACCTCGGGGGGGTCGGGTGTGCTGCTCACGACGCCCATCCTACGGGCGGGAAGGGCGGAAATTGCGCCGTTCAGCGTTCCAGCGCGAAGAGGCGGAAGCGGCCGATCGCCAGTTCGTCGCCGTCCCTCATGCGTCCCCACTCGACGATCTCGCCGTTGAGGAAGACGCCGTTGAGGCTGCGATCGTCGAGGATCCGCAGCGTGTCGGGCAGCTCGGAGACGATCAGCGCGTGTCGCCGCGAGACGCTCGGGTCGTCGAGGCGGATGTCGGCGGAGGCGCTGCGGCCGATCCTGGTCCAGCCTTGGGAGATCTGGAAGATCTTGATCTCTCCGCCCTCCAGACAGGCGATGTAGCGACCGGACAGGGGAAGCATCGCCCGCGCCGCGGGCAGCCAGTTCGGCGGGGAGGCGACCGGCGGGATCGCGATCTCGGCGGTCTGGCCGTGTTCCTGCATCGGCTCGAAGATCGAGTCGCGGTGGAACTCCCCTGCCCCGCAGCGGGGGCACTCAGGGAGCTGGTCGTTCCCGCTCAGCGATAGCTGTGAGCTGCAAAGAGCGCAGAAATAAGTGCCCGATCCGGGGATCGCGCCTGCGTCGAAGCTCTCGACGCCGATACCGGGGCTGGTGGCGATGGCGGTAATGGGAGTCGTCTCCTTCCCGGCGCCTCCGGTCCGAGATGCTAGCGCGGTCCTGGTCATACTGCATCAGGGATTTCCCGCAATCGGCGGCGGCGAAACTCGCTCTCGCGACTAGAATCGCGCCGCACATGGGCCCCGTCAGCGCAGAGGTGGAGATAGACGTTCCGCGGCAGCGCGTCTTCGACGCGATCGCCGACCTGGCGCTGCGGCCGGCGTTCATGGGCCATTTCCTGAGCGGCTTCCACCTCACCCGAATCGACTCGCGCGGCGTCGGGGCGGGGGCGCGTTTCCGCTTCTCGGTGCGGCCGCGCCGCGTCTGGACGGACACGGCGATCGCCGTGTCCGAGCAGCCCCATCGCCTGGTCGAGCACGGGCGTGGCGGGCGCGGCAACCGGATCCCGTCGACGACGCTGTGGGAGCTGACCGAGGGCCCCGGCTCGCTGACCACGGTCCGGGTCTCCTACTGGACCGAGCCCGGTGTCGTGGATCGCGCCCTGGAGCTGCTCTCAGGCGCCTCGATCCCATACGAGCGCCGCTGGCGCGAGGCGCTCCGGCGCCTGCGCGACCAGCTCGAGTCAGGAGACCTCGACCGCGACCGCCTCAGGGTCGCCGGCGGCAACGCGCACGCGACCGGTATTCCCTGAGCCGCTTTCTATAGGCTCTCGCCGCCGATGTCCCGCCGCAACCGATTCGCCCCAATGGCCCTCGCTGCGCTGGTGCTTTTCGCGCTGGTGCTGACCGTCTCCGCCTGCGGCTACAGCAGCGACTCCAAGGATGTCGTCGAGGGCGAGGTCGTCGAGCTCGGGGAGCTCAAATACCAGGTGATCTTCTCCCGCTTCCTCAACCCGAGCGACAACGAGGACTCCGCCTACCTGGTCGGCCAGCAGCCGACAGCGAAAGGCTCCGGCTACTTCGGCGTCTTCCTCGAAGTCCAGAACAAGAGCGAAGAGAACCAGAAGCTTGCCAGCTCCTTCACGATCACCGACGCGGACGGCCAGACGTTCGAGGCGATCCCGAGCGAAAGCCTCTACGCGTTCCCGTTCGGCGGCGAAGTCGAATCCCAGGAACCGATCCCGGCGCCCGACTCGACCGCGCAGCAGGGTCCGATCCAGGGGTCGCTGGTGCTTTTCGAACTGCCATCCTCGGCCTCCGAGAACCGGCCGCTGACGCTTTCGATTGAGGGCCCAGAAGGCCCTGCCGAAGTAACGCTCGACCTGTAGCGGGTGGTGATTGGGAGGGGGTCCGATCCCCCTCCAGTCGAATTGATGCACCGCGCTTTTCGCGCGGTGCAATGAGGTGCGCGGCTGACGCCGCGCCCCAGATCGGATTGCATAGGCCGCTTCGCGACATTCGCCTGGAGGAGGATCGGACCCCCTTTCAACACGCCCCGGCAGGACGAGAGGCAACCGCGACGAGCAACCCGAGCTTCAATAAGAGCAAGTCGCGGCCGGCTTCCGATGCCTCGGCTGAGAGCTTGTGTGCTTCGGGTGGGGATGGCGGGTGGCCCCTTCCGGGAATGTCGCCGAAGGCGGCCGCTGCACCGTGGTTCTCGGCGCGGCGAAGCCGCGCACGCCGATTGTCGCTAAGCGCGCGTAGCGCGCGTGCGACATCGATTCCCGGAAGGGGCCACCCCGCCATCCCCTCTCAAAGCCCAGCCGAAAGAACCGTCGAGGCGGCCGGCGCCGCGACTTCGCCGCCCGCCGCTTCGGCTTCGACGAGCAGCACCCCGATCGCGAGCTTCGCGTGCTTGGCCGGCGCGAAGGCGGCGAACCAGGCGTCCTTGCGCTGCTGCGGGTGGGGGGAGTTCTCTTCGCCCGGGCGTGGTCCCAACTCGGCGGTGCCGGTCTTGCCGGCGACCTGGGCCTCTGGGATCGCCCCGGCGTAGCCGGTGCCGCCGGTGACGACGCCGACCATCAGCTCGGTGAGCTCTTCGGCCGTCTTCTCCGACATCACCTGCACCGGCTCGGCCTCGGGGCGCAGCTTCTGGTTGGCGACGATCGAGGTCGGCTCGCGCACGCCGCCGTTGCCGATCGTCTGCGCGACGCTCGCCATCTCCAGCGGAGTGGCCAGCACCTCGCCCTGGCCGATCGCGCTGACGCCGAGGTCGACTTCTTCGCCGATCTCGGTCGGGATCGTCGATTCGGCCGGTTCGACTTCGGCGACGATTCGCGACGCGTAGAGCGTCGGCGGCGAGTTGAAGCCGAAGCTTTCCGCCGTCCCGACCAGGTCGTCGTTGCCGATCGCGGGGCCGAGTGGGGCAAAGTCGGCGTTGCACGACTCAGCGAACGCTTCGCGGAAGGTGCCGCCGCAGTACTCGCCGTTGGCGTTTTCGATGAAGCGGCCGCCGACGTTGACGCCGTTGGTGATTTCGAATTCGTCGTCGAGGGAGACGAGACCCTTTTCCAGTGCCGCCGTCGTCGTGACCATCTTGAAGGTCGAGCCCGGCGGCTGGGGGGCCGAGAAGGCCTGGCCGGCGAGCGCCCGCACGTCTCCGTTGCGGGCGTCGAGCACCGCGATGCCGCCGAGGCGGCCGGCCAGGGCGGAGACCGCGGCTTCCTGGAGGTCCGGGTCGATCGTCGTCTTCACCGGCGCCCCGGCTTTCGGCTCTTCTTCGGCGAGAGTTCGTTCGGAGCCCGAGTCGCTCACGGCGAGCAGCGAGCCTCCCGGCTTGCCGGCGAGCCTCGCGTTGAAGGCCCGCTCCAGGCCGCTGACGCCGACCGGCGTGCCCGGCGGGAAGCCCCTGCGCGCCATCTTCTCTTCGTCTTCTTCGGCGACGCCCACTTCCCCGGTCACGTCGATCGCGGCGCTGCCGAGCGGGTGCGCCCGGGCTTCCGCCGGCCCCTCCGCCAGCGGCGTGCCGTCGCCGGCGAGGATCGGCGCCCGCGGCGCCAGCTCGACCCGGCTTTCGAGGCGCTCCCCGCTGCGCAGGCCGGGGAAGAGGAGGCTTTCGTCCCAGTCGATCCCCCCTTCGGAGTAGGGGACGGCGAGGTCGGCGTCGAGCGAGCCGAAGGCGACCGTCTCGGCGTCTACCGGCACCGCGACGACCGAGCCGCCGGGGCTCGAGCTGGGATCGCGGGGGGAGCCGGGATCGAGGGACCGCAGCGTCGCCGTCGCTTCCGCGTCGCGGTAGGCGAGGACGAAGTCGTTGACCCCGATCTGTTGCCGCGACGCCTCGTTCAGCTCCCCGTACATCGCGGCGAATTCGCCGTGTGCCCAGGCGTCGGCGAAGCGCTTCGCCGCGTCCTTCTCCGGCGAGCCCGGGGCCCCCGCGATCGCGCCGAAGACGAAGGCGACGAGGGCGACCAGGGGGAGGGCGCGGGTGACGAGACGGCGCCGCCGCTCCACCTGGGGCGTGAGAGGGCTCATTTCGACAAAGCTATTAGAGGCGTCGGGTCCCTTTCCCTGCTTCCATTGGACCGATGACGGTCCTCGACTGGGGCATAGTCGCCTTCACCCTGGCGCTGGCGATGTGGGGCTATCGCCAGGGGCTGATCGTCGGCACGCTGACCCTGCTCGGCTTCGCCCTCGGGGCGTTCGCCGGCAGCCGCATCGCCCCCCTGATCCTCGACCAGGGCGCGCAGTCTCCCTACGCGCCGCTGTGCGCGGCGCTCGGCGCCCTGCTCGGGGGCGCTGTGACGGCGGTGGCGCTGGAGAGCTTCGCGCTCGGCCTGCGGTCTCACCTCGTGCGAGGCCGGGGACTCCACTTCGCCGACGGGGCGGGGGGCGCCGCCCTGGTCGCCTCGGTCGCGCTCGGGCTCGTCTGGGTCTTCGGCGCCGTCGCCCTGCACGCGCCGGGCACGGCGCGGCTGCGCGCCGACGTGCAGCGCTCGCTGATCCTGCGCAGCCTCAACGACGTGCTGCCCCCCTCGGGTCCGATCCTGCGCGCGCTCAACCGCGTCGATCCGGCGCCCTCGATCGCCGGGCCCGCCGCGCCGGTGGCGCCTCCGGACGCGCGGACGGCCACCGACCCCGACGTCACCCGGGCCGGCGCCTCGGTCGTGCGAGTGCTCGGCACCGCCTGCGGGCTCGGCGTCGAGGGCTCGGGCTGGGTGGGGGCGCCCGGCCTGATCGTGACCAACGCGCACGTGGTGGCGGGCGAGGACGACACCACGATCACCACCCAGGACGGCGCCTCGCTGGAAGCGACGCCCGTCCGCTACGACCCCGAAAACGACCTCGCCCTGCTGCACGTCGACGCCAGCCTGCCGGCGCTGCGGCTCGCGCCCGACCCGCGGAGCGGCGACCCAGGGGCCGTGCTCGGCTACCCGGAGAACGGTCCGTTCGCGGTCGCGCCGGCCCGCCTCGGGGAAACCCGCGACACGATCACCGAGGACGCCTACGGCCACGGCCCGATCCGCCGCGCGATCGTCTCCCTGCGCGGGACCGTGCGCAGCGGTAACTCGGGCGGGCCGCTCGTCGACACCCGCGGGCGGGTGATGGGCACGGTCTTCGCGGCGACGACCTCCGGCAGCCCCGGCGGGTTCGCCGTCCCGGACGAGGTCGTGGCGGCGGCGCTGGGCAACGCCGGCGCCACGCCGGTCGACACCGGGCCCTGCACCGAGTGAGCACGTCACTTACGTTCAGTAAGCTCATAGGACCAGTGGAGGCCGGGTCGCCGACCCAAGATCAGGCCGTCGAGGTCAATGGCAACGGCGTGTGTCCGTATTTCCACGCGGCGATCGAGCTGATCGGCAAGCGCTGGACGGGCGCCATCCTTTGCTCGCTGACGGATGGCCCGCTGCGCTTCGGCGAGCTGACGCGAGCGGTCCCGGGGCTCTCGGACCGGCTGCTCTCCCAGCGGCTGCGCGAGCTCGAGGACGAGGCCCTCGTCGAGCGTGAGGTAGAGCCGGGGACCCCGGTGCGCGTCACCTATGCGCTGACCGAGAAGGGGGCGGACCTCCGCCCGGCGATCGACGAGCTGAAGCAGTGGGCCAACCGCTGGCACAAAAGCGGGTGACGCTGCCCGGCCCCTTCCCGGTGGGCCGCTATGCGAAAACGCTCCGCGACGAGCTGCGAAAGCGCGCCCGTGTGCAGCTGATCGGCGAGGTCACCGGGCTGCGCCGCACCCCCAAGCAGGCCTACTTCGAGCTGCGCGACAGCGAAGGCGCCGTGCCCTGCACGATCTGGGCGGACGAGCTCGACCGCCTCGGCCTGCCGGAGGGCGCCCTGCGCGACGGGGCGGAGTTCGTCGCCGCGGGCGGCCCCGACTACTTCATCGGCAGCCAGGCTTCCTCGCCCGCCTTCTCCTTCCGGGTGACGCAGCTGCGCCCGGCCGGCGAGGGAGACCTGCTCGCCAGGCTGCAGGCGCTGCGCAAGCAGCTGCGGTCGGAGGGCCTGTTCGAGCTGCAGGGTCGGTTGGCGCGGCCGCTGCTGCCGAAGACGATCGGCGTCGTCACGGCCGAGACCGGCGCCGCGCGGCGCGACCTGGTCGCCGGCCTGGAGCGGCGCGGTTGGCGCGGGACGCTGATCTGGGGCTTCGCGCCGGTGCAGGACCGGCACGCGGCGCCGGCGATCGCGGCGGCGATCCAGGGGCTCGCCGCCCGGCCGGAGGTGGATGCGATCGTCGTCACCCGCGGCGGCGGCAGCCTCGCCGACCTCTGGGCCTTCTGCGACGAGACGCTGTGCCGGACGGTGGCGATGCTGCGTGTGCCGGTGATCAGCGCCGTCGGCCACGAGCGGGACTCGACGCTGATCGACGACGTGGCGGCTGTGGCCTGCTCGACCCCGACGCACGCGGCCGACGCGGCCGTGCCGCTCGACGTCGACGCCGCCCGCGACTCGCTCGGACGCTGCGCGGCGACCCTGCGACGAGCGGCTGGGGGAGCGGTGGCGGCGCGCACGCCACACCTGGTCTCGCTGGCCCGGGGTCCGGGGCGCGCTCTGCAGCGGGAGCGGGTAGGGCTCAACCAGAGGACGCGGGAGATCCGCGCCGCCTCTGAACGCGGCATCGCCGAGCGCCTCGGCTTCCAGCGCCGGGTCGCGACGGTGGTCCTCGAGCGGGCGCTGCGCCGAGCCGTCGGTCCCGACCTCGAACAGCGCCGCGAGGCCCTGCGCCGGGCCGCCGTGGCCCTGCGCGCGCACGAGCCGGAGCGCACCCTGGAGCGCGGCTACGCCCTGGTCGAGGCAAGCGACGGCGAGCCGCTGACCAGCGCCGCCGAGGCACGCGCCGCCGAGCGGATTAGCCTTCGCTTCGCCGATGGAAGAGTCCGAGCGAGAACAGAGCACCCGACCGAATCCTGAGTCCTACGAGGACGCTGTCGAGCGGCTGGAGCAGATCATCGACCGTCTCGACTCGGGCCAGGCGGGTCTGCGCGAGACGCTCGAGCTTTGCCGCGAGGGCCGCGACCTCGTTGCCTACTGCGCAGCCGAGCTGGACGAGGTGGGCGAGAGCCTGAAGGAGCTTCGCCTCGACGAGCTGGCGGCCAAGCTCGACCAGGGCAGGCTGGATACGGACTAGGCGATCCGCTCGATCGCCCGCTCGATCCGCTCCCGGCCGGAGGCGATCGCCGCTTGGTCGAGCAGCTCGACGGCGGGTTCGTCCGGCCGCTCGAGGAAGACGTAGGCAACCTCGACTTCGGTCGCGCTTCGCGCCTCGGCGACGGTGAACGCGTAGATGTCGCGCTGGATCGAGTAATGGGCGGCGCGCTCGGCGGGGCTCGAGTCGCCGAGGCGATCCGTCTTGTAGTCGACGATCAGGGGCGGGGAGCCCGGGCGCTCGACCAGCAGGTCGATCGAGCCACGCAGAACCGTGTCGGCTATCTCGACCAGCAGCGACACCTCCGCTCGGCTGGGCACGTCGCGCACCCGCTCGGCGAAGAAGCCGGATCCGAGCCAGGCCCGGACCGGCGCCAGCAGCTCCCCTGCGGCCGACGGCTCGCGCCACCCGTTCCCTGCGCTCCACTCGAGCAGCTCGTGCACCGCAACCCCCCGCGCGGCGCTTTCCCCCCGCTCCGCGCCGTCATCGTCCCCGCCGAGAGAGGGAGCGGTGCGATCCTCGAATTGCGAGATCGCCGTGTAGGAGAGCGGCAACCTCGGCTTGCGGGCGACACGGGCCTCGACCAGCGGCGCCGGTCCCGTACCGGGGTCGCGTGCCGCATCGAGCTCCCTGCGCACGGCGGCGAGCTCCTTCGCCCGCTCGATCGAGGCGAGGTTGACCTGGGCCGCGATCTCGGAGGGCCCGAAGGCGGCCTCCAATCCGGGCCGTGGCTCCGGGGGCGCGATCGCGACCGTCGAGTCGCGCTCTCGATCGACGTCGAGCGCGACGACGATGCGCTCGATCACCGCCTCGCCGGTGCGCGAGCGAGATGGGGGAGAGGGGCGGATCACCCCGCTGAGCAGCAGTCGCTCGCGCGCGCGTGTGGCACCGACGTGGAAGAGGCGAAGCTCCTCCTCGGCTTCCCGCTCCTGGGCCTCCTCGAGCAGCTCGCGCTGCGCGTAGAGGTCGACCCCCCGCGCGCCCAATCGCCGCAACTGCATTCCGACTCGCGGCGCCTCCGGTTCGCGACCGACGGTGAGCAGCGGCGCGCGCACCTGCGCGAGCAGCGGGCGCGAGAGGTGGGGAATGGCGACGACGTCGAACTCGAGCCCCTTGGCGCTGTGGACGGTCATGATCCTCACCCCGTCGTGCCCCTCGAGCGCCGTCGCCGCCTGCGCGTCGGAATCGGCGTCGGCGCGGGCGGCTAGAAAGTCGAGCAGGCCGCGAAGGTCGCGCCCCTCGGCAGCCTCGAACTCCGCGGCGAGGCGCATCAGCTTGCGCACGTTGGCGAAGCGCGCCTCGCCGGCCGGCTTCATCAGCACCGCGAGGTCATAGCCCGTCTCGATCACCGCGGCCTCGACCAGGCCGGCCAGGGAGAGCGAGATCGCCCGCCGGCGCAGCTCGCCGATCCGGGTGGCGAAGGCGGCGAGCAGCTCCAGCTCGGGCGCCGGGATCTGCTCGAGCCGCTCGGTCGCGATCTCGACGTCCTCCGAGCCGCCCCCCGCCGCTCGCTCGAGCACCGGCCAGAGGTGACGCCCCTCGCCGGCAGCGGCGCGCAGCAGCCAGAGGGTGTCGGGCGCGACCCCGCAGGCGGGCGAGGCGAGGGCGCCGAGCAGGGCCTGGTCGTCGAGTGGGTTGGCGATCGTCGCCAGCAGCGCGCAGACGTCGGCGACCTGCTGCTGGGACCAGTAGCCGCGGCCGCCGACGACGTAGGGGCGCAGGCCGGCCCGCTCCAGCGAGTCCTCGTAGGCATCGAGCCTGGTGAAGGCGCGCAGCAGCACGACCATTGCCGAGCGCTCGACCCCCTGATCGGCGAGCTCGCGCAGGCGGGCGGCGAGGAAGCGCGCCTCGGCCAGCTGGTTGACGGGCGTGCGCGCGTCCGTCGCCGGGTCGAGCTCGATTCCCTCCTCGTCCCAGCCATCGCGACCGGTCAGCAGCAGCTCCACCGCCGGGCCCTGCCCCGGGGGTTGCGGGCGGGCGGGCAGCGCGCCGACCCGCAGCGGCGAGTAGCCGTCGAGCAACCGCTCGCCGATCGCGTTGACGGCGCCGATCACCTCCGGGCGGGAGCGGAAGTTGCCGCTCAGCGGGATCGCTTCGCCGGCGCCGCCCTCGATCGCGACGCGGCGCTCGCGGAAGACGTCGAGGTCGGCGTGGCGGAAGCCGTAGATCGACTGCAGCTCGTCGCCGACCGCCGTCACCTGCGTGCGCGGACCGCGCAGCGCCTCGATCAGCCGCAGCTGCAAGCGGTTGGTGTCCTGGAACTCGTCGACGAGGATGTGGCCGAACCGCGATCTGTAGGCGGTCCCCGTCTCCGTCCGCTCGAGCAGGCGCACGGCGAGCAGCTGCAGATCCTCGAAGTCGACTCCCGCGCGCCGCTCCTTGGCGGCGGCGAACCGCGTCGAGAAGAGGTCCAGCAGCTCGGCGACGTGGCGGTATGCGAGGCCGCCCTCTCCCGCCTCGGCAACGCGGCTGGCTGCGGCCTCGATCGCCTCCCTGTAGGCGGCCATCGGCTTGGCCGTGCTCTTCGTCCGCAGCGGGACGATCTCGTCGAGGCCCGGTGCGTACGCCGCCGTTTCGAGCAGCGCCGAGGCGCGCTCGACCAGCTCGTAGTTGACGCTGTCGGGCTTCAGCTCGGCGAGCGTCTCGGCCGCGACCCTCGCCGCCTCGCCCAGCGCTCCCTCGACATCGGGCTCGTCGGGGTCGGGGAGCCCCGGCTCGTCCTCGCCGCGGCTGCGCAGCTCCGCGTGCACGCCGAGCACCGTCGCCCGCAGCCCGCCCACGTCGTAGGCGGCGACCGTGCGCTCGCGCTCAGGGTCGCCCCCCGCGAGGAAATCCTCCAGCGCCTCGTCGAAGGCTTCGACCGCGGCCCGCTCGGTCTCCGCGGCGTCGAGCACGCGGAAGCCGGGGTCGACGCCGACCGCGACCGGGTGGGCGGCGAGAAGGCGGTTGCAGAAGCCGTGGATCGTCATCACCCAGGCGCCGCCGAGCCGCGGCAGCAGTTCGCCGGCGCGTTCCGAGCCGGCCTCCGCCCGCTGTTCGACCTCGGCTCGGATCCGCTGCCGCAGCTCCGCCGCCGCCTTGTCGGTGAAGGTGAAGGCGAGGACGGAGTCCAGCGGGACCCCCTGCTCGCAGACCAGCCGGCAGTACCGATCGACGATCGTCCCGGTCTTGCCCGTGCCGGCGCCGGCCTCGACCAGGACGTCGATCGCGCCGGCGTCGATCGCCGCGCGCTGCTCCGCGGTTGGCTCACGCCCGCTCACCGCTCGTCCTCCTCCTCGTCGCTCGCGGGCTCCACCGGGGCGCGGTCGCGGCGGCAGATCGGCGCGAACTCGCAGAACTGGGGACAGACGCCGTGGTTGCGCAGGCCGGGGCGTGGGCCGGGATCGCGGTCGATCCTCCCGGAGCGCATGCGGGCGACGATCTCGCCGGCGCGGCGGCGGGCGTCGGCGAGCAGCTCGTCGAATTCCGCGCGGTCGACCTTGTCGGTCTTGGAGAGGCCGTAATCGGCGAGCTCGGCGGCCGCGTCCTCACGCACCAAGCCGCGCGGACGCCGTTCCGAGGTCCCGCGCAGCGGGTGGTAGAGGCCGCCGGCCGCCTCGGCCCCCCAGAGCTCGGCGACGGCGATCAGGTAGAGCTGCAGCTGCAGCTTCGCCTCCTCCTCGAGCTTTTCGCGCGGGGTGACCTTGCCGGAGAGCTTGTAGTCGAGGACGAGGGCACGCCCGTCGGGCGCCCGGTCGACGCGGTCGATCGCGCCGTGCAGGCGCCAGCCCTCGAACTCGAGGGCCGGCATCTCTGTCTCCTCCGCCTCGGAGAAGCCCGCCTCCAGCAGCCAGGGCTCGAAGCAGGCCTCGCCGCGGCCGGCCTCGTCGGCGAGGAAGCGGGCGAGCAGGCCCTCGACGCGGGCCAGCATCGCCCGCTCGGTCGGGTGCTTGCCGAGGCCGCGCCCGGCTGCGATCTCGGCCACCAGCTCGCGGCCGCGGACGATCCAGGCGTCGAGGGTAGGGGGGCGGGGCAGCGCATCGTCCGCGGGCCGCTCTTCGTAGAGCGCGCAGAGGGCGGCATGGACGATCCCCCCCGCGACGAGGGGGTCGGGAAGGGGGTCGAGCGGCTGCGGGGAGAGCTCGTGCGAGACGAACCAGCGGTAGGAGCAGACGTCGAATCCCTCCAGGGTGGTGCCGCCGTAGGCGCGGACCTCTTCCAGCGCCTCGATCACAGCCGGGTTGGAGAGCGGGCCCGGTGCCCGCGTCGCGGCCTCGGCGGAGCGCGCGGCAGCCAGACGGGTTGCGATCCGGGCCGCCACGTCATCTCCGGCACCCGCCGCTTCGAGCAGCAGCCGCGGCTCGGCACCGGGACCCCAGGCGGCGATCGCCCGTGCCAGCTCGTCCTCCGAGGGCGCGTCGGCTACCCGGTGCACGACCTCGGCAAGGACACGGCCGCGGACATCGCCCTCGCCGGCTTCGAGCAGCCGCTCGATCTCGTCGAGGAATGGCGAGGGCGCCTCGGCGGCGCCGTTCTCGTCGCTGTCGCGGCAGGAGAGGAAGAGACGCCGTTTCGGCAGCGCCAGGCAGGCATGGAAGAGATAGCGCTCCTCTGCCTCCTCGTCGCGGCGCGGCGGCAGGCCCAGCGAGTCGCGCTGGTGCTCGGAGAGGAAGGGGTCCGTGTGACCGGCGGCGCGGGGGAACTCTCCGTCCTGGAGAGAAGCGACGAAGACGTTCTCGAAGCGCGCCGCCCGTACCCGGCGCGGATCGGTTATCCGCACCCGGTCCCGGACGGGACCGCTCCAGACGCGCACCGAGAGCGTCGCCAGCTCGCGCGCGATCGAGGCCGGTGGCGGCGCCAGTCCCTCGACGCCGGCGCGCTCGGACATCGCGGTGGCGATCGCGCCACCGGCCCGCGCCTCGATCTCGGTTGCCGCCCGCGCGCCCATCGCGCCGGCGATCGCGGCGACCGTCGTCGCCAGGTCGCTGGGACGACTGGCCGCCTCGCGAATGCGAGCGACGTCTGGAGGGGGCTCCTCGTAGCGCTCCTCCCAGAGCTCGAGCGCCGCCGCCGCGGTGCGCACCAGCCGACGGCGCAGCCGTCGCTCGAACCAGTCGACCCGCGCCGGCGCTACGCCGGAGGGGCCGCGCAGGTAGCGAAGCAGGTCGCTCGCCCGCCCGGCTCCGAGGACGGCCTCCAGCAGGGCCGCGAGCGAGCCGCCGACCGAAGTGGTGGCGATCGGGACCTCGGCCTCGAGCGCGGTCGGCACCCCGTAGGACTCGAGCACGGCCGCGATCTGGGGTCCGCGCCGCGCCGGGTCGCGGACGACGATCGCGATCTCCTCGGGGTCGGCTCCGGCGGCGAGCAGGCGGGCCACCTCCAGCGCGATCGCCTCGGCCTCGCCGCGGGTGCCGGCCGAGCGCAGGAAGACCAGGCTCTCGGCGTCGGGGGGGAGGCGCGCGGGCTCGTCGGCGCCGAGCCGGCGCTCGAGGTGGAAGAGGAGCGGCGACTCGGTGTTACCGGGGTCCGGTGGCGCCTCCTCCACTTCGTCGATGCCGATCTCCGCGAGCGCGGCGAGCAGCGGCGCGCTGCGCTCCTCCAGCGCCGCATGCCCCTGCTCGTAGGGCAGCGTCGCGGTCACCTCTACCAGTGGCACGAGCGCTCGAATCAGCGCCAGCTGGTTGGGGGTCAGGTCGTCGAGTCCGTAGAGAAAGACCGGACGCCGCCACGACTTGGCGCCGCCGGCTTCGAGCAGGCCGATCGCCTTGCGCGCGATCGCATGGGTGTCGACGAAGCCAAGCCGGTCGCGCAGCTCCGTGTAGGCGGCGAAGAGGGCGGCGACGTCACCGAGATAAGCCGAGCCCTCGAGCGTCCCGGCCGCCGCCTCGACGTCCTCGGGTTCGAGGCCGGCCGACTGCAGATCGTCGAGCAGCCGAGCGAGTGCCCGCGGGAAGCCGGGCCGCCGTGCGGAGGTGCGCAGCGGTCCCAGCGAACCCCGTCGGCCCGCGGCGGCGGCGGCGATCGCCCCTAGCCGCTGCGCGGGCGTGAAGACCGCGCCCAGGGGGGCACCGCCGGCGGAGGCAACGGCGCGAAAGAGACCGCCGAAGGTCATCACCTCGGCACCGAGGATCGCCCCCTCGGCGCATAGCTCGCGCTCGAACTCGTAGACGTCGTCGAGGGTGGGGACGACGAGGACCGGGTCGCGGTCGAGGACGTCGACCAGGCCGCGCCGGATTCGGCCCGCGCGGCCGGAGTTCGGGGGTCCCTGGATCAGCTTCAGCGACACCCCCTCACCCTATGTCCGGCCCCGGCGCGTCCCTGCCGCAAACTGCGGCATGGCAGCCCCGATTTGGCGTCTACCGGCGCCTCTACATTGCAGCTCAGATGGCACTCTGCTTCGTAGACCCCGCCGACGCGATCCGCGCGATGGCGGACTCGATCGGGCGCGAGGCGCGCCGCCAGCTCCTCGGCGAGGCGGTGCGCGCCTGGGTCGACGAGATCCCCGACGACGAGCTGGAGACGCACTACGCCAAGGCGCTCTCCGAGCTCGACGAGCACGATCTCTCGATGCTCGCCGCCTGGCACGGCTCGCTCGAGGTCGGTCACCCGGTGCCAAACCGCGACTTCCTAATGGGCGCCTTCGGCTCGCTCGGCGAGAATCGCCGCGAGGCAATGAAGCTGGCGGCCGGCTTCCGCGGTGAGGAGGCGGTCGACGCCGGCGTCACCGAGGAGGACGCCCTCGAGCTGGTCCTCGGCCTGCTCTCGCCGCCGCGCCAGATGGAGCTCGCCCTCGAGGCCGTCGAGCTCTACATCTGGGACCGCGCCGGCTCGGATAACTGAACGAAGCCACTCGCCCGCCGTAATACGTAGTAACCTATTCGTATGACGATGCTTAGCTTTCGCGTCGCTCCGGACGAGGCCGTCGAAGCCCAGCGCTGGGCGGAGACCCTTGGCCTGGACCGATCCGAGCTGCTGCGTGAAGCCCTGCACCAGCACTTGGTGCGGCTGCGCAGCGAGGTGGATGTCGCGAATTGGGAGCGGATGCCTCTGACCGATGCAGAGCAGTCGCTCTCCGACATCGCTGACTGGGGACCGGCCGAGGATTGGGCTGACTGGGCCGATGCGACGGGGTGAGATCTGGTTTGCCGCGACCCCAAGCGGCGATCGCCCGGTGCTGGTTCTCACGCGCGATCCAGTTGCAGACCGCATTCAGTCCGTCGTGGTAGCGGCCCTAACTCGGACTCGTCGCGATCTGGTCTCGGAGCTAGTGCTGACGGCCATCGACGATGGCCTCCCCACCGACTGCGTCGTCAATTTCGACAACATCCACACGGTGCCGCGCGCTGCCTTTCGACGCCAGATCGCGTCGCTCTCGGATGCCCGAATGGGGCAGGCTTGTCGCGCTCTGCGCGATGCGGTGGGTTGCTAGCCGACCCGGCTATCTCACGTTCCGTTGCCCCGTGGCGTTGAGGTAGGTATGGATCGGCAGGATTTGGTCTTCCGCTCGGAGGGCGACGAGTGTGCGGGCTGGCTCTACCCGGCTGCCGGCTCGGAACGAGTGCCGGTGATCGTCATGGCGCACGGACTTTCCGGAACGCGGCGCGATCGACTCGGGCCGTTCGCGGAGCGCTTCGCCGCGGCGGGCTTTGCGGCGCTCGTCTTCGACCATCGGGGCTTCGGTGACAGCGGTGGCGAGCCCGATCTCTTCGACCCGCGGATGCAGTTGGAGGACTGGCGAGCTGCGATCGCGTTTGCTCGTTCCCTACCCGGGGTCGACCCGGCCCGTGTCGTGACCTTCGGCTCTTCGATGGGCGGTGGCAACGCCCTCGCCGCCGCGGCTGCCGATCCGCGGGTAGCCGCGGCGATCAGTCAGGTCCCCTTCCTCGACATCGTGCGCCAGGCGCATCGTTCGTCCCCGGCTGTGACCGCGCGAATGATCGCCGCGGCGATCCGAGGGCGGTACGTCCCGGCCGTCGGCCAGCCCGGCGAGCCGGCATTCATCAATGCGCCGGGTGGGGAGGAGGGTTGGCGTCGCGTGGTCGCGATCGGCGAGGGATCGCGCTGGCGCAATCGCGTCTCCTCGCGCTGGATCCTCGGCCGGCCCTTTCGCCCGGTACGCCATGCCAGGAACCTGCACTGCCCCTGGCTCGTATGCGTTGGTGAGGCAGACCGAGTCGCCCGGCCGGGCCCCGCGATCGCCGCCGCGCGGCGCGCACCCCTTGGAGAGCTGCGGACCTATCCCGGTATCGACCACTTCGACGTCTACGACGGTCCCGAGCATGAGGCCCTGGTCGCCGACCAGCTCGACTTCCTGCGTAGGCACCTGGGCTAGACAAGCGCGGCGCGGATCTCGTCGATCGCCTGCTCGTTGTCCTGGAAGTGGACGGCGTGCAGGCCGGCCTTGCGGGCGCCTTCGCAGTTGACGAGGACGTCGTCGACGAAGAGGCAGGCCTCGGCGGGATGGCCGATGCGCTCCAAGGTCAGCTCGTAGATTCGCGATTCGGGCTTGCGGCAGCCGACGAAGCCCGAGTCGACGACCGTCTCGAAGATCTCGTCGACCGGCAGCATCGAGCGCCAGAGCGGCTCCCACTCGCGAACGTTGTTGGTCAGCATCGCCATCGTGTAGCCCTCGGCCTTCAGCTCGCGCATCAGCTCGATCATCTGCGGGTTCGGCTCGAGCGCCTCGAAGTAGATCTCTTTGAAGCGGTGCATCTCGGGGCGGTGGCCGAGCAGCGGCTCGAGGTGGTCGGTGAGGACGTCGAGGAACGCGACCTCGGTGATCTCGCCTCGCTCCATTTCGAATAGCGGGTTCTCGCCGTTCGCCTCCGTGGCCGACTGCATTCCCTTGCCCAGCGCCTCTGTCGAGATCCCGGTCTGGTCCTGGAAGGCCATGAAGGACTGGATCAGCGGCGTGGTCAGCACCCCGCCGAAGTCGCTGACGATCGCCTTTATCTCAGCCATCGCCTTCGATCACCTCGTAGTGGCCGAGGCCCTCGCGTCCTTCGACCGACCAGCGGAAGAAGGCGATGCGGCCCCGCATACCCGGGTGCTGGACCGAGGCGGCGCTGATCAGCGTGCCGGCGCCGCGCAGCGGCTGCTCGTCGTCGCCCTCGACCCAGAGCTCGAGCGTCGCCCGCCGCTGGGTGCCGTCGGGGCCGTACTCGGTCGAGAGCAGGGTCTCGGAGACCTCGACCGGGGCGCCGTCGGCGCTGCAGAGCACCGCCGATACCTTCTCCTCGCCGTGACCGCCGGCGCGCTCCGGCCGCACCGCGCTCATGGCGAGCAGTCCCCCGTCGGAGAAGACGATGCCGATCGACCTGCGCAGGATTTGCCGCTCGTGGCTCATTTGCGAGCGCGAGACTAGCCGACCCTCCCGTCGCGGGGTCCCGCCTGGGTACCATGGCCCCATGTCCGAGAACGAAACCGCCGTGCTGACCGAGGACGACGTCCTCGAGGCCCTCGAGGAAGTCATCGACCCCGAGCTCGGCCTCGACTTCGTCTCCCTCGGCCTCGTCTACGACGTCGAGATCGAGGGCGAGGAGGTCTTCGTCACCTTCACCCTCACCACCCCCGCCTGCCCTATCGGCCCCCAGGTCTCCGAGCAGATGAAGGAGTTCGTCGGCGACCTCCCCGGCGTGTCGGCCGTCCACCCCAAGATGATCTTCGACCCGCCCTGGTCCCCGGAGATGATGTCCGAGGACGCCAAGTTCGCGCTTGGGTTCTAGGCAGGGTTTTTTCGCGCCAATAAGGGCCAGCTTTCAACCCCATCCAGCTCAAGGTTTTTCATCACTTCAAGCCGCCGTGCCGCTTTAGGACCAGAAAGCCTCGCCACTAAAATTTTGAGCCGTGATGCGCGAAGAGACAGCAATGGCTATTTAGTTTTTCGGCCCGATCTGCCACTCGGTTTTATGTTGCTGAGCAGGCAAAAGGATATCTTAACCTTAGCTTAACTTTTCAAGTCTTGACAAAAGCCTTTCAAAAGCGTTTTGTCTGCTAAGCCTTTGACGAACGCCACCGTTCTCTATATTCTTCTATCTAGGAGAAAAAGGCATCACAGCCGTCGATGAAGAAGATGGCTGCTGTTGAACAGGACCGACGACGGCCCCTGTGGGGCCGCCGCCGGGCTAGCTCCTGTGTTGCCTCGAGTCGACTCGAGACCTCCTGAGGATCCGCGGCCGTAAACAGCGGCCCGGTTTCCTCATTGCTCTGATTCTACCTTGCCATTGGGCAAGTACCCAATACCAAATTTTAATGACGTGACGGCGATAAAGACTAAGTCACCCCGGTAGCTGCGGATCGTCGGGGTTGATCTCCTCTGCGGTGGAGTCGTAGTCGTAGGAGCGACGCGGAGGAGGCGGTCCGCTCGACCCCGGAGCCCCCACGATCACGAAGCGCCGCCCGACGTAGCCCCGCATCAGCCGCCTGACGATCGCGCGGGTCGGCGGCACGAGGAGGATGAGGCCGAAGATGTCGGTGACGAAGCCCGGCGTCAGTAGGAGGGTGCCGCCGATCGCGATCAGCAGGCCGTCGGCGACCTCGCGGCCGGGGAAGCGGCGCTGGGCCAGCGCCTCGTTGAAGCGGCGCCAGGCGCCGCGGCCCTGGTGGCGCAGCAGCAGCGAGCCGAGCAGGGCGTCGGCGATCAGCAGGGCGATCGTCGGCCAGACGCCGATCAGCGAGCCGATTTCGATGATCACCCAGATCTCGACAATCGGAACGACGATGAAGAGTGCGACGAGCAGCGCCACGATCAGGCGGGCGCCACCGCGCCGGCCGCCTCCTCCAGCTCGGCCAGCGAGCGGTTGAGGCCCGCGGCCAGCTCCTCCACGTCCTCCAGCGCGTCGTAGTCGGCGAGCAGGCCGAAGCCGAGGCGGCCGTTGTAGCTCATCGCCGCCACCGCGAGGGCGTGGTTCTGCGGCAGGAAGGCGACCGGGAAGACGTCCTCCAGCTCGCGACCGAGCACGTAGAGCGGGATCTGCGGCCCCGGCACGTTGGTGACGATCAGGTTGAAGAGGCGGGTCGAGAAGTTGATCCGCGACGCCTGCGCCAGCAGCGTCGGCGGCGCGAAGTCGTTGAAGCGGGCGATCACTTCGGCGCCGAGCGCCTGCTTGGAGCGCTTCAGGCCCTCCATCTGCTCGCTCACTACCCGCAGCCGCCGCACCGGGTCCTCGACGTAGACGGGCAGCGGACCGCGCATCGCCGCGATCCGGTTGCCAAGGTCGCCGCGCTCGTCGGCCGTGCGGATCGAGACCGGCACCAGGGCTCGCAGCTCGAGCCCCTCGGTGCGGATGCCGCGCCCGTGCAGCCACTCGCGCACCGCCCCGGTGACGACCGCGAGCACGACGTCGTTGACGGTGCCGCCGAGCGCGTCCTTGATCCGCTTGAAGGTGGCCAGCTCCGACCGCGCCCAGACGAAGCGCCGGTGCGGCCCGATCGGCTGGTTGAGCGGCACTGCGGGCGCCGGGTCGGCGAATGCCCCCGCCACCTCGCCGATCCCCTCGAGCGCCTCGCCGACGCGCTTGGCCGCTAACTCGGGATGGCGGGCCGCCTCGACCGCGCGCTCGACCAGCTTCACCGGGGCGGTGGCGGCGTCGACCACGGCGCGGGCGATCAGCTCCGCCGTCGTCGGCTGTGGCTGGGGGATCCAGCCGTCCTCGCCGCGGGCCGGCTCCGGCACCGGCTCGAGGTCGAAGAGGACCGTTCCGATGTCGACGCCGGAGATTCCGTCGACCATCGCGTGGTGCGTCTTGGTCAGCAGGGCGAAGCGGTCGCGCTCCAGCCCCTGCACGAGCCACAGCTCCCAGAGCGGCTTGGAGCGGTCGAGTTGCTGCGAGAAGACGCGGCCGGCGAGCCGCCGCAGCTGTTTCTCGCCCCCCGGCTCGGGCAGCGCCGTGTGCCTGATGTGGTAGGTCAGGTTGAAGTTGACGTCGTCCGCCCAGAGCGGCCGGCCCGCCTCCAGGGGCGGCACGACGAGGCGCTGGCGGAAGCGCGGCACCTGCGCGAGGCGGCCGCGCACGTGCTCGACCAGGTCGACGTATTTGGGCGGCGGCCCCTCGAAGACGAGGATCGCGCCGACGTGCATGTGGCTCGCCGAGGTCTCGTTGGTGAGGAACGAGGCGTCGACGGCGGTGAGCCGGTCGAGGTGGCGTCCTTGGGTTGCCATCGCCCTAGGCTAGCTACTCTCCAGCCATGCCCTCCCTTGCCGCCGCGGCCCCGAAACGGGTCCTGCTCGCCGCTCCGCGCGGCTACTGCGCCGGCGTCGACCGCGCGGTCCAGACCGTCGAGCGGGCGCTCGAGCTGTACGGCGCCCCCGTCTACGTGCGCAAGGAGATCGTCCACAACAAGCACGTGGTCGAGGAGCTGTCCAAGCGCGGCGCGATCTTCGTCGAGGAGGAGACCGAGGTGCCCGAGGGCGAGATGGTCGTCTTCTCGGCGCACGGGGTCGCTCCCTCTGTGCACGAGAACGCCGCCGCCCGCCGCCTGCGCACGGTCGACGCCACCTGCCCGCTGGTGACCAAGGTCCACGTCTCCGCCCGCCGCTTCGCCGCCGAGGGCTACACGATCATCATGGTCGGCCACGAGGGGCACGAGGAGGTCGAAGGGACGACGGGCGAGGCGCCCGAGAGCATCGTGCTGATCGAAACCGCCGACGAAGTCGAGACGCTCACCGTCCCCGACCCCGACAAGGTCGCCTTCATCACCCAGACGACGCTCTCGGTCGACGAGACCGCCGAGGTGATCGCCGCCCTGCGCGCCAAGTTCCCCGGCATCGTCAGCTCCAAGTCCGACGACATCTGTTACGCAACGACCAACCGCCAGATCGCGGTCAAGCAGCTGGCCCGCGAGTGCGAGCTGGTCCTCGTGATCGGCTCGACCAACTCGTCGAACTCGAACCGGCTGGTCGAGGTCGCGCGCGAGCACGGCGCTGACTCCTACCTGATCGACAACCACACCCAGGTCGAGGAGGCCTGGCTGGAGGGCGTCGAGACGGTCGGGATCACCTCCGGGGCGAGCGCCCCCGAGGAGCTGGTCGAGCGCCTCGTCGAGCTTTTCCGCGAGCGCGGCGCCGAGGACATCTCCGAGCTGCGCACCGTCCACGAGGACGTGCGCTTCATGCTGCCTAAGGAGATTCGCGAGGAGCTCGCGAGCGACGTGTAGCGCTTGGGCCTCGTTTTGGCTGTATTCACGCTCTCGGCAAATTTGTATATATCGAAAAGCCGGTGCGAGCTATACTTCCGTCATGGATGCAGCTATAAAAACGCATAGGACGACGATCGAGATAGAGGTTCCGGCGTTCGAGGGGGCACGCGCGGCGCTCGGGACGTCGGGCTACAAGGAGACCGTGAACGAGGCGCTTCGGATCGTCAGCCGGGGTGACCTGTTGCGGCGAGGAGCCCGCGTCATCCGATCCGGGGAGCTCGAGCTGATCGATCCGGATGAGCTTGCGAAGCTGAGGCAGCTGCGCGTCTGATGCCTCTCTTCCTTGCCGATACTTCGATCTGGGCCTGGGCGCAGCGGTCCGAGCGTCCCGATATCAGGGAGAAGCTCGCGGATCGCTATGAGGCCGGTGAGGTCGTGACCTGCGTGCCGGTGATTCTCGAGGCGATGCACCGGCCCGAGACCGCGGGCCAGTACAGGGAGCGCTTCGATCGCATCTTCGCGCCACTGGAGCGATTGCCCCTCGGAGAGGCGAGCGTCGAGCGCGCTCTGGGAGTCCAGCGGGATCTGGCGCTTGTGTCAGACGGCAGCCATCGCCGTCCGGCAGTCGACTTTCTGATCGCGGCGGCTGCCGAGGCTGCCGGGGAGGAAGTGACTCTCTGGAGCTTCGATCGCGACCTGAAGGTGATCTGCGAACACACGGGACAGCCCAGTGAATCGGAGATCTCCACGGGCTCCGGCCACTGAGGGCGAGTCGCTTTCAGGGCACTCCAGCCGCGAAGCTGATTGACCATATGCGGACGCCTTCGGTGGCGTCGAGCTCGAGGCGGTGTGCCTCGTTGCGGGGGTGCTCGACAAGGGGATAGAGGCGAGCGCGTTCGATCGGGACCCGCTTCGGCTCACCGTCGAGGATCACCTCCAGCGCGCCCGATCCCTCGGCGGTCGCATAGGCGCCCCCGGCTGCGTAGTCGACGGTCAACTTCCCATCCCCGGGGAAGAGCTCCTCGGTCGGCGGCATCACCTTCGCTCCCGGTCCATCGCTGGGGCGCAGCGGCTCCATCGGCTCCGGCAGGGAGCGCAGGGCGTCGAGCTCGCGCAACTCCTCCTGGATCGCCATCTCGGTCGCCAGGTACTCGCCCTCGCCGAAGTGGAACCAGCTCAGCGCGCCGCCTGTCGTCCAGAGGAAGAGGCTGGGCCAGCCCTCGCAGCCGTAGGCGTGCCAGAGCTCGCGCTCGGCGTCGACGACGACGGGGAACTCGACCCCGAGGTCGCGCAGCCCGGCGGCGACGTTGACCGGGTCCGCGCCGAAGGGGAAGCGGGGCGATTGAACTCCGATCGTCGCCAGGCCGGCCTCGCGGTAGCGCCGGTCCCACTCGACCAGGTAGGGCAGCGTCCGCACGCTGTTGAGCTGGGCGTAGTCGAAGAAGTGGACCAGCACCGGCCCCTTCGCGGTGAGGTTCGGCATCGAGGCGGGCTGCTCGCCGATCCACGCGGCCTCCCGCGGCAGGTCGGGAGCGCCGATGTTGTCGCGTTGCGGCCGCATCGGTTATCGCTTTAGCTGGGCCTTATTCATTCAGATAGGTTTTTCGAGCAATGTTCGAGATCGCCCTCGCGCTCGTACCGCTCCTGGCGCTGCTCGCATCGCTGCTGCTCGGACACTATCCGGGACATGCGGCGATCGTTCGCCTCTCCGAGCGGACCGTCCGCAGGGCGCGGGCTCAGCGCCCGCGGAGCGCCGACCGCCCCGACTCCCCCCGCTCGCATTCCTCGAGCGGCGGCCTGCTGATCGCGCTCGGCATCGCCAAGCGGCCTCCGCCGCTCGCCGCCTGATTCCACGTTCCCGGTGGCACGGTCGCCGGCCTGAATGGAATGGGCGCCGTCCAGAGCGCCCCGAGCTAGGAGGAAGCGATGAACTCGAATGCGGCAAAGGTGGCCCTCGGCGTGGGCACGATCGCGGTGGCGATCGTGCTGCTCGTGGTGCTGAAGAACGACAGCGGCGAGAGCACGAGCACGAGCGACGCGGGCGGCAAGGTCCCCGTGATCGTCGTCGAGCACGGCAAGCCCGTCGGCGGCGTCAAGGACCTCACCTACAACGCGGGCGAACGGGTCCGCTTTGAAGTCCGCTCCGACGTCAGCGACGAGATCCACGTCCACGGCTACGACCTGATGAAGGACGTCGAGGCCGGCGGTTCGGTCGAGTTCGACTTCCCGGCGACGATCGAAGGGGTCTTCGAGGCCGAGCTCGAGGGGCGCGGGGAACAGATCGCCCAGCTGACGGTGAATCCTTGACCTTCTGGCTGCCGATCGCGCACGCGCTGGTCGCGCGCAAGGACCTGCCGATCCCGGCCTGGCTCTTTGCCTGGGGGGCGTCGATCGTCCTCATCGTCTCCTTCTTCGCGCTCTCGATCGCCTGGCGCCAGCCTCGCTTCGAGGACGAACGCTGGCGGCCGCTGGCTCCGGGCGCCTCGCGCGCTCTGCTCGGCCTGCCCGTCCAGCTGCTCTGCGGCGCGATCGGCGTCTTCCTGCTCGGCTTCTCGATCTACGCGGGCCTCGACGGCACCGCGGCGCCGGACCGGAACTTCGCGCTCACCTTCCTCTTCGTCACCTGCTGGCTCGGCTTTGCGCTGTTCAGCGTGATCTTCGGCGACGTCTTCCGGCCCTTCAACCCCTGGCGAGCGGTGGGCAGGCTCGTCGGCGGCGCCTTCACCCTCGTCGCCGGTCAGCGCCCCGCCCACTTGCGCTACCCGGCGAGGCTCGGGCGCTGGCCGGCGGCTGTCGGCCTGCTCGCCTTCGTCTGGCTGGAGGTCGTCTACGGGGCCAACGGCGGGGTCGCCGTCGGCCTCTCGCCCGACACCGCCGCCCTCGCCGCCCTGCTCTACAGCCTCTACACCCTGGCGATGATGGCCGCGTTCGGGGTCGAGGAGTGGTGCCGGACGGGGGAGGTGTTCTCGGTCTACTTCGGCATGTTCTCCCGGCTCGGCTCCTTCGGGGTGAAGGAAGGGCGGCTCGGCCGGCGGCTGCCGCTGGCTTCGTCGACGAGCTGGGCGACGGTGCCGGGCTCGGTCGCGGTGGTGGTCGCCTCGATCGCGACGACGAGCTTCGACGGCGCCCAGGAGGGCGCTTTCAAGAACGGGATCGTCAAGGTGTTCGAATGGCTGGCCGATGCCGGCCTCAGCCTCACCGCCTCGCTGCGTCTCTCCGCCACGGTCTTCATGTTGCTCTGCTTCGCCGGCGTCGGGCTCGTCTACCTGCTCGGCGTGCGCGGGATGTCGACCGTGGGGGGCGCGCCCTCCTTCGCGAAGCTGCGCTCGGGCTTCGCGCACACTCTGATCCCGATCGCCTTCGCCTATCTCGTCGCCCATTACTTCAGCCTCTTCGTCTTCCAGGAGCAGGCTCAGTTCACCTTCCTGCTCTCCGACCCCCTCGGCACCGGCACGACGGACCTGTTCGGAACCGCGTCCTCCGGCATCGATTTCCAGGTCCTCAGCGCCAACGCGATCTGGTACGTGCAGGTCGCCGCACTCGTGATCGGCCACGTCGCGGGCCTGACCCTCGCCCACGACCGCGCCACCGCCTACTGGGGGGACTACCGGCAGGCAGCGCGCTCCCAGTACTGGATGCTGGCGGTGATGGTCGCCTTCACCTGCTTCGGGCTCTACCTGCTTTCGGTGGCAAATGCCTAACATCCCGCGTTTTGCGGGCTAAATGCAGGTTAAGTAGTGATTTATACCGATGCGACCGCTTTGAAACCTGGTTTACTAAGGCCGAGTCCTATCACTTTGACTCTCCCTCTCCCTGTCGCGCCGGGACCATCGCTCGCAAGGCCGATGGTTCCGGCGCTACGAAGGCCGATCCGCTGGGTGCGCAGCGGGCCCGGCCTTCGAGGGATCCCCCTTTGGGGGGCTCTGGCTACCTAAAGGATCTCGGCAAGCCTGCGCTCGAGCGCCGCTGAGACTTCGTCGCGAACCGCGCCCTCGGCCAGCCGTTCGACCAGCGACTCGAGGAAGCCTTCGACGATCAGCGACTTCGCCGCGGCCGGGTCGAGCCCGCGCGAGGTGAGGTAGAAGAGCTGATCGCGGTCGACCTGCGCGACGGCCGCCGCGTGGGTGCAGCGCACGTCGTCGGCCTCGATCTCCAGGCCTGGGATCGCGTCGGCGTGCGCCGCGGTCGAGAGCAGCAGGTTGCGGCTCTCCTGGAAGGCGTCGGTCTGCTGGGCGCCGGGGTCGACGCGGATCATCCCGCGCCAGACCGCGGTCGCGTCCCCGGCCAGCACGCCGCGGAAGGCGAGGTCGGAGTTGGTGTTCGGCGCCGCGTGCTCCTGGGTGGTGTCGTAGTCGAGGTGCTGGCCGGCGCCCCCCGCGTAGCCGCCGGTGACCCGCGCCTCGGCGCCCCGCCCGGCCAGGTTGGTCTCCATCCGCACCTTGCCGCGTGCCGAGCCGAAGCCCAGCGCCGCCCAGTTGAGGCGGCCGTCGCGGCCGACCTCAGCGCGCTGCGTGGCGAAGATCCAGGCCGACTCGGAGACGTCCTGGGTGCTCGTGTAGCGGAGCGTGGCGCCCTGGCCCACGTGCAGCTCGACCACCGCGTTGAGAACCGCGTCGACGTCGTCGGAGGGGGAGGACCAGTGCTCCCAGACCTCGGCCTCGGCGCCCTCCTCGAGCACGACCAGCGTGCGCCAGGCGGCGGCGGTCCCCGGCCGCTCGAGCGGCACCTCGATCCGGACAGGCTGCTCCAGCCTGGTCCCGGCCGGCACGTGGACGAGCACCCCCTCTCGCCAGGAGGCGTCGTTGCGGGCGACGAAGGGGTCGTCGGCGGGGGCGAGGGCGCCGAGCCGTCCCTCGACCAGCTCCGGGCGGGCCTCGACGGCCTCCGCCAGCGGCATCACCGTCGCGCCCTCGCCCCCGGCGACGGAGGGGACGGCGGAACCGGGCTCGTAGGCGTCGAGGTCGAGACCCGAGAGGTCGGTGAATTCCCACCCCTTCGCCTTCTGGTCGGGAAGGGGTGGGAGCGTGGCGACATCAGCCAATCGAGCCCTCCATCTGCAACTCGATCAGACGGTTGAGCTCGACCGCGTACTCCATCGGCAGCTCCTTGGTGACCGGCTCGATGAAGCCGTTGACGATCATCTTCGAGGCCTCCTCCTCGTCTAGGCCGCGGCTCTGCAGGTAGAAGAGCTGCTCGTCGCCGATCTTCGAGACCGTCGCCTCGTGGCCGACGTCGGCGTCGTTCTCGTCGATGCGAATCGTCGGGTACGTGTCCGAGCGCGAGTCCTCGTCGAGCAGCAGCGCGTCGCAGACCACCTTGGAGCGGGACTCGGTCGCTCCGTCGGCGACCTCGAGCAGCCCGCGGTAGGTCGCCCGCCCGCCGTCCTTGGAGATCGACTTGGAGAAGATCGAGGAGGAGGTGCGCGGCGCCGCGTGGATGATCTTGCCGCCGGCGTCCTGGTGCTGTCCGTCGCCGGCGAAGGCGATCGAGAGGATCTCGCCGTGCGCTTCGGGGCCGAGCAGGTAGATCGACGGGTACTTCATCGTCAGCTTCGAGCCGAGGTTGCAGTCGACCCACTC
>Ga0070673_100000280_pt1 | contig 26428 bp, 20 predicted proteins | sample KBSM23metaG_FD_65342 | JGI IMG/M metagenome (GOLD analysis project Ga0070673, IMG submission 65342) | Miscanthus rhizosphere microbial communities from Kellogg Biological Station, Michigan, USA - KBS M2-3 metaG | ecosystem: Host-associated > Plants > Roots > Rhizosphere > Soil ... | reverse complement strand
GCCGTGCGCGGGCGGTCAGGTCACGCACACCCCGCAGGAGTGGGGCGACATCGCGCGCGCCATGTATCCCGGGTACACGGGCTTTCGCCCCCGCATCCAGCTCTGGCACGGGTCGGCGGACAGCATCATCAACTACACGAACTACGGCGAGGCGGTCGACCAGTGGACCAACGTGCTGGGACTGTCCGCGACCCCGACGACGACCGGGACCCTGTCGATCAACAACAAGAGCTACAACCGCCGCCAGTGGAAAGACTCCTGCGGGACCGTGGTGCTCGACGCGTTCGATGAGCCGGGTGGCCCGCACGGTCCGGACGCGAACATGAACGGCCAGTACCCGCTTCCGTTCTTCGGCCTCGAGACGACGCCGTTCGCGGCGGTCGATCCGCAGGTCGCGGCCTGCGGCTCGACGGGCACCGGCGGCACCACCGGCGCCGGCGGACGCGGCGGCACCACCGGAACGGCCGGCGCGGGCGGCACGACCGGCGCCGCGGGCAGGGGCGGCACCACTGGTACCGCCGGAACCACCGGGAGCGGCGGGCGCGGTGGAACGACCGGTTCGGCCGGCACCACCGGCACGGGCAACACCAGTGGCGCGGCCGGCACGACCGGCGCCGCCGGGGACTCAGGATCGGCTGGCACCGGAATCGTGAGCGGGACCGGCGGTAACGACTCCAGCGGGGCGGCCGGAACCGGAACGGTCACCGGTGAGGCGGGCACCACCGGGAGCGGCGGCGACACCAACCCGGCGGGCGTGGGCGGCGACACCGGAACGGGATCCGCCGGCACCACTGGCCAGACTGGCTCCACGATGCCTGGATGCGCTTGCGACGTGGGCCAAACGTCGCGCGGGTTCAACGCGCTCATGTTCGCGGGATTCTTCGCTGTCATGGTCGGCCGACGACGGGCGAGACGTTCGGCGGGCAAGCGATGACGCCATTTGTCTGGAAATTGGGCTCGGATTCGTGGATTGATCCGCGCCCATGAAGCTTCGACATGGTGGGATAGCCGCACTCGCCGTTCTCGCGCTGTCGCTTCCGTGTTTGCGCGCATCCGCGCAGACCGGTGGCGCGGGCGACGAACCTTCTGACGAGAAGACCAAGCCGAAGGAGGCGGAACCCGCGCCGCCGGCCGAGCCTACGGAGGTGCCTGCGCCGACCCCGCCGCCCGCGCCCGAGCCGGAGAGGGCGTCGTACATCCCACCGCCCGCAACGCCCGCCCGCATCGAGAATTCGAGCGGCAGTATCCAGATCGGCATCCTCGCGCAACCGGCCTACGAGATCGCGGGCGCCCCCGACGCCGAAAAGACGACGAAGAACATCTTCCTTCGCCGTTTCCGGCTGATGGTCGGCGGAACGCTGTTCAAGACCATCGAGTTCTTCTTCGATGCGGATTGGCCGAACCTCTTCAAGCTGGACTCCGGCGAGACGGGGAAGTTCGACAAGTACGGCCCCGGTCTGATCGTCCAGGACGCGTACGTGACGTTCAAACCCTTCGGGGCGCTGCTCAAGATCGACGCCGGGTTCATGCTGCCGCCGCTCTCCCACAACGGCCTCGAGAGCGCGGCGAAGCTTTACGGCGGCGACTACTTCGTGAACACCTTCCGCCGCAGCGTCACCACCAACGCCGACCCGTTCACGAACGCCGGCGAGAGCCCGGTGGGCAGGGACCTCGGCGCCCAGCTGCGGGTGCTGGCGGTGAACGGCCACATCGACCTTCGCGGCGGCGTGTTCCAGGGACACCGGCTCGGCGCGGTGCCGCAGTCCACGATGACGCCGGCCACGGTCGGGGGACTCAACGCGCCCCGGGTGGCGGGGCGCCTGCAGCTCAACCTCCTCGACGCCGAGCCCGGGTTCTTCTATCAGGGGACCTATCACGGCACGAGGAAGGTCGTCTCGATCGGCGGATTCATCGACTACCAGAGTCCGTACAAGTATTTCGGCGGCGACCTCATCATCGACCTGCCCATCGGACCCGGGGTCCTCACCGCGCAGGGCACCTTCGGGCAGTGGGACGGCGGAACCTACACCGACGCGAACGGCATCATCACGCCGTTCATCCAGCTACCCAAGGAGAGGGTGTTGATGGGCGAGCTGGGCTATCTCATCGGACCGATCATGCTCAGCCCGATCGTGCGCGTCGAGCGTCTCACCTCCTACGCGAGGGACATGACGACCGGCGAATCTCCGACCTTCGCGTTTCCGAGCGAGAATCGCTTCGGCGGCGGGCTGGCGTTCTGGCCTTACGGACACAACTCGAACCTCAAGGCCTCCTTCACCCGCGTGGAGCGCTCCCCGGCCCCGCACGCGTTCAACGTGATCAACGTGCAGTGGCAGGTGTACTACTACTAGCGGCTCCCGCGCGAAGCGCGATCTGATCCGCCCGGCATCGTTGATACACTGCCGGCGTGGCCACGCCTGACCGGATCTCGATCGTCGACGTCGACGTCGCGCCGCTGTCGATTCCGTTGCGCGAGCCGTTCGTGATCGCGACGGGGCGGATCGACGCCACGCGCGCGGTGCTGGTGCGTGTGACCGTCGAGGAGCCGAACGGCCGGCGCGCGACGGGGTTCGGCGAGGCGGCGGCGCTGCCGCCGGTGACGCGCGAGGATCAGCCCGAGTTGCTGGCCGAGATCGGGGCGGTGGCGGCGGACCTGCGCGGCGCCGCCTTCGACGCCTTTGGCGCGATCCTGAACCGCGAGCCGCCGCTCAGTAACATCGCGCTCGCCGGGATCGAGACCGCCATCCTGGACGCCGGGTCTCGCCTGGCGCGCGTGCCGTTGTACCAGTCGCTCGCAAGCCACGGCGAACCGGCCACCGAGCTCCACACCGACATCACGCTGCCGATCGCGGATCCCGAACGGATGTTCGCCGGCGCGCGTGCGCACCGGCAGGCCGGGTTCGACACGTTCAAGGTCAAGGTGGGGCGTGACTGGCGCGCGGACCTCGCGTCACTGCGCGCGGTTGCGAAAGCCGTGCCCGACGCCCGCTTCCGCCTGGACGCGAACGCCGGCTTCACGGCGCGCGACGCGCGCGCGCTGCTCGACGCCGCGCTGTCTGACGGTTTGACGATCGAGTGCTTCGAGCAGCCGTGTGCGGCCGCCGATCTGACCGGGATGGCGGAGGTGGCGGCGCATTCGGCGGTCCCGGTCGTCGCCGACGAATCGTTCCGCGGGGTCGACGACCTGGAACGGATCATCGACGCGCGCGCCGCGCAGGGGGTCAACCTGAAGCTCGCGAAGCTGGGCGGTCCGCTGACGGCGGTGTGGCTCGCGCAGCGCGCCCGCGGGCTGGGCCTGCGGTTGATGGCGGGCGCGATGGTCGAGACGCGCGTCGGCCTGCTGGCGATGGCCCACGTCGTCGCGGCGCTGGGCGGCGTCGACTGGGTCGACCTGGACACCGCGTTCCTGCTCGCGGACGATCCGTTCCAGGGCGGGTGGATGTTCGATGGACCGCGCATCCGGCTGATAGGGGATCCCGGGCTAGGCGTCAGCATGCGCGCGTCGACGACCGCTCAGTGAGGAGACCGGAGCGTTCGGGGGCGAGATCTGATCCCCTCGCCCCGCGAAGCGGGGAGAGGGTTAGGGAGAGGGGTCAGGCGGCGCGGCGGTGTGAGCGGCCCGCGGGCTTGCGGGCTTTTCGGCCGGGTTTCTCGCGGGCGTTGGTGTTGGCGGCGAGGCTCTCACGCAGGCGCGTCATAAGGTCGGCGACCTCGCCTTTGGGCGCGCCGGCGCCGATGGCGCCCAGGCGGGGCTTCGCCCCCTTGCCCTTGATCTTCGCGGCGATGATCGCGGACAGATTCGCCGCGTACTGGTCCTTGTATTGGTCCGGCTTCCAGGACCCGCTCAGGCCGTCGACCAGCCGCTCGGCCAGCTTCAGCTCGCTGTCGCGCAGGCCCTTCGCGCTCGGCGCCTTGATCGAATCGGTCTCCGCCAGATCGTCGGCCAGCCGCAGCAGCGTCAGCACGAAGATCTCGTCCTTCACCGACAGCGCCGCCAGGTGCTGCGACTGGCGCAAGATCAGCTGGGCGATGCCCACCTTGCCGCTCTTGCGAATGGTCTCGCGCAGCAATGCGTAGGCGCGGTCGGCGCCCTTTCCCGGAGCGATGTAGTACGGCGTCTCGTAAAAGCGCGGATCGATCGCCGAGGCCGGGACGAAACTGAGCACGTCGATGGTGTCGGTCTTCTCCAGCGCCGCCTTCTTGAAGTCTTCCTTGTCGAGCACCGCGTACTCGCCCTTTTCGTATTCGTACCCCTTCACGATCTGATCCCACGGCACCGGCTTCGCTTCGCGCTCGCACACACGCTGGTAGTGCACCGGCGATTCGTCCTTGGCGTGCAGCATGTGGAAGCGCGGCCGCTGGCTGCGCACCGCGCTGACCAGCTGAACCGGAATCGTCACCAACCCGAATGAGATCGCCCCGTTCCAGATCGCCCGCGCCATGTGCCCCTCCTACCCGCTCAAGCTAAGGTCGTTTGACACCTCTGCGGCGGTTCGCGATGCTCGTCCGTATCATGAAGATCCGCTACAGCACGGGCTTCGCGGTCTTCATCCTCGTCGCCGCGGCGTTCGTCCTCGGAACGTCGTTCCTGACGGGGGTGTCGATCAACACCTTCACGGGCGCCCTGCTGGTCGCCGTCGGGATCGGCTACTTGACCCGGCCGCTGGGCGAGCTGACCGATCGCGAGCTGACCATCCTCCCGCTGCTCGGACCGATGAAGAGGCACTATCCCGTCGCTGGTCTTCGTCTCGTTGACGGCAAGATCTACAGCGGCGAGAAGCGCGTCCGCTTCCCCGCCTGGTGCACGAACAGCGAGGGCTGGCGCGCGCTGACCGAACGCTTGCGCGGCCGCCCCAACTGATCGGCGGCGCCGCCGTGGCCAAGCGCAGTGAATGGGCGACGCACCCGCGCTGGGACGACGCCGCGCGCGCCGACTTCGACGCCCGCGTCCGGCGCTGCCGGAAAGGCGAGTCGCGCGCGTGGCATTTCAAGGTGAAGGCACGCTGCTTGTGGCTCGGCGGCGGAGACCAGCCGCCCCGGCCGGGCGCGGCGATCGAGCTGCTCGAACGCGCGATCGCGGAATCGTACGGCGACGGCGGCGTGACGGGGGACTTGCTCGAGGAGCGGGCGTTGTTCCAGCTCGCGGCGGGTGAGCGCGCCGCGGGCGTCGCGTCGTTGCGGCAAGCGATCGAAGCGCGCGCGCCCAGCCCGCGCTGGCAGGGCGGCCAGGCCACGGTGGTGCTGGCCCGCTGCCTGGTCGACGCCGGCGACTTTGCGGGCGCGATCCACCTCTTCGACGCCAGCCTTTATGCGCGGCGCGATCCGCCCCTCCGCTACGACGCGCTGGAGGCACGCGATGTGCTCGACAGCCTCGGCGCGGTCCTCACCGATCCCGACGCCGCCGCCGAGTACGTCGTGGCGGGGCACCACGCCGGCGAATCCGACGAGCCGGCCGTTCCCGAGGTGAACGCCTCGGATCGCGCGTCAATCGCCGCGCTCGATCGCCACTTCGCGATCACCGAGCCGAAGTTCCGCGAGCCGCTCCGGCGACCGTTTCAGCCGCGCACGGCGTACACGAACGAATTCCTCGAACAGTCCTTCGTCCCCACGTTCGGCGCGTATCTCGGGCGCGTGCTCGTCAGGACCGCTGGCGCGCAGTGGATCCCGCGCGCGCCGCTGATGAAGAGCCGCGTCACGCTGGGTACACGCCAGCTGAACCCGTTCCGCGCCGCGTTCGCGACGGCGTTCTACGAGATCCCCCTCGCCGTCGCGCTCGAGCAGATCGAGAGCAAGCAGCCGCGCTTCGCGCTGCCGTGAATGCCATGCCACCGGCCGCGATCGCAGACGCGCGGGCCTCAGTTTATCGAGGGTCTGACCACACCCGGGCGCGGAATGTCGGCTTGCGCCGCTGGCACATATGATGCTGGCGCCGCGTGTGCCCATGAAAGGAGCCCGGATGAGACCCGTTCTGCGTGCGATCGCAATGGCGGCGGTGGTGTCCGTCGCGGCCTGCGGATCAGACAAGGGAAGCCAGAACGACGGCGGACCGCGCGGCGGCGCCGATGGCCAGGCCGGCGCGAGCGGCGGTCGCGGAGGAAGCGGCGGCGCGGCTGGAACGACCGGCGGCACCAGCGGCACGGGAGGAACGACCGGCAACGCCGGTAGCACCGGCACAGGAGGCGCTGCCGGAACTGGATCGGGTGGAAGCGGAACCGGCGTCGGAGGATCGGGCGGCGCCGCAGGCCGCGGCGGAACCGGCGGCGCCGCAGGCGGAACCGCCGGCACCGCGGGCAGCGCAGGACGTGGCGGCACCGGTGGAACGGCGGGCGGAACCGGCGGCACGACCGGCACCGCAGGCCGCGGCGGCACCGGTGGCACCGCAGGTGGCGGGGGGCGCGGCGGAGGCGGCGGCGCGCGCATCGCGTGTCAGACCGACGGTGACTGCCAGCTCTTCAAGTGCTGCGACGGCTTCTGCGTCAACACTCGCAACGACATCGCCAACTGCGGCGCCTGCAACCGCCCATGCGCCGGGCCCGATCCGTATTGCGGCAACGGCACGTGTGGGACGCCGCCTTGCGGCCCGGCCGTCGATTGCCAGGCCGGGACGCTCTGCTGCAGCAACGCGTGCTGTGCTGCCGGACAGCTCTGCTGCGCCGTCGAGGTCGGCCCCGGATTCATCGGCTGCTTCGATCCGGTGAACGGGTCGTGCCCGCAGGGCTGCATCGGTGGCTGTCCGTGCACGGCGCCGACGACGCCGATCGCCACGCCATCGGGCGCGCGGCCGATCGCCGAACTGCGCGTCGGCGATCTCGTCTACAGCGTGCACCGGGGCGCGCTGGCCGTCGTCCCCGTCAAGCTCGTCCACCGCACGCCGGTCGCGCCGACGCACCAGATCGTCGAGCTGCGCCTGGCCCACGGCGCGATCCTCCACGTCACGCCCAACCATCCGACCGCCGACGGCCGGACCTTCGGCGATCTTGCCGCCGGCGATCTGCTGGACGGCGTGGCGGTCACGGCCGCGCGCACGACCGCGTATGGACAGGCTTTCACGTACGACATCCTTCCCGATTCCGACAGCGGGACGTACGTCGCCGGCGGTGTCCTCATCGGCTCGGCGCTGGCCGCGCCCGCGACGGGGCACCAGACGGGCATCGATCCGTCGCGCCCGGGACGACGCGCCAGCCTCGCGCGCTGAAACGACAGGCAGAGGCGTACCGCACAAGCTGATCTTGTACGCCTCCGCTTGCCCGGGGTCGGCCCGGAAACCACGTTTCATGTGGAGCGTCCGCGCGTCCGGCAGAGCCGCGTGACGACGTGAGGAGGGCTTCATGCAGTCCAGCGAGATGGGTTTGAGACGGTGGTCGTTCGTCAAGCGGCTCTCGTCCGTGCTGCTGCTTGGCACGACGCTGGTCGCTGGCTCGACCGGGCCGGCCTTCGCGCGCGGCGGAGGGGGCGGCATGCGGGGCGGCGGAGGCGGTGGCGCACGCATGGGCGGCGGTGGAGGTGCCGCGCGCCCGAGCGGTGGCGGGGGTGCCTACCACGGCGGCGGCGCCGCGGCCGGCGCGCGACCCACGCCGGCGACGACGCCCCAGGCGCGTCCCGCGCCTCAGTCGCGGCCCAGCCAGCCGGCCGCCGGCACGGCCAACCGGACGGCGCCCGCGACGCGCAGCGGGCGAACGGGCAACGTCGACGCGAGCCGCAATGCGAACGCGAGCGCGAGCCGCACCGCCAACGCGAACGTCAACCGGAACGTCAACATCAACCGCGGCGGCGACGTGAACATCCAGCGCAACACGGTGGTGCGCCCGTCGCCGGTCGCGTACTCGCGCGCGCCGTACCGGTACGGCGGTCGCGCCTACTACGCGGCCCGTCCGTACGCGTATCACCGGTACACGCCGTTCGCGTTCGGCGTCGGCTTCTACCCGTTCGGCGCGTTCGTCGCGACCATGGCCGCGACGGCGATCGCCGTCAGCTGGGCCAACACGAACTACTACTACAACGCGGGCGTCTGGTACGCGCCCGCCAGCAGTGGCTACACGGTGGTCACGGCGCCCGTGGGCGCAACCGTCACGACCCTGCCCTCGGGCGCCGTCGTCGTGAGCCAGTCGGCGAACACGTACTATTACGGCGGCACCTACTACAACAAGACCGCGGCCGGCTACACGGTCGCGGCGCCGACCGCGGGAACGCTCGTAGAGAACCTGCCTGAAGGCGGCGAGGAAGTCACCATCGGCGACCGCAAGTACGTGAAGATCGGCGAGACCTACTACCAGCCGATCCAGAAGGACGGCAAGAACATGTACGAGGTCGTCCAGATCAAGTAGCGACCCGCGGCGCTTCGCTCACAACCGGTGCAGGATCAGGCCGGCGACGCCGGCGGCCAGGATGACCAGCGGCTCCGGCAGCTTCTTGAAGCGGACGAACACCAGCCAGGTGGCGACGGCGATCGCGATGGTGGGAATGTCGATCAGCGCGCGCCGGCCGAGGACGAAGGCGGCGCCCGCGATCGCGCCGGTGGCGGCGGAAGTGACGCCGTCGACGAACGCCTTCACGCGCGGGTTGTCGGCGAAGCGCCGGAAGTACGGCGCCGGCACGATCACGAACAGGTAGCAGGGCAGAAACACGCCGGCCGACGCCGCGCACGCGCCCATCGGGCCGGCGACCAGGTAGCCGATGAACGCGACCGTGATGACGACCGGCCCGGGCGTGATCATCGCGACCGCGACCGCGTCCAGGAACTGCCGCTCGCTGAGCCAGCCGAACTGGTTGACGACGCCGCCGTGCATGAACGGGACGATCGCGAGGCCGCTGCCGAACACGAACGAGCCCGCCTCGGCGAAGTAGAGCGCGATGCGGCCCAATGTGGGCGCATGCAACACGGCCGGCGCCGCGGTGACGGCCAGCGCCAGCGGCGCGCCGGTCAGCGGCAACAGCGCGCCGGTCGCGGGCGCGCCCCAGCGCGGCGGGAAGCGGACGAGCAGCGCCACCACGCCGCTGGCGACGAACAGCCAGATGATCTCGGTTTCGGTCCACGCCGTCGTGACGGCGCTGATCGCGAACAGGACCCACAGCAGGCGATCGCGCGCCAGCGTCAGCTTGACCAGCTTGATCGCGCTGCGGGCGATGATCGTGATGACCGCGGCGCCCACGCCGTAGAACACGCCCTGCATCCAGGGCAGGCCGCCGTAGCGGACGTACAGCGCGGAGATCGCCAGCACCATGACGAACGACGGCAGGATGAACGCCGCCGCGACCAGCGTGGCGCCGCCGACGCCGGCGCGCACCCACCCGAGGTAGATCGCCAGCTGCGCCGCCAGCGGCCCGGGCGCGAGCTGCGCCAGCGCCAGACCCTGCAGGTAGTCGCGCTTCGAGATCCAGCGCCGCCGCTCGACCAGATCGCGCTGCATGTACCCGGCCAGGGCGATCGGCCCGCCGAACCCGAACGTCCCCAGGCGCAGGAAGTAGAAAAGGAACGGCCACCAGGGGGCCGGGCTGACCTCCCCTTCCTCGACGGACTGCGACGGCTGCGCGGGCGTTGTCATTGTCGTGTCCTCCCGCCGTGCGAGACCCGTGATATATCATGATTCAAGTGAATCATTAACATGATCAAAGTGAGTCAGACGCGGCGCCGGCCGAATACCTCCGCCGCCGCTCCCACGGCGCCCGCCAGCCCCGCCGAACCCGCGCGCTGGATCCTCCTCATTCACACGATCGCGCCCCGGCCCCACTACCTGCGCGTGAAGATCGGCCGGCGGCTGCAGAAGCTCGGCGCTGTCGCCGTGAAGAACTCGGTCTATGCGCTGCCGCGGTCCGACGGCGCGCGCGAGGATCTCGAATGGGTCGCGCACGAGATCACGGCCGACGGCGGCGAGGCGTCGCTGTGCGAATCGCGTTTCATCGGAGGCCTGACCGACGACGCGATCGAGCAGCAGTTCCGCGCCGTCCGCCAGCGGGACTACGCGCAGCTCATCGAGCTCGCGCGACGGGTCGTCGACGGGCTGTCGAAGACGAAGACCCACCCGCTGGCGCCCCGGCGCCGCGCCCGCGCGGAGACCGCGCTGGCGCGGATTCGCCGCCGGGCGGCGGAGATCGCCGCCATCGACTACTTCGGCGCACCGGGCCGCCTCGAGCTCGATTCGCTGCTGCGGACCGCCGACGACCGGCTCCGCCCCGCGCGGGCGGAGGGACCGCGCGCCACGCCCGACCTGCCGTCATTGCGAAGTGTGCGCGACCGGACCTGGGTCACGCGCAAGGGGATCCACGTGGATCGGATCGCGAGCGCCTGGCTGATCCGACGCTTCATCGATCCGCAGGCGACATTCAAGTACGTCGACGCCAAGGGCTACATACCCACCGCGGGCGAGCTGCGCTTCGACATGTTCGACGCCGAGTTCACGCACGAAGGCGACCTGTGTACCTTCGAGGTCCTGCTGGCGCGGTGGGGCGGCGACGATGCGGCGCTGCGAGGCATCGCGGACATCGTTCACGACATCGATCTGCGGGACGGCAAGTTCCGGCGTGAGGAGACGGGCGGCTTCACCGCCCTGATCACGGGGATCTGCCTGCAGCAACGCGAGGACGGCGCCCGCCTCGAAGCCGGGTCCATGATGCTCGACGCCTTCCATCGGGCGCTGCAGCAGCGAAGCCGCGGATAGATCGCGCGGTCTGTCGCGCCGTCGCGCCTTACAATCGGCGCGGTGTTCACGGTCCGCCGCGCCCTCGCTCTGCTGCTCGTCGCGGGCATCCTCGGGGGACCGTCGGTGGCGCGCGCGGTCGATCCCTTCGAGATCCAGGTCTACGACGGGTCCATCGGCGAACCGGGACGCCTCGGCGTCGAGCTGCATGCCAACACGGTGGTGGCGGGTCAGCGCGATTCCACGCCGCCCGAGCTGCCCACGCACCATCAATCGCACTTCACCCTCGAACCGGCGTTCGCGATCACCCGCTGGTGGGAGCTGGGCGCGTATCTACAGAGCGCGCTGCTGCCGGACGGCTCATTCGAGTACGCGGGCAGCAAGCTGCGCACGAAGCTGATCGCGCCGCGGCGCGCGGACAGCCCGTTCATCTGGGGCGTGAACCTGGAGGTGGCGCGCATTCCCGAACGGTTCGAGGCCGGCGTGTGGGGCGCGGAGATTCGTCCCATCGCCGCCTGGTCGCCGCCGTCGGGCGTCGTGCTGGTGGCGATCAATCCGATCCTGGACATCGGCCTGGCCGGCGCCGATCGGAGCCAGGCGCCGTCGTTCGAGCCTGCGGCGACGATCCGCTACGTGCGCGCCGATCTGCTCTCGGTCGGCGTCGAGTACTACGCGGGCCTCGGCCCGATCGGGCGCTGGCTACCCGCGAGCGCCCAGGAGCACTACATCTACGAGGTGGTCGACGTGCTGCGCTGGAAGCGGCTGGAGCTGCACCTGGGCATCGGCCAGGGCCTGACCGACGCCGCGAACGACTTCGTCGCGAAGATGATCCTGGGCTACCACTAAAGGGTGCTGATGCGGTGGTCGCGGGTTTCGCGGATGAAGAGCGTGCCGATCACGAAGGTGATGGCGGCGACGATCACCGGATACCAGAGACCCGCGTAGATGTGACCCTTGGCGGTGACCAGGGCCGCCGCCGTCAGCGGCAGCATGCCGCCGAACCAGCCGTTGCCGATGTGATACGGCAGCGACATCGACGTGTAGCGGATGCGCGCCGGGAACAGCTCGACCAGGAACGCCGCGATCGGTCCGTAGACCATCGTCACGAAGATGACCTGGATCAGCACCAGCAGGATCAGCAGCGGCACGTTGACGTCGGCTCGATTCAGCTTGGCCGGGTAGTTGAGCGACTGCAGCGTCGCCGCCAGCTTCGCGTCGTCGACGCCGACGACGTCGATGCCGTTGATGCTGGTGATCGGCTTCGCGCCCGGCACGCCCTCGATGGTGTCGAACGACAGGCTGCGCTTGTAAAGCAGGTCGCGCGCCTTGTCGCAGTCGGTGAAGACCGTGCTCGGCGTCGGGAACAGGTGCACCCGGCAGTCCGTCGCCGTCACGGTGATCTTCGTGGAGTCCGCGAAGCGGCCGAGCGCGGGGTTCGCGGCGTTCGTCATCGCGTGATAGAGCGGGAAGTAGCTGACCGCGCCCAGCAGGCAGCCCACCATCATGATCTTCTTGCGGCCGATCTTGTCGGACAGCCAGCCGAAGAAGAGGAACAGCCCGGTGCCCAGCGCCAGCGCCACCGCCACGACGATGTACGACGTCTTCCAGTCGAGCTTCAGCGTCGTGGTCAGGAAGAACAGCGCGTAGAACTGCCCCGTGTACCAGACGACGCCCTGCCCGGCCGCGGCGCCGAACAGCGCGAGCAGCACGACCTTCGCGTTCGGCCAGTTGCCGAAGCTGTCGCGAATCGGCTGCTTGCTCCCCTTCCCCTCCGACTTCATCTGCAGAAAGATCGGCGACTCGTTCAGCTTCAGCCGGATGTAGACCGAGATCGCCAGCAGCAGCAGCGACACCAGGAACGGGATGCGCCAGCCCCAGTCGTTGAACGCCTTCTCGTCCATGTTTGCGCGGCAGCCGCCGATCACGACCAGCGAGATGAAGAAGCCGATCGTCGCGGTGGTCTGGATCCAGCTGGTGTGCAGGCCGCGCTTCGCGTCGGGCGCGTGCTCGGCGACGTAGGTCGCGGCGCCGCCGTACTCGCCCCCCAGCGCCAGGCCCTGGGTCAACCGCAGGACCATCAGCAGGATCGGCGACAGGAAGCCGACCTTGGCGTAGGTCGGCAGGATCCCGACCGCCGCGGTCGACAGCCCCATGACCATGATCGTGATCAGGAAGGTGTACTTGCGGCCGACCAGATCGCCGATGCGCCCGAACACCAGCGCGCCGAACGGCCGCACCAGGAAGCCGGCCGCGTAGCCGACGAAGCTGCCCAGCATCGCCGCCGTCGCGTTGGTCTTCGGGAAGAACAGCCCCGCGAAGAACGGCGCCAGCGTCGCGTACAGGTAGAAGTCGTACCACTCGAACACCGTGCCGAGCGACGACGCGAAGATGACCTTCTTCACGCCCGTCGAGCTGAGCGATGGCGCGCCGTTGCCTGCCGTCATGTGATTTGCCGTTGCGGTCATTGTTTGTCCTGAGGGTGGCCCAGTCGCGAATTAAAAGAAATAGCGTTGCTGTGCACGTCGAGCTCAGCCACGACGGCGCCAAGAAGACAGAATTCCCGACAGGCGGGAACCGATCGCTGCGCGCCACAAATGAGAGTGAATCGAAAGAAACGCGAAGTCAGCGCGCGGTGACGGTCACCGGATCGATCGTCAATCCGGACGAGCTCCCGCTGATCACGATGCTGCCGGCGGCGCCGGTCGATCGCACGATCGCCAGCACCTTGCCGCTGAACGCCTTGCGGCTGGTGCCCTTGTACGACGTCGTGTCGATCGGATTCCCGTTGTCGACGCCGACCAGCTGCCCGGGCCCCGACACGGAGAAGCTGACCGAGTTCTCGGCGGTCGGCACGATCGCGCCGTTCGCGTCCACGACGTCGCCGGTGATGAACACCAGATCGCGGCCGTCCGCGTTGACGGTCGACCGATCCGCCGACATCGCGACGCGCGCCGCCGCGCCCGCGGTGCGCATCTGATCGGTCGCGACCACGCTGCCGCCGACCTTGCAGTCCGCGCGCAGCGTGCCGGACGCCCACGCGACGCTCCACTCGGCGCGCAGCGCGCTGCCCGCCATCGTCTTCGACCCCTGCGACGTGTTGTTCAGGAACAGCTCGACGCTCTCGCAGTTGTTGTAGACGTAGACCGTCACCGTCGTCCCGCTGGTCCAGTTCCAGTGCGGCAGGATGTGGGCCATCGGCGCGGTCGTCCACCGGCTCTTGTAGAAGTAGGCCACGTCCTTCAGGAAGCCGGCCGTGTCGATGGCGCCGTAGTACGAGCTCTTCGACGGGTACGACGAGTACGGCGTCGGCTCGCCGATGTAGTCGAACCCGGCCCAGATGAACGAACCGGCCACGAAGGCGCGCGAGTTGTCGTAGCTGTACGCGTTCTGCGCGCTGTCGCCGAAGTTCGTCGCCTCGTTGTCGTAGGACGAGCACTGCCGGTCGGCCATCGACATCGAGGTCGCCTTGGTCAGCGTGCCGGCGGGCGTGTGATAGATGCCGCGGCTGCGCAGGGCCGCCGCCGTCTCGGTGCCCAGTATCTTCCATCCGGAGTTCGCGGAGTGGTCCGCGTCGTAGTCGCCGGCGTAGGGCGCGTAGTTGTAGCCGACCACGTCCAGCAGCTTGGCGACGTTGCGGTCGTCGCCCTCGCTCACGTGCGGGCCGCCCATCTTGTTGGACGCCCAGGTGATCGCGCGCGTCGTGTCCAGCGCCTTCACCCAGTTGATCAGGTTCGTCGCGGTCGCCGTCGTCGATCCGCCGACCTCGTTGCCGATGCTCCAGAGGATGATGCTGGGGTGGTTGCGATCGCGCTTCACCATCCCCTGGATGTCCCTCTGCGCCCAGGCCGTGAAGTACTTGCCGTAGTCGTTGGTGGTCTTGGTCTGCTCCCAGGTGTCGAACGCTTCGTCCAGGATCAGCACGCCCAGCCGGTCGGTGATGTCCAGCAGCTCGGGCGCGGGCGGGTTGTGGGACGTGCGGATGGCGTTCACGCCGATGCCCTTGAGGATCTCGACCTGGCGTTCGATGGCGCGGTAGTTCACGGCGGCGCCCAGCGCGCCGAGGTCGTGGTGCATGTTGACCCCGCGCAGCTTCATGTTCTGGCCGTTCAGCGAGAAGCCGCTGCTGGCGTTGAACACCGGCGTGCGAAACCCGAGCGGCGCGAGGTACGTGTCGACGACGGCGCCGCCGACCTTGACCTCGACCTTCACCTGATAGCGGTTCGGCGCGCTCACCGACCAGAGCTGGGGCGACGTCACCGTCAGCATCTGCGTGATGGTCGACGTCGCGTTCGCCGCGACGTTGGTGGCGGCGCTGTCGCCGGTCGTCACCGCGGCGCCGGTCGGACCAACCACGGTCGCCGTCACCGTCGCGGACGCGGCGGCCGTCCCCTGGTTCTGCACCTCGGCGGCGATCGACACCGTCGCCGACGCGGTCGACACCGACGGCGTCGACACGAACACGCCGTTGTACGGGACGTGAACCACGTTCAGCCGCGTGAGCCACACGTTCCGGTAGATGCCGCTGCCCGAGTAGAAGCGGCTGTTGGGCTGGTTGTTGTTCACCTTCACGGCGATGACGTTGGTGGCGCCGAACGTCAGGTAGGGCGTCAGCTCGTACTCGAAGGTCGAATAGCCGTAGGGCCGCGTGCCCAGCGAGGTGCCGTTGATCCAGACCTCGCTGTTCATGTACACGCCGTCGAACTGCACGAAGATGCGCTGCGCGCTCTGCGCCTGGTCGACCACGAACGACTTCCGGTACCAGCCGATCCCGCCGTCGAGATAGCCGGCGTTCGATCCGGCCGGCGACGCCGAGTTGAACGCCAGCGTGATGCTCCAGTCGTGCGGCAGCGTCACGTTGCTCCACGACGCGTCGTTGAACGACGCGGCCTGCGCGCCCGAGACGTCGCCACGATTGAACTTCCAGCCGCTGTTGAAGTCCTGGCCGCGCCGGCCGTTGTGCACCGAGGTCGGCATGGCCATGCTGCCGCCGCCGCCGGTTCCGGCGGTGCCGGTGCCGCCCGCTCCCGTCGTGCCGCCGCGCCCGCCGGCGCCCGCCGTGCCCGTTCCGGCGCCGCCGCCGATTCCGGCCGCGCCCGTCGTGCCCCCGCGACCCGCGCCGCCAGCGGCCGCGCCGCCGGTCGCGCCCGATCCGGTCACGCCGCCGGCGCCGCCCGATCCCGTCGCGGTCGATCCCGCCGAACCGGTGTCACCAGCCGCGCCCGAGGCGTCTCCGCCGCTGCCGCCGGAGCCGACCGCGCCACCCGTGCCGCCGCCGCCGTTCGTCCCCGCGGTCATGCCCGCCGCGCCGGTCACGCCGCCGCCGGCGCCCGGCGACCCCGACGGTCCGCCGCCGCACGACGCCACCCACCAGCCGGTGGCGGCGACGCATACCGATAACAGCCGTCTGGTCGCCTTCGTCATCAACATCTACGCTTCACTGCAGCGTGGGCGTCGACCAGGTGACCCACTTCGTGAGGTCCGTATTGTAAGAGTTCTTCATGATGCTCGTGTTCGCGTTCGGCATCGCGGCGAGGAACTTGTCGACGAACGCCTGCACGTCGGCCGTCTGACTGCTCGGGAACACGCAGTGGCCCGACGCGGCGGCCTGCGTGAACCCGATCCGATCCGGAATCCCGAGCGCCTTGTAGACCTCGCTCGCGGCGCGCATCGACACCTGCCCGGCCTGGCTGCCGAGCCGGTCGATGCCGGTGTTCTCGACGGCCAGGATGGCGCGCGGCGCCACCATCGCGACCAGCTCATGCATGTCGACGGGCAGCTTCGGCGCGTCGGCGTTGTGGAAGTTCTTGAGGTTCGCGGCGTACCAGGCCGTGCCCTGCGCGGCGTCCAGGTCCTCCGTCCCGGTCTGCGTCGACATGAAGCGCCACGACGCCTCGCCGCCGCCGCCCGATTCCTCGGGGATGGTGAGCGCGATGCGCTCGTCGAACGCGCCGGCGTAGAGCGACATCTTGCCCTGGTAGGAACAACCGGTGACGCCGATGCGCTTCAGATCGATCTTGTTCGTTGCGGCCGTGGCGTAAAGCCCGTCGATCAGCCGGCTGACGCCCCACGCCCATTCGATCATCGCGCCCGCGTTCTTGTCCGGGTACATCGTGAAGTACGTGCCACCGCCGCGCGGGACGTTGAACGCGTCGGGGACCAGCTGCGAGCTGGTGAACACCATCGTCGCGACGCCGCGGCCGCTGAAGATGCTCGACGGCAGGCTGCCCGTCGCCGTGTTCATGCCGATGAGGAGCGGGAAGGGTCCGTTCCCGCTGGGCGTGGTGATGGTCGCGGACAGGGTGATCGAAGCGCCGCCCTGGGTGATGACCACCGTGAGCTTGTTGCCCGACAGGGTGGAGGTCACGCTGCTGGGCGGCGCGCCCTTCGGCCCCGACACCCAGTACTCGACCAGCTGCTTGATCTCGTTGCGCCGGCAGCGCCACTGGTCCTTGGTGCTGATGCGCGTGCCGCCGATCGTCATGAACGGGTCGGGCAGGTTGGCGATGGCGGGCAACGAGCCCATCGCGGGCTGCGCCGGTATCGCCGGGCAGTCCGCGCCCGTATTCTCCTTTTCATAAGACGTCGGCAGCGCGCCGCCGGTCGAGCTGCCGCCGCTGCCGGTCGTTCCTGAGCTGCCCGAGCTGCCTGCGCTGCCCGAGGTGCCAGAGCTGCCCGCCGTGCCGGTCGTGCCGCCGCGGCCTGCGGTCCCTGTCGTGCCGCCGGCGCCGGTCGTGCCCCCGCGGCCTGCCGTGCCCGTCGTGCCGGCGCTGGATCCGCCCGCGCCGGTCGTTCCGCCACCGCCGGTCACGCCGCCCGTGCCCGCCACCGCACCCCCGCTGCCGGACGTTCCGGCGTGGCCAGCCTGACCGGTCGTCCCCGCCTGGCCGGTCGTCCCGGCCGATCCGCTGGTGCCGGCGTTTCCGGTCGTGGCCCCCGCTCCGGTGGTCCCGGCAGCGCCGGTCGCGCCACCTGCGCCTGCCGTCCCCTCATCCCCCGACGAGCCGGGGCTGGAGCAGGAGAACCAGAAAAGTGACGCACCGAGCAGGGCGAGCGCGCGCGAACCTTTGGCCGACATGGGGACCCCTCTTTTGGCCGTGGAACTGGCCACTCGCTGATTCCCCCTGATAGCGGTTCGCAGCGCTTCCCTGCACGTCCTCACGGTTATCCCACCGTGAAGCGAACGTTCGCGGACGCTCTGGTTTCGGCTACTTGGCCGGGTAGACGTGGTGGGTCACGTAGCGGATGTTGATCGGCACGTTGGATTCGAACGTCGCCTCGATCAGCACCTGGAACGCCGGGGGGCGGCCTCCCGACGGGGCCACGTGGGACATGATCTCGTGGACGCGGATGGGATCCGTGACGCTCTGAGCAAGCGCCCACATCAATTCGGCGCCGGAGCCGGTCAGGATCATCATGTGATGGCCCGGCTGCGGCCCCGGCAGCACGCTGACCACCCCGTACTTCTTGCCTGAGCCGTGCGTGGTCGCGTTCGGGTACGATTCGGCTTCGCCCGGCGCCGGATGCAGGTTGCGCACGGCGGCGCCGAAATCGCTGTCGACGAGGTCCAGCTGGGCGTCGTGCAGCACGCGCCGGATCGCCGGGTTCACGCTGGACTTGCCGACGAAGACGACGTTGCTGTTCCAGATGTCTTCCCAGCCGAGCGCGCTCGAGTACTTGAGGCCGACCTCGCGGTTCAAGAGGTGCCCGAGCAGGAAGGCCGCCTGGATCGCGCCGACGTCGGCGTAGTCGTACGTCTCGATCAGCTGCTCCGCCCCCATGCGCTCGCGGAACGCCGTCAGCGGTTTCGAACGGGACACCGCTTCCTTGTCGTTGGTCTGCGCGTCCCGGACCACCAGGCCGGTCGCGGGCGCGTAGAGGAACAGGCGAATCTCGAACGAGATCAGCAGCGGCGTGTTGCTGTCGAGGAACGGTTTCCAGAGCGCCTCCATCTCGGGCGTCGACGCCCGGGACGCCAGCGGGTTGGCGGCGGGCGCGGGCTCGGTCCGGAAGTTCTTGCGGAGCCCGACGAACAGCACCGTCATCAAGGCGGCCCCCGCCAGCGCCGCGATGATCTTGCGCGCGTTGTCCGCGCCTTTCGTGGTGGCGCTGGGCGCGGCCTTCGCGTCGGGGGCCGGTTGCGCCTCGGGCCGCCGCTCGGGTTCCGGCGTGGTGCCGCGCCGCTGGAAGCGCGGGACGTAGGCGCCTTTCTCGATCTCGATCTGGACGGGATCGCCGGGCGCCTCGGTCTGGTAGTAGCTCTTCAGCTTGCTGCGAAGCTCGTAGGCGCGGCTGCGGACGCTGGAATCCTCGGCGGGCGAATAGCCCTCCGGCCGCCCCAGCACCGAGACGCCCAGCGCGTATTCGTTCAATTGCTGCGCGCGGCCCTCCAGCTCGGCCTCGCACACGTAACGGAGAAACGCGCGCAGCTGATCGGACCGGCTGAACGTGCGGCTCTCGAGGACACGACCAAGCGCGCTGCGCTTGTCCTCGTCCGAGATCGCGGCCCCGTTCACGGCGAAATCTTACCAGTTCGGCGCGCGGACCGGCGCGGGGCCTCCCTGCGTCGGCCTCTCAAAATCGTCCAGACCTCTCATTTATGGCGACTTATCATTTCTGCGCTCCGCCGGCGGCGCCCTTCCAGTCGTTCGGCCGGAACGCGCCCTGCACCGCCCGCCAGATCGCCGGATCGCCGTCGGCGGTGAGCTGCCCGTCGCGTTGCAGCTGCGACGGCGCCACGCCCTTGAACAGCCAGGCCTGGAACGCCTCCAGCGCGCCTGTCACCACCAGCTGCGGCCGGACGGCCGCGCGCTCCTTCACGTGCAGATGCCTGTCCTCGAAGGCCAGCTCGAACCGCCGCTCGCCCATCCTGAATTCGACGACCGTGTTGACGCCGCCTCGGTAGCGGCGCTTGAGCGACAGCAGCCCCCAGCCGGGGTTGACGGTGTCGGTGCGCCGGGGCTGGTCCATGAAGTTCGCGCCCCAGCGCCCCAGCTCGACCACCACCGGCTCCAGCGCGGCGCCCAGCGGCGTCAGCGCGTAGCGCGCCGGCGGCCCGTCTTCGCGCGCGACCAGCCCGCCCGCCTCCATCGCGCGCAGGCGCGCCGCCAGCAGGTTGGTGGTGATCCCCGGCAGCTCCGCCATCAGATCGGAGTACCGCCGGGGCGCCAGCATCAGGTTGCGCACGATCAGCAGCGTCCACCGCTCGCTGACCTGGTCCAGCGCGCGCGCCACCGCGCAGAACTGGTCGTAGCTGCGTCTTCTCGCCACGGATCGACACTATCATATTTTCCAGTTGACGCTATTAAATTTTAAAGTATTGTCGTTCGCATGGACACCACCCTGGTCCGCATCGGAATTCCGGGCATCGCCCTCGCGCTCGCCGTCCTGTTCGTCGTCGCCACGTGGCGGACCGGTGAAGGGCTGGCCCCCGCCGCCCGCCGCCGGCGGACGATCCTGGCCGGCGGCGGCATGGCGATCTGGCTGGCGGCGCAGGCGGCCGCCGCCCTCTCGGGGTGGCTGGCCCACTTCGATCAGCGCCCGCCGCCGATCGTGATCTGGTTTGCGTCGATGCTGGTGATGACCCTGGCGCTCGCCTGGTCGCCGTTCGGGCGCCGGTTCGCGGACAAGCTGCCGTTCGTCGCGCTGATCGGCTTCCAGGCGTTCCGCCTGCCGCTGGAGCTGGTGATGCATCGGGCGGCCGTCGCCGGGATCATGCCGAACGTCATGTCGTTCACCGGCTACAACTTCGACATCGTCAGCGGCGCGACCGCGCTGCCGCTGGCGCTGTACGCCTGGCGCCGTCCCCTGCCCCGCTGGTTGATCGGCCTGTGGAACATCACCGGGCAGCTGCTGCTGATCGCGATCGCCGTCATCGCGTTCGCGGCCACGCCCGTGTTCCGCGCGTTCGGCGACGATCAGCTGAACGTGTGGGTGACCGAGTTCCCGTACGTCTGGATCGCCGTGATGGTGGCGGCCGCGCTGTTCGGCCACGTCGTCACCCTGCGCAAGCTGATGGCCGAGCGCGGAGCGACTACGAAGCTGCCGCGAACCGCTGTCGGTACGCAGCCGGCGTGACGCCCAGCCGCTGCGTGAACACGCGCCACAGCGTGCTCGCGTCGCCGAGGCCGGTGCGCGCGGTGATGTCCTTGAGCGGCAGCGACGTCTCCTCCAGCAGGCGGCGGGCCTCGTCGACCCGCAGCCGGCGCACCAGCGCGGCCGGCGATTCGCCCAGGTGCTCGCGGCACCACCGGCTGAGCGTGCGCGCGCTCATCCCGCTCCGCCGCGCGATGCGTTCGACCAGCATCGGCTCGTCGATGTGGTCGACGACGAACGTCGAGATGTCGCGCAGCCGGGGCGGCTCTTTCTCCTGCCGCTGCAACGCGCCGCTGAACTGCGCCTGATTTCCGGACCGGCGCAGGAACAGCACCAGCCGCCGCGCGACCGCCATCGCGACGCGGTGGCCGTGGTCGTCCTCGACCATCGACAGCAGCAGATCGATGCCGGTGGTGATCCCGGCCGACGTCCACACCCTTCCGTCTTTCACGAAGATGCCCTCGTCGACGACGCGCACCGCGGGATAGCGCGCGCGCAGCTCGTCGAGGAACATCCAGTGGGTGGTGGCGCGCCTGCCGTCGAGCACGCCGGCGGCGGCCAGCGCGAAGGCGCCCGTGCAGATCGATACGACGGTCGGGATGCGCGCGTGAAACCGCCGCAGCCACGGCACCAGCCGCTGATCCACCTCCGGGAGCGGGCGCACCGGCGCGCCCGCCACGATCGCCACATCCGGAAGCCGGGCGCCCGCGCGCGGCAGCGGGCGCAGCCCGCCGACGATCAGGCCGTGGCGCGTCTGGACCGCCGGCGCGCGCGGCCCGACCGCCTCCATCTGGTACGCAGGGCGGCCCAGCACGTCGTTGGCGTGGCCGAGCACCTCCCACGGTCCCGCGACGTCCAGGACGCCCGTTCCCGGCACGATCAGGAACCAGACGCGCTTCGGCGACTTGTTCACGGGATCGATTCTGACCGCCCTGTCCGAAATTGCAATGTCGTTGTCCTTTCGGCCAGGCGGTTTTCGCGCTACCTGATCCACATGGTCAGGATCGCCATCAACGGGTTCGGGCGGATCGGCCGGATGGCGTTCCGCGCCGCGATGGAGCGGGCCGACGTCCAGGTCGTCGCGGTGAACGACCTGCTCGAGCCGCCGCAGCTCGCCTACCTGCTGCGCCACGACTCCGTTCACGGGCGGTTCCGCCACGACGTCGCGCTGAAGGACGGCGCCCTGGTCGTCGACGGGCGGCCGATCCGGATCACCGCGGTGAAGGACCCGGCCGCCTCGGCCTGGGGCGACGCCGGGGCGGACGTCGTCATCGAATCGACCGGCATCTTCCTGACGAAGGACAAGACCGAGGCGCACCTGCGCGCGGGCGCGCGGCGCGTGATCATATCGGCGCCGACGAAGGACGACACGCCGGTGTTCGTGTACGGCGTGAACTCGGATCGCTACGCGGGCGAGCCGATCATCTCGGCGGCGTCGTGCACCACGAACTGCCTCGCGCCGATCGCGAAGGTGGTCGACGACGCGTTCGGCCTCCGGCGCGGCCTGATGACGACCGTGCACGCCACCACCGCGACCCAGAAGACCGTTGACGGCGTGTCGGGCAAGGACTGGCGGTTCGGCCGATCGATCCTTGACAACATCATCCCGGCGTCGACGGGCGCGGCCCAGGCGGTCACCAAGGTGCTGCCGAGGCTGAAGGGGAAGCTGACCGGCATGTCGTTCCGCGTTCCGGTGTCTGACGTCTCGGTCGTCGATCTGACGTGCGAGCTGGTGCGGGAGACGCGCTACGCGGACATCTGCGCGGCGATGAAGGCGGCGTCGATCGGTCCGCTCGCGGGCGTGCTCGGTTACACCGACGAGGAGGTGGTGTCGACCGACATGCGCGGCGAATCGTGCATCTCGGTGTTCGACGCGCGGGCCGGCCTCCAGCTGGACCCGACGTTCGTGAAGCTGATCGCCTGGTACGACAACGAGTGGGGCTACTCCAGCAAGCTGCTGGACCTGGCGGTCCGGATCGCCGAAGCGTGAGCTACCGATTCGCCGAGATGGCGGCGATCTCGGCGCCAGTCAACGCGCGGTTGTAGATGCGCACGCTGTCGATCGCGCCGACGAACCCGTTGTAGGTGCCGCGCCCGATCAGGACGTGCGCGTCGTTGAACGCCGGGGCCGGCGGATTGCTGTGCGACATGTTCAGCGCCCCGTCGACGTAGAAGCTGAGAGCCGTGGCGTCCATCGTGACCGCGACGTGAACGTAGGTGTTCAGAGGCAACGCGGCGTTCGATCCGCCCGCGCTGAAGTTTCCCGCCGGAGTGTCGTGCGCCCAGGACAGGCGCGTGGGGGCCGCCGAGCTGTCGCCGTTGATCTGCAGCGTGAAGTTCCCGAAGCCGGTCGGGGGCGCCTTGCTGGCGATCACGCGCGTCGTCGTCGAGGGCGCGAGCCGGACGAAGGCCGTGATCGTGAACGCGGGCAAATCGAAGGGCGTCTCGTTCGTCACGGTCACGGCCTCGTTGTTCGCCGCGGTGAACGACAGCGCGCCGGCGGCGCCGAACCGGTCGGTGGTCGCGGTCGTGCCGGTCACGGTCGCGTTGTTGCCGTTGCCGCTGCTGTCGGCGCCGGTGCCGTTCAGCTCCCAGTAGCCGACGAGGCCCAGCGTCGGGATGACGACACCGCCGCCGGTGCCGGCGACACCCGTGGTGCCACCGCGCCCGCCGCCGCCCGGACCGCTGCCGCCGGTGCCGGCGACACCCGTGGTGCCGCCCCTCCCGCCGGCGCCCGTCGTACCGCCGCTGCCGCTGCCCGCGACGCCAGTGGTCCCGCCGCGGCCGGCGACGCCCGTCGTGCCGCCGCCGCCGGTTCCCGCGACACCCGTGGTGCCGCCGCGGCCGCCGACGCCCGCGATCCCGCCGGTGCCCGCCGTGCCGGTACCGGCCGCGCCGCCCGTGCCTGCCATCCCGGTGCCTGCCGTGCCGCCGGTGCCCGCCGCACCGCCGGTGCCGGCCGTGCCGGTCGTGCCTGCCGCGCTGCCGCCAGCGCCGGTCGTGCCCGCCGCGCCGCCCGCGCCGCCGCCGCCGTCGGCGCCGCTCACGCTGATGTCCAGCGAGCCGCAGCCGTCGGGCAAGATGATCGTGCCGAAGCCGGTGCCGACCTCCACGCCCTGTCGCAGCGCGCGCACGCCGACGCCGACCGGCGCGCCGGCCGCGTAGCCGCCGGGAAAGTCGATCTCGATCGTCCCCTCCCCCATTCCCGCCGTGTGCGGCAGCGTGCTCGGCCTGGGCGCGGCGCTGCCGACGGCGACCGCGATCTGCAGGTCATCCGCGGTGCGCGAGACGCTGTCGAACGTGACCGCCACCAGCAGCGTGCCCTGCTTGCAGGGATTGGTGCCCCCGCAACCGAGAGTCGCCAGCAGGGCGACGCCACACCAGCGCGCGAGCCGCCTCAATTCGCGTTGATCCTTCCGATGCTGGGCGACGGATCGCTGTTGCCGCCCAGCGCGAGCAGCAAGACGACGGTGACGGCGGCGGCCACGCCGGCGCCCGTCACGATCCAGAACCACGGCTTCTTCACCAGCGATTCGTCGTTCGCGGGCGGTGCGGGCTGCGCCATCAGCGTCGGCGCGGCCGCAGGAGCCGGCTCGGGTGCGACCGTCAGCGCCGCGGGCGGCGGCGCCGTCGTCTCCGGCGACGTTGCGGGCGGCGGCGGCGCGGGCGCCGCTCCCGGTGTCGCAGCGATCGGCTCCGTCCCGTTCGGCGGTTTCGCGATCGCGCCGTCACGGGCGATGGCCGTCTCGAGCTCGGCGATGCGCGCCTCGATCTCGGCGCGCTTGTCCTTCTTGGCGTAGAGGCGCAGGTAACTGCGGTACAGCTCCAGCGCCCGCGGCTTGTTCCCCGCCAGCCGGTGCGCCTGGGCGGCGTTGTACAGCAGCGCCGGATCAGGCCGCAGCTCGAAGGCCTTCTCGAAGTTCTCCGCCGCCACCGCGTAATGCGTGAGCGCGAAGGCGGCGGTCGCCTTGTCGGCGTACGCGCGCGCTTCCTCGGTGGTGTTCGCCGTCTGCGCGCGCCCGGCGGCGGCCCCCATCGTCAGCCCGGCCGCAACGGCCATGGCCACGATGAAGGGACGACGACGCGAAGGTTTCACACGCAACTCCTCCGACCTTATCGCCGGAGATCCGCGAGACCTGAAGCCCGCGACAGAGACCTGGCGCCTGATGGCTTTACTGAAGGGTGGGCAATACGTTGTAGTCGGCCTGTGCGGGCGACCGCGACGCCAGGTCCATGAACAGGTAGACCCGCTGGGTGGCGGTGCCCGTGTTCTGCCAGTTCAGGGACGTCCCGGCCGCCACGCACGCCGCGCCGGACTCGGCCACGGTTCCGCAGGCCGTCGTCAGCAACCCGACCCACTTGTCGGCGGGCGCGCCGTTCACGGTGATCGTCGACTTGATCGTGATCGACAGCGTCTTGCCCGCCGGCACGTCGAACGCGGTGATGTCGTCGTCCCCGATCAGCGGCGCGGTGACCGCCGACGCGCACGCGGCCGAGACGTTCGCGGACGTGAAGATGAAGTCGTTGCCGGCGTTGTTGGTCCGGCTGACGTAAGCGACCGCCGGATCGCGCGCCGTCGTCGGACATGCCTTCGGCGCGCCCAGCGTCGCCGACAGCGAGAACGCGCCGCCGACCGGATCCTGCGCGTCGACGTGGATCGTGACCGGCTTGTCGGCGGTCCCGGTGTTCGTCCACACGACGTTCTCACGCGCGCCGTCGCCGTCGCGCGCCGCCAGACACGACGCCTCGGGGTTCGCGCACGTCTCCGAGATCCAGAGCGCGGGGTTGAACGTCCCCGACGGATACGCGGTCACGCTCAGCCGCTTGCCCGCGGGAACGACCGCCGAGTACACGACGTCGGCGCCGTTGTAATTCGCGGCCGTGTCCTTGCAAGCCGCCGATACGGATTGCGCGCCCGGATGAAAGTCGTCGCTGGCGCCCTCGGTGGTCGCCGACGATATCGTCGCCAGACCGCTGCTGAGGTCGAGCGCGGTCGCCCCCGCGCACGTGTCGTTCGCGGGGGCCGCGGGACCGTCGGTGAACGACGTGTCGAGCGAGAACTCGCCCGAATCCTGGGACGAGTCGACGGTGATGAAGATCGTCCGATCGCCCGTCGAGACGTTCGTCCAGGCGACGGACTGCGGCACTGAGGAGGCGGATGACGCCGGGGCGGCCGCGGCGACGCACGAGAGCTCGCCGGCGCTGCAGCTGGTGCCGATCCAGATCGCCGGATGCCAGCCTCCCACCGGGGTCACCTTGGCGGTGAGGCGCTTCCGCCCCGGCACGACGACGCTGTAGGCCACGTCCTTGCCGGTGAGCGGGGCGAAGCTGGCTATCGCCTGATAGCACGCCGACGACACGAAGTTGTAGGACAGCGCCGTGTCGGAAGCGGCGAACGTCGTGTCGCCCATCGTCGTGCGCGTCGCCGATCCCGTCGGCGTGGCGTCGATGGCGCCCGTGCATTTGTCGTTGGGCGGCATGCCGCGGAACTGGATCGAGAGGTCGTAGTCCGTCCGCGACAACGCCGCGACCGCGCTGGGCGTGTGGAACATCAGCCAGTACGACCCGGGCCCGACGCCCAGCGACGGAAACATCGGCTCCACCTCGTAGTTCAGGTGCTGGTCCGTCGTGAACTGTCCGCTCAGCATGTACTGCACGCGTTTCTTCTTCACGGGGTCGTAGATCAGGACGTCCGTCGCCAC
>Ga0070673_100000274_pt1 | contig 26538 bp, 28 predicted proteins | sample KBSM23metaG_FD_65342 | JGI IMG/M metagenome (GOLD analysis project Ga0070673, IMG submission 65342) | Miscanthus rhizosphere microbial communities from Kellogg Biological Station, Michigan, USA - KBS M2-3 metaG | ecosystem: Host-associated > Plants > Roots > Rhizosphere > Soil ... | reverse complement strand
CGCTGCGCCGGGTGGTGCTGCTGGCGTGCGGGACCTCGTACCACGCCGGTCTTGTGGGCAAGTTCCTGATCGAGGGCGCGGCGCGCGTTCCGTGTGAGGTGGACCTGGCCAGCGAGTTCCGCTACCGCGATCCGGTCGTCGGCCCCGGCGACCTGGTCATCGCCATCTCCCAGAGCGGCGAGACCGCCGACACGCTCGCCGCGGTGAAGGAAGCGCGCGCGCGCGGCTGCCGCGTCCTCGCCATCTGCAACGTCGTCGATTCGGCGATCCCGCGCTCGTCGCATGGGTCGCTGTACACGCACGCCGGGCCCGAGATCGGCGTCGCGTCGACGAAGTGCTTCACCGCGCAGCTGGCGGCGCTGGCGCTGGTGGCGATCCACCTGGGCCGCCGCACCGGGACGCTGACGCCCGACGCGGCCGCCAAGCTGACCACCGAGTTCGCGGGCATCCCCCACAAGATGGTCGAGACGCTGGAGGGGCTGGGCGACATGGCGGCGTTCGCGCAGGACTACAAGGACGCGCGCGACTTCCTGTTCCTGGGGCGCGGGACGAACTACCCGATCGCGCTCGAGGGCGCGCTGAAGCTGAAGGAGATCTCGTACATCCATGCCGAGGGCTACGCCGCCGGCGAGATGAAGCACGGCCCGATCGCGCTGGTCGACGACGGCGTGCCGGTCGTCGTGCTGGCGCCCAAGGGCCCGGGCTACGAGAAGGTGCTGTCGAACCTGGCCGAGGTGAAGGCGCGCAACGGGCACGTCATCGCCGTCGCCACCAAGGGCGACACGGAGATCGCCGGGCTGTGCGAGCGGGTGCTCTACATCCCCGAAGCGCCGGCCGCGCTACAGCCGTTCCTGACCGTGCTGCCGCTGCAGCTCATGAGCTACGCGATCGCGCTGGCCAAGGGCAACGACGTCGACCAGCCCCGCAACCTCGCGAAGAGCGTCACGGTCGAGTAGCCGCTGCTGCGGGTCACGGCAGCGGCGCCTGCGCGTCCGCGGCGCGAATCAGATCGGCGGTGAGGTCGATCGTGCGCGCGTCGTCCGCCGGCGCCGGGCTGACGATCGAAACCTTTTCGATGTGACGCTGCGCTTTGAGCTGCGTCAGAGTCTCTTCCAGCCGCGCCCGGATCGGCGCCGCGCGGCGCGCCTCCTCGTCGGTGAGCCGCTTCTGAAGTTGCCGGTAAAGGTCCTGCAGCGCAGCGAGATCGCGTTTCAGCGTCGCCTCGTCGTCGGGAGGCTGCAGGCCGCGGTCACGGTATTGCTTGAACACCTGCATCCGGCGGACGAGGTCTTCCTGCTGCTTGTCGAGCGTGGCCTGCGAGGCGCGAAAGTCCTTCATCAGCTCTTCGCGCGCCGCCCGTCCTTCCCGACACTCCATCATCGCGCGCTTCATGTCCACGACGGCTGCACGCGTGTCGACGGGCGCGCGCGTTTCGGCGGTCGCACACGCAAGAGCGATCAGCGCCAACGCGGCAGCGACCCTCGTCAACCACCAGCTGTCAGTCGACATAACGACCGCGCATGCGCGCATCTTATCCGGAACCCGTCTGGCGGCCCGTTGTCCTTGCGATCGATGGACGACCTCCGGCCGCGGGGACCCGGGCGGTTCGTGCTCAAGGCGCTCGCGATCTTGAGCGCGCTGGGGTTTCTCGCGCTCGTGATGCTGCAAGCGATCTCGTTCTACGCGCCGCCGTGGGCGCCGCCGAAGACGCGCCCGCATTTACTCGGCCCGGCGACGAAGTCAGCGCCGGTCGTCCATCCGCCGCCGCCCCCGCAGGATCTGCGGTGGCCGGGGACCAAGGCGGGCTCGCCGGATCCGCCGCCGATCTTCGAGTTCCCGCGCGCGCCGCGAAACTAGCGTCAGGGCGCGCGGAACGAGCCGATGTGGATCGAGCGTGAGCTGCTCTTGTAGTAGTCGCCCATGTACCAGAAGGTGGCGTCGTCGCTCGGGTCGACCACCGTGGTCGCGAAGTCTTCCCAGCGGTTGCCGCCGCCCTTGGCGGCCGTGCTGTTGATCAGCACCGACTCGGCGAAGCCGAGCGTGCCCAGCGGATCGCCCGCCGCGCGCGCCGCGAAGCGCTGCCCGGGGTACATCGTCGAGCCGCCGAACGAAAAGCCGATGCCGATGTTGCCGCGGCCGTCCATCGCGGCGCTTCCCATCCAGCGGTACGACGTGTCGGGCGCGAACGTGCTCTGCTGGTAAAGGACCGGGTTGCCGCTGCCGTCGAGGCGGAACTCGTACCAGCGCAGGCCGCCGCCGCTGGTCGGTCCGTTGATCGAGTGCGTGATCACCAGCGACTGGTGATCGCCGAAGTTGCGATACGCCAGGCGCTGCATCAGCTTGTCGCCCTGCGCGTCCAGCCGCGTGCTGGATCCCATCTGCGGCACGCAGTTGGTCAGCTGGCCGTCGCACAGGTAGTGGTAGCGCGCGACAGTCACCTTGGTGGGGCCGGTCAGCGTCGACGCGGACGGGGTTGTCCAGTTCACCTGGTACTTGTACGCGTAGACGCCGTCGTCCTCGAACACGCGGTTCAGCTGCGTCCCACCCAGCGCCATCACGATGTTGGGCGCGCCCGCGGGCGGCGCCATGGCGCCGTCGACGTCGGACGGGTTGAAGAAGTTCACGCCGCTCTTGGCGATGCACTGCTCGGTCGCGGGCATGCCCATCAGCATCTTGGCGCGATCGGCGACGCAGATGCGTTTCTGCACGACGTCGTCACCGGCGCTGGTGCCGACGTAGTAGCCGTCCGGCCATACGCCCATGCGCGGGTAGTCGGGGAACTCGGCCCGCGCGAACTCGTACTTGTTGTAGCTGCCGAGCGGATCGGCGGACGTGCTGACCGCGTAGCACATGGCGTAGGGCGCCGCGAACACGGGCTGCACGAACACCCAGCGACCCGCCAGCTGATCCCAGCGGACGATCGTGTCGCCGTGGTCGATGTCGCTGCCGCTCTCGCAACGGCCGCCCAGGCCCGCGAAGATGGACTTCGACGCCTTCGTGCCCAGCGACATGCCGGTGGTCGAGTACATCGCGCCCTTCTTCGTGTACACGGCCATCTGCCAGTTGACGACCTGCACGATGTGGTTCGGCCCGACGGCCAGGCTGAGATCCGACGGATCGCCGTTGCCCGGGATGCCGTCGAAGTGATCGAGCAGCGCGAGCGCCGCCTTCGTCCCCTGCGTCGTCTGGACGACCGGCGCCGCCTGCCCGCCCGAACCGGTCGCGCCGGTCGTTCCGCCGCTGCCACCGCTGCCGCCGCCGCCGGTCGTGCCGCCGCGACCGCCTGCCCCGGCCGCCGAGGTGCCGGCCGCCCCGCCCCGCCCGGACGCGCCCGTCCCGGCCACGCCGCCCACGCCCGTGGTGCCCGCGACGCCGCCGATGCCGCCGCGGCCCGAGGTCGCGCCCGCGCCGGTCGTGCCACCGGCGACACCGCCGATGCCACCCGTACCGCCGGCGCCCGCGCTCGCGCTGCCCGCCAGCCCGCCCAGACCGGTGCCCGCCGCACCCGTCGAACCCGCGCCACCGCCCGCGGTCCCGGTCGTGCCGCCGGTCGTCGCCGTGTCGCCGCCCTTGCCCGTCGTGCCGCCGGTCGAGGACGGCGCGCACCCACCCGCCGCGACGACGACGATCAGGGCGCGAAGCGTCGCCGCGAACAGGTGCTTCATCCGTCAGCGTCCGTAGTTGCAGTTGCCGGTGCGAATGTCGTACCCGAGCATGCTGGACGTCTCGTTCCAGCTGGCGTGGCCGACGACGGTCCACGCGGTGCCCTGGTACTTCATCAGCGAATCGCCGTGCCCGGCCACGCGCGAGAACCCGCGCCCGACGGACATTCCGTTGATCGCGGCGCGCCCGGCGGCGTCCAGCGCCGGCACGCTGTCGCTGGCATCGCACGCCCCGCCCTCGTTCGTGACGACGGTCGGGTTGCTGAACGTGACCGTATGCGACCAGGCGCACGCCGTGCTGGTGGTCGGGTCCGCGCAGCTGGCGGGCGCGGCGCCCATGCGCTTGACGTCGTAGCGGACGACGCAGACGTCGACGCCCAGACCCGCCTCGCCGATGATGTAGAACTCGGCGGTGCCGTCGTAGGCCGTCGTATTCACGGTCGCCATCCCGCGCTCGCCGCACACGCCGGCGTTGATGAACGACCCACCGCCGCCGGTGCCGCCCCCGGACGTTCCGCCCATCGTGCCGCCGGCGCTCGTTCCGGCGCCGCCGCCCGTGCCGGCGGTGCCGCTCGGCAACGACGACCCGCTGGAACATCCGACGAGGGCGGCCAGCGCCGCGAACAACCCAGGTACCCGCACGTTCATTTCGGCCCTCCGCCGTTCAGCGCATAGAGATCGTCGATCAGGAAGTTATGCCCGACGAGCTTGTTGAAGTAGTCGTTCGCCGACGAGATGTCGAACTTCACGTAGAACACGGTCTTCTTCGCGGGCGTCACCTCGCGGATCACGCCGCCCGTGCCGTAATTGACCAGCGTGTTGCTGTTCTCGAGCCGCACCGCCTCGCCGCGCGACGCCGCCCATTCCGGACCGTCGGCGGCGGCATCGCCGAAGATCCAGACGCGCGTCAGCCGCTTGTTCGTGCGATCGATCATGAACTCCTCGAACGCGTGCTGGCTGGGACCGGCGGGGCTGTCCTTCGTGTACTGCGGCAGGTGCGTCGACACCAGCAGCGTGCCGGACGGCGAGATGTTGGCGTAGTGCTGCCACACGAAATTCCACGGTGACGGCGAGAACGCGTAGGCGCCCGTCCCCGTCCCGTAGGTCGCGACCAGCGTCCCTGTCTTGCGATCGATCTGCGCGACGTTGTTCGACTCGGGAAACGACAGCAGGACCGTGTCCGTCGCCGGGTCCCAGCTGACGACGTTCGAGTAGCAGTTGGCGAACCCCGTGCTGGGGCACTTCCAGATGGTGGTGATGGTTCCGGCGCGCGTCATCTGGCGCAGCTCGGAGTTGGGGCGCGTGCGCTCCTCGGTGTCGTAGAGCAACGAGCCGTCGCTGGTCATGTCCACGCCGTCGGACAGCTGGGGCACCATCACCGACGCGCTGTAGGTCTCGCGATCGAGCGTCATCTTGACGACCGAAGGCGTGCCGGTCGTGCTGAACGCGCGCTTCTCGAAGAAAAGATATTCGCCGTCGCGGGCGATCTGCGGGAACGACATGACGTCGGTGCTGCCGTCGGCGTAGTACCAGACGATGCGGCCCTGGCGGTCCATGATGTAGATCCACCAGGTCGAGTAGAAGTAGCAGGAGTCGCTGGTGCACGTGTTGGGCGAGTTCTCCACCGCGCCGACCATCCATCGATCGGAGCTGGCCGCCGTCGCGTCGTACATCGACACCGTCGGCTTGGGCATCCCGCTGGGAACCGCGCCGGTCGTGCCCGTGTAGTCCTTCGTCTTGTAGTCCGTGCCCGCCATCCGGCTGACGATGCGCAGCGTGACCGCCGTCGATCCGGGAACGCCCAGGACGACGTCGCGGTGCGCGCCCGTCACGCCCGCGACCGCGCGCGAGGTCATCGTGCTGCTGCCCGCGAAGCTGAACTCGAGGAACACCTGATCGGCCGCCTTCGCCTGCGTCCAGGTGACGATGAGGATCGTGGTCACCTTCGTCGAGACGGTGACGGTGACGCCGGAGACGTAGGAATCGCCGGCACCCGCGCCCGCCGTGCCCGTGGTGCCGGCAGCGGAGCCGCCCGTTCCGGCGCTGCCGGTGGTGCCTCCGCGTCCCGCCGCGCCGGTCGTGCCCGCGGTGCCTGTCGTGCCGCCCCGCCCGGCGGCGCCCGTCGTCCCGCCGCGGCCCGCGACGCCTGTGGCGCTGCCGCCCGTGCCCGCCGTCGCGCCGGCCGCGCCCGTCGTGCCAGCGCCGCCGGTCGAACCGGCCGAGCCGGTGGCCGGCCCACCACCGCCGCCCGCGCCGGTGGTGCCGGCCGCGCCGCTGGTGCCGGCCTGACCGGTGCCGGCGGCGCCCGTCGTTCCGGCCGTCGCTCCGCTACCGCCGGTGCCCGTCGGGTTGCCCGTGGAGTCGGAGGGCGCACAGCCCCAGGCCGCGGTGGCGGCGATGACGATCAGCGTGCGGCACAGGCGCTTCATCGCTCACCTCCCGTAACTGCAGTTGCCGGTGGTGATGTTGTAGCCGAGCATGTTCGTCGGCTCGTCCCAGTTCCCGCGCCCGACGCCGATCCACATCTGGGTGGCGTCGTCGTATTTCATCAACTCGTCACCGTGACCGGTGATTTTCGAGAACCCTCTCGAGCTCTTCGAGCCGGTCAGGGCCGCTCGCCCGGCGGCGTCGATGGCCGGGATGGCATCGTTCGCGTCGCACGCGCCGTCGACGTTGGTCATCACGGTCGGGTTGGTGAACTGGACCTGATGCGACCAGTTGCAATTGGTGCAACCGGCGGGCGCCGCGCCGACGCGGGCAACGTTGAACCGGATGGCGCAAACGTCCGTGCCGAGACCGGCCTCGCCGATGATGAAGAACTCCGCGTAGCCGCTGTAGCTGGTCGCGTTCACCGTCGCCATGCCGCGCTCACCGCAGGTCGCGGCGTTGACGAACCCGCCGCTCGTTCCGCCGCTGCCAGCCGCGCCGGTGGTGCCGCCGCTTCCGGTGCCGGCGTTGCCTCCGCTGCCGCCCGTGCCCGCCGTTGCGCCGGCCGCGCCGCCGCTGCCGCCCGTGCCGGTGACCGAGTCGCCGCTCGAGCAGGCGATACCGCCCGCCATCGCCAACGCCAGCGCCAGCGAAATGACCAGCGCGAATGCTCGCCTCACTTGGGACCTCCGCCGTTGAGCGCGTAAAGATCGTTGATCAGGATCTGGTGACCGACCATCCGGTTGAAGAAGTCGTTGGTGGGCGTGGTGTTGTCGAACTTGACCTGGAAGGCGATCTTCTTGTCCGGCGTGAGCTCCAGGATCACGCCGCCCGTGCCGTAGTTGACCAGGATGTTGCCGTTCGCCTGCCGGTGCGTTTCGCCGCGCGACTCCGGCCAGAACGCGCCGACGTAGCTCCACTTCTCGGTCAGGCGCATCGCGGTGCGATCGATGGTGAACTCCACGAACGCGTGCTGGTTCGCGCCCGCCGCGCTTCCCTCGGGAAAATTCGACAGGTGCGTCGACACCATCAGCGTCCCCTGTGGGGTGATGTTCGCGTAGTGCTGCCACTCGAGCGACCAGGTCGTCGGCGAGAACGCGTAGCTCCCGGCCCCGTCGCCGTAGGTGGCGACGATCGCGCCCGTCTGACGATTGATCTGCCGGACCTGGTTCGGCTCCGGGAACGACATCAGGACCGTGTCGTCGGCCGGGTTCCAGTTGACCGTGTTCGTGTAGCAGTTGTAGCTGGCGCCCAGCGCCGTGCGGCAGCTCCAGACGGTCCGGATTGTTCCGGCCTTGTTCATCTCGCGCAGCTCGTTGTTCGCGTCGTAAAGCAGGCTGCCGTCGGTGGTCACGTCGATCGAGTCCCCCAGCCCGGGGACCGACACGGTCTGCGAGTAGGTCATGCGATCGAGGGTCGTCTTCAGCACCGAACGCGTGCCCGTCCGCGCCTTGTCGATCCAGATGTACTCGCCGTCGCGCGCGATGCGCGGCATCGACGTCGCCGCGTTGCTGGTCGTGTCGGAGTAGTACCAGACGATCCGCCCCATGCGGTCCATGATGTAGACCCAGTACGGTCCGACGAAATAGCAGGAGCTGTTCGCGCAGCCGCCCGCGGCCTCGACCGTGCCCAGCATCCACCGCTCCGGGCCCGCGAGCGTGGCGTCGTAGGACATCACCGTCGGCTTCGGGAGGCCGCTGGGGACGGCGCCCGTCGTCCCCATGTAGTCGCGCGTCTTGTAGTCGACGCCGCCCACCCGGCTGACGATGCGCACGGTGACCGCGGTCGAGCCGGGAACACCGAGCACGAAGTCCTTGTGCGCGCCCGCCGTGCCCGCTGCCGCGCGCGAGGTCATCACGCTCGAGCCGGCGAAGGAGAACTCGAGGAGGACCTGATCCGCGGCCTTCGCCTGCGTCCAGTTGACGATCAGGATCGTGTTCACCATCGAGTTGACCGTGACGGTGACGCCCGAGACGTAGTCGTCGCCGGCGCCCGCGCCCGCCGTTCCCGTCGTTCCGGCGGTGCCGGTGCCGGTGCCGCCCGTTCCGCTGGCGCCGCCGCGACCGGCTGTTCCGGTCGTGCCCGCGGAGCCCGTCGTCCCGCCGCGGCCCGCGGAGCCCGTGGTGCCGCCCGCGCCCGTCGTGGCGCCGCCGCCGATCGTGCCGCCACTGCCGGTCGCCGCGTCTCCGCCGGTCCCGCCTGATCCCGCTTGAGGACTTCCGCCCGTGGATCCGGCGGTCCCGGTCGTCGGGTTGGAGCCGCCCGAACCGCCGTTGCCGGTTCCCGACGCGCCCGCGGCGGCGCCGCCGGCTCCCGACGGGCCGCCGGTGTCCCCGGGTGAGCAACCCGCCGCCGTCGCGACCGCGATGCAGGAAACAAGACAGAGCGCGCGTAAGGTCATGGCGTGTTGCCTCCGGCGTAAAGGCTGGTGGCGATCGTCTGGAACCCGAACGCGAAGCCCGCGTCGGTGTTCAGCTTCCAGATCTGCGAGCCGCTCGCGTCGAGGCGTTCCATCTGACCCGCCGTCGACCAGTTGACGAACGTGCCGCCGTCGGCGAGGCGAATCGGCTCGCCCAGCACGAACGTGTAGACGGTGGGATTCGCGGTGTAGCTCCAGACCTGCGTCGCCGTCATCGTCGAGAAATCCAGCTGGTACTCGAGCACGCGCGACACGTCTCCCGGCGCGCCATCGTTGTCCATGACGAGGATGTGGTCGCCGTGCACGTCGAACTGGTGCTCGTGCAGGAAGCGCTGGGCGCCGGCGGCGAAGGTGAACGTCGATCCGTAGAGGCCGAACACCCATTCGCAGGCGCCGGTCGCGCGGTTCACCTTGGCGATGCTGCTGAAGTTGCGCATGCCGACGTAGTACGCGTCCGCGGCGGGGTCGTAATCCAGCGCGTTCGCGAACGTCCAGCCCTGGGCCGGGTCGTCGCCCGGCGCGGTGGCGGGATCGAAGCAGTTCCAGCTGGTCCAGACGGTCCGCTGTGTTCCGTCGGGCGCGACCTCGACCAGCTTGTTGCCACGCACGCGCGCCCCGGCGGCGTCCTGGCGATCCTCGAACGCGATCGCCGCCAGGGTGCCGTCCGCGTGCTCGACGAAATCGTGCGCCAGCAGCGGTATCGGGATCGAGCCGAGCGGCGTGCCGTCCAGCGACACGCGCACCAGCTCGGACGCCGGCGATGGCTCGCCCGAGATCTTGGCGGCGTTGTAGAGCACGCTCTTGCCGTCGACCGACAGGCGCGCGCGGTAGAAGTCCAGCTGGCGCGCGTCGCTGTGGTACCAGACGATGTTGCCCTTCGCGTCGATGATCACCACCGCGGTCGTCGCGCCGAGGATCGGCACGATCACGAACCCGTCATAGCCGTCCCCGGTCTGCCGCAGGCTCGGTAGCCCGACCGGCAACGGGCCGGTGTGGATGGTGGCCACGTCACTGCCCGCGACGCCGGCGCCGTTCTCCGCCGAGACCGCGCGATAATAGGCGGTCGCGTCCGCGACCAGGCCCACCACGACGGCCGAGTGGTCCAGCGCCGGCGTCGTCTCGACCGCCGTGCGCCGACCCAGCGCGCCGGTCGGGCCGAACTCGACGTAACCCGTCGTCGGCACCGCCGTCGTCCAGTGGACCGTCACGACCGTCGCGATCTGATCGCTCAGCGCCGCCGTGACGTTGACCGGACGCCGCGCGTCGGGCGAATCGCCGCACGCGGCCAGCAGCGACGCCGCGCCTGCCGCAACCAGCGAGAGCGCGCGTCTCATATTCCTCCCGCGCTCGGCTCCACGATGGTGAGCACCACGGGCGCGGGGTTCTGGCACTTGCTACAGGTGAGCGCCAGCATCCACGTCCCGGCGTCCGCGCGCGCGAAGCCGGAGAACGTCTCGCCCGATGTCCGCTCGGTGGCCGTCGCCAGATCGGCGGTGCGGCCGCCCTTCAGCTTGACGTCCCAGAGGTTGGTGGCGATCAGCTCGATGTCGAAGATGCGCGCCTCCAGATCGGTGACGGTCCGCCCGGCGTAGAAGCCGACGGTGACGCCGTCGATCTTCTCGAACGGAACCTCGTTGCCCTGGCCGTCGCGCTTGATGTCGCGCCAGTCGAGGAGCCACGGTCCCGCGGCCGGAACCGACAGCTTCGTCAGCGACTCCAGATCCGCGGTGAAGTTGAGCATCCCGCACCCTGTCGGCGCGTCGATCGTGTGGTTCGGCGAATTCGCGGTCGGCTTCAGAAACGTCATCGAACGCGCGCCCAGCCCGGGCGTCGTCCCCTTGGAGAACAGCAGCAGGTAGGTGTAGTCGTCGCTCTCGATGTACTGGGACGGAATGTCGATGACGGTCCCGAAGAACGACAGCTGCGACAGCTTCGCGCAGGTGGTGCTGTGATCGGTCTGGAAGTCGACGTATCCGGAGACGTCGGACTGGGACAGCGTTCCGTCCGCGACGCGCCCGCGCACCTGGTCCTGCGACAGGTGCGCGATGCGCAGCAGAGAAACGTTGTCCAGGTCAGCGGTGGCGGACAGCGGGTGACACTGCAGATCGTTGGTGACGGCCGACCAGCAGATGTCGGCGTCGGTCGCGGCGGTCGTCTCGACGACCGGAATCGTGAGGTCAGCCGTCGTGCGGTAGTTGTTCTCGTCGTGGAGCAGCACGTTGCCCCGCGACCCGTCGCCGCTGGCGCCGTCGCCGCAGCTGGTCAACAGCGCCAGTCCGGCGGCGGCCGACCACGCGAGATGGACCTGTCCCAAGCGCATTCCTGATGTATGTCCAGGTCGGGGGCTATCTGCGGCCCGGTCGGGCTTTACTCTTACGCTTCAGGTGGAGTGCGGGCCGACGGTTTCGTACGCCACATTGCGACGACGGGATATAGCGTCAGGACGGACATTGTCACGGTGAGCGTGGTGCCCGTGATCGCGTGCAGGAAGGCCAGGCCGCCGCCGCCGTAACGCACGATCCAGGGCGTGGCCAGGTGCGCCGCGACGCTGCTCGAGGCGCCGATCAGCCACAGCAGCTTGCCACGATCACCCAGTCCGGTGGCGAGAAACAGGTGGCCGATGATCAGCAGGACGACCGGCATCGTGAATAAATGGAAGTGCGTGACCTCGAGGAGCTTGCGGTAGGTCATCGGAACGACGATCGGCGGACGGCCCGGCTCGTCCTCGGGAACATCGATCGCGGGGCCGGACGGCGGCGCGCCCGCCGCGGGCGCCGGCGCCGCGGGCGCGGGCTTGGCTTCGCCGGCGTAGTAGCTCTTGATGCCGCCGGTGCCCGCGCCGACGAGGTCGCCGTAGTAAAGCGCCGACGACACGATGCCACACAGCGTGAGCACGCAGAACGTCGTGTAGAGGATCTTGGCCTCGATCCCCAGATTCCACAGCCGGAAGCCCGATGAAGCGAATTGCCGCATGTGATCTCAGAAGGCGACGCCGATGCCCAGGCCCACGCGGGTCTTTCCACGCGCGGCCTCGGCCAGGTGAGTTTCCATCGGACGCGGCGTTCCGGGCGCGTCCGGCAGGGTCATGGGCGGCCCGGGCGGCGGCAACGCGCCGTCGAGCGCGACCTGCACGTCGACCTTGAACGCGAGCGCGGGCAGCGGGCGGTAGACGATCCCGCCGCGAACGAATGATCGCGAGGGAGATGGCGCGCCGGGCGGCGTCTCGCCGGGCGGGGTGATCGTCGGCAGGTTGAAGTTGTACTGCGACGTCGCGCTGCGCGGGTTCACGGACTCGAAGCCTGCGAAGAACATCAACTCCTGCTTCGTGTCGGCGTCGCCCAGACGGAGCACGTCGTAACCGATCTGCACGTACGCGCCGCGGCCGGCCTTCGGAACGGCGTCCTGACCGAGCAGGCCGAGGTAGTTGTTGATGCGGTACGAGTTGAAGATGAAGATCTGCGCGAACTCGGCGCGCAGGTCGAGGCCGCCGCTGCGGATACGCGCATCGCCCTCGACGATCCCGACGGTGACGCCGTCGAGCATCGCCTGACCACCCGAAGCCGAACCGTAGTAGCCGCTGCCGCCCATCGCGAAGCCGGCGGGCCCCAGCAGCTCCAGCCGGCCCGTCAGCGCGGCGCCCGTCGCGCCGCCGCCGAATCCGTTGCCGCGCCCGCCCGCGAGCGGCGCCTGCGCCGCGAAACCCGTCCCGTCGAGCCCGCGGACGACATCCAGCTCGTAGCGCAGGGTGCCGCCGAGCTCGCCGAACAGCCCGACACCCAGCTCGCGCCAGATCGTCGGGATGATCAGCTGATCGGTCAGCGGGCGATCGACGGTCAGGTAGGTGGGCGGCGCGTTCAGCTGGTTGATGATCCCGAGCGGCAGGAGGAGCAGCCCCGCGCGCACGCCGAACGCGGGCAGCGGCATCAACTCGACGATCACCTGCTGCATGGCGAACGTGTCCGCGTGCTCGATCCCCGCCTCGCCAAGAAACCGCAGCCACCCCGCCGGCCTGTGCGTCAGCCCCAGCATCAACCGCCGCAAATCCCACTCCGCACCGTCGTCGTCGAGAAACACCAACCCTTCGCCGATCACCCCCAGATGCGTCGTGTCCGCAATACGCGTCGTCGTCGTCGTACTCGTACTCGTTGGCGTCGCCGTACTCGTGGACGTCGGCTCTGGCTCCGGCACCGGCTCCCCCTCCGGCTCGTTCACCTTGGCGGGCGGCGCACCCGGCGCGGCCGGTGCCTTCGGGCCCGGCGCAACCGGCGCCTTCGGGCCCGGCGCACTCGTCCCATACGGCACCACTTCACCCGGCGACGTCGGCCACGGAACCGGCAGCCGGCTCTCCTGCGCCCACGCCGCGCGCGCCGCGGCCAGGTGAAGGTAGACCAGGACGCCGATCCCGACACGCGCGCGGACGCGCGCGCGCGGATCGACGCGCGTCAACGGTTGACCGGCGCGGCCGGCGCCGCGGGCGCCGACGCGAGCGTGGACAATCCGAGCGCGAGCTCCTCGACCAGAATCGTCGCGCGCCGCACACCGACCGCCAGCGACGCCGACGACACCGTCGCGCCGCTCACCGCATCGATGTCGCGGTTGAGGCGCAGCGGATCCTGCGCCGTCTTGCCCTGGAACTGCTTGCGGAAGCGCGCGTCACGAACCTCGTCGCCGCGCGGCTCGCGGTACACCATGATCTCCACGCGTTCCACCATGCCCCGCGGCGACAGGCGCGTCGCGAAGGTGATCGGCTGGTGAAGGCCCTGCTCGTCATCGACGACCGCGTAGCCGTCGACCTTGCCGTGCGACGTCGCCACGAAAATCGTGTACTTGTCGCGCGAGGGCGCGTAGCCCAGCCGCTGCGCCAGACGCGCGCGCATCGATCGATCCAGCGCGAACGTGCGAAAGCCGACGTGCTCGCTGGCCGGGAAGAACTCCGCCAGCACGGCGCGCGTCGAGTAGTAGCTCGTCTCCGTGCGCGCCGCGCCGTCAGCCGCGCGCGCAGCCGGCGCCGCGGTCGCGACCGCGAACACCAAAGCCAGCGCGCTGCCGGTGATTTTGATAACGGTTCTCAATTTCACTAATATAAATAGCGCATCCGTTTCCGGGCTGTCAATCAGGGTGTACGAATCGCGCCCCTGAACGGATTGGGCGTCAGCGATTTCCGCTAGTTAGCCGCTGTTTTCCACAGCACCCCTAGGACCGGCCGCGGTGGCCGCTGGCCTCGCCGGGGCAGCGCCCGCCGGGCAGCCCGCGCGCCTTCTCGCAGAGCCCGAACAGCTCGTGCCGGTGCCGGAGGACGTTGAATCCGAAACGGCGCGCCGCCGCGTCCTGCAGCGCCTCGATCTCGTCGTTCTCGAACTCGACGATGTAGCCGCAGCTTTCACAGATCAGGTGGTCGTGGTGGGCGCGCCCCTCGGCGACCTCGTACAGCGTCTGGCCCGGACCGAAGTGGCGCGCCGCCGCGATGCCCGCTTCTTCCAGCAGCTTCACCGTCCGGTAGACCGTCGCCAGCCCGACGCCGGGATGCTTGCGGCGCGCCGACGACAGCAGGTCCTCCAGCGCGACGTGCCCCGACGTGCGCAGGAACGCGTCGACGATCGCCTCGCGCTGCTGCGTCGTCTTGAGGCCCTTGCGCTGGAGGTAAAGGCGCCAGGGACCCTTCGCGTCTTTGCCAGGGCCCTGCCGCCCCGAACCGCCTGCCGCTGCCTTGCTCAAGCCGCCTGTCGCCATTTGATCGAGCACCCCATCGACGGCCGCTGCTCGGGCGACGGTCGTTTCCCGGCCACCAGCGCGCCGATCGCGTCGGCCAGATCGCGCCGCTTGACGAGACCTTCGTCCTTCCACGAATCGTCGATGCGCCCACGATACGCCAGCCGCCGTTCGCGGTCGTAAACGAAGATGTCAGGCGTGCACACGGCGCCGAACGCGCGCGCGACGTCCTGCGCCTCGTCGTGCAGGTACGGGAACCCGTAGCCGCGCTCGCGCCAGCGCTCCGCCAGCTTGTCGAACGAATCGTCCGGGTACGTCTCGGCGTCGTTGGCACACACCGCCACGAACTGCGCGCCGCGCGGCTCGAGCTCACGCGCCAGACTGATCAGGCGGCCCTCGACCGCCTTCACGTACGGGCAATGGTTGCAGATGAACATCACCACCAGCACAGGCTTCGCGGCGAAGTCGTCGCGCGCGTACGTCTTGCCGTCGACGGCGGGCAAGCGGAAGTCCGGACACGAAGCGCCGAGCTCGGGCGGAGGCGTCTCAACGGCCATGGCGCGTGGAATTCTAGCCCAGATCGGCGTAGAAGGCGGAAGCGATGGCGACGGACACGAAGGTCGAAGCACCCGAACGCTTCGAGGACATCCTCGGGCGGCTGCGCGGGATCGTCGAAAAACTCGAGGGCGGAAATCTTCCGCTCGAGGACAGCCTGCGCGCGTTCGAGGAAGGGATGGAGCTGTGCCGGCGCGGGACGGTGATTCTCGACGGCGCGGAGAAGAAGGTGGAGACGTTGCTCGCGGCCGGCCGCACGGCGCCCTTCGAGGTCGAAGAGCCGCGCTGATGAATGACTGGCTCGCCGCGCGGCGCGCGGAGATCGATCGCGTGTTCGAGACGCGGCTGGCCCCGCCCGCCGACGGCGATCCGGGACGGCTGATCGAATCGATGCGCTACTCGCTGCTGGCGCCGGGCAAGCGCATCCGGCCGCTGCTCGCGCTCGCCGCCGCCGAGGCGATAGCGCCGATGGACGACGACATCCTGCTGGCGTGCTGCGCCGTCGAGCTGGTGCACTGCTACTCGCTGATTCACGACGACCTGCCGGCGATGGACGACGATGACTTCCGCCGCGGCCGTCCCAGCAACCACAAGGCGTTCGGCGAGGCGACCGCGATCCTGGCCGGCGACGCGCTGCTGACGCTGGCGTTCGAATGGATCGCGGAGGCGGGCCAGCGTGCAGACCGCCCCCAACATTTTCTCGCGGCGTCGCGCGCGCTGGCGCACGCGGCGGGCGCCTCCGGAATGGTGCGTGGCCAGGCGCGCGATCTGGGTGAGCCGCCGCCCACGACGCTGGCGGCGCTGGAGACGTTGCACGGCGAAAAAACCGCGGCGCTGTTCCGCGCCGCGCTGCAGGTGGGTGGTTGCGTCGCCGGCGGAACCCCTGATGTGGTGGCGACCCTGGCTCTCTTCGGCACCGCCTACGGCGTCGCGTTCCAGCATGCCGACGACGCCGCCGACGCCGAGCACGGCGAGCATGCCGCCGCGGCGCGCGGTCGCCTGGAAGCTTTGATCGCCGACGCCTGCGCCGCGGTCGCGCCGCTGGGCCCGGGGGCGGCGCGCCTGGCCGATCTCGCGCGCGCACTCGCGCATCCACCTGCGTAAGCTGCCGCTCAGCTCCGCCTGGTTGTGATATCGTCTTCATATGCCCGCGGACGAGCAAACACGCTTGTTCGAAGCGCCTAAGGCGCCTGCGGGCGGTAAACGAGACCGCGCTTACCTGGTCGTGCTCGCCGGCGCGAGCGTCGGCGAGATGTACAAGGTCGAAGGCGACAAGGTCATCATCGGCCGCGGCCAGAAGGCCCACATCCGGCTGTTCGACGACGGCATCTCGCGCGAGCACGCGCAGATCCTCATCGAGGGCAACCAGATCATCCTGCAGGACCTCGGTTCGACCAACGGGACGTTCTGCAACGGCCTCAAGGTCGATCGCCGCGAGCTGGTCGACGGCGACAAGATCCTGGTCGGCTCGACCACCATCCTGAAGTTCACCTACCACGACAACCTGGACGAGATGTTCCAGCGCCAGATGTACGAGTCGGCGCTGCGCGACGGGCTGACGAAGGCGTTCAACAAGAAGTACTTCACCGATCGTCTGGAGAGCGAGTTCACCTTCGCCACCCGCCACTCGTCACCGCTGGCCCTGGTGCTGTTCGACATCGATCACTTCAAGCAGGTGAACGACACGCACGGCCACCAAGCCGGCGACCACGTGCTGTTCGAGATCTCGGCGCTGCTCAGCGGCGCGCTGCGGGCGGAGGACGTATTCGCGCGTTACGGCGGCGAGGAGTTCGCGGTGATCTGCCGCGGCTCGGACGAGAACCAGGCGCTGGTGGTCGGCGAGCGGCTGCGCAAGGCCGTCGAGAACAACCGCTTCGTCTACGACGGCACGGTCATCCCGGTGACCATCAGCGTCGGCATCGCCGTCCTTCCCAACCCGGCCGTCAAGGACGCGACCGACATCGTCGGCTTCGCTGATCAGGCGCTCTACAAATCGAAGAACGCCGGCCGCAACCGCGTCACCGTCTACAAGCCCGAAAAGTAAGCCGGCGGGTCACGGCCGAGGTCGACCAGCGCAGAAAGGCGGCGACGCGTGCAAGAAGCGCAAAAGGTTTTTTGCAGGTGGCACGAACGGTTCGTAGTCTTTGGGAAGCCGATGTCGCTTTGCGCTCGCCTGGTATCCGGTGCTGCCTGCCTGCTGCTCGCCGCGCCGACCGCGCGCGCGAGCGGCGGCGACCACGATCCCGATCAAGAGGCGAACGCGCCCGCGGCCGCCGCGGCGACGCCTTCGCGATCCGCCGGCAAGCCGGTTCACTTCGATCGCGTCTGGCTGACGCCGTTCTTCGCGGACGGCCGCACGAAGAAGGCGGTCGAGCAGTTCCGCGCCGAGGACTGGGCGGGGGCGGAGGCCGGGTTCGCGAAGGAGCGCGAGCGATCGAAGCGCTCCAAGCAGTCGACGGATCGCCACGGCACCGAGCGCCTGGCAGCGACGTACCTGCTGGGGCTGGCGCTGGCGAACCAGTCGAAGTGGGCGGAAGCCGGCGACGTGTTCGAGAGCCTCTACAAGAGCTACCCGATCCTCGCCCCCTACCACGCGTACAACGCCGCGCGCTGCCGCTTGCGGCGCGGCGACGCGACCGGCGCGCTGGACTGGGCGGCGAAGGTGCCCGACGGCAGCGTGCCCAAGGCCGAGACCGATCTGGTGCGCATCGATGCATTGCGCGCGCTCGGGCGCTGGAGCGACGCCCTGACCGCCCTGGAAGCGTACCTGCAGCAATGGCCAAACGGCCCGCGCCACGCCGAGACGTTGTTCAAGAAAGCGGAAGCGCTCGAGAAGACGGCGCCCACGGGCGACGCGCGCGAGGCACGCAAGGCGACGGCCGACATCATCGCGATCTACCGCCGCGTCTGGGCGGAGGCGCCCCTGCAACCGTGGGGAGACCGCGCCGCCGAACGCCTCGATCAGATCGCCGGGACGCTGCCGGCCGCGGAGGCGGCGGTCGTGCGCGCGCGGACCGCGGGCGAATGGGTCTCGCGCGGCATGGTGCTGTTCGACCAGAACCGCAACTCGGAATCGGAGGCGGCGTTCGCGTCCGCGCTGACCGCGCCGGGTCTGGAGGCGGATCTGGAGTGCCGCGCCCGCTTCCACCGCGCTCAATCCGCGTGGAAGCAGCGCCAGCGCCAGCGCGCGGCGCCGCTGTTCGACGAGGCCGAGGCCGCCTGTGCCCGCGCGGCGAACAAGGATCTGCACGCGAAGTCGCTGTACCAGGGCGCGCGTTGCTACGCGTCGGCGGGTAACCGCGAAGCGGCGCTGGCGCACTACGCCCGCGTCGAGGCGGAGCACGCCGACCACAGCTACGCCGACGACGCGCGCATCCGGTCGGCGGAGCTGGCGACGGACGCCGGCGACGACGCGGGCGCCGCCAAGCTGCTGGCCGAGGTGCCGACGCGCTACCCGAAAGCCGACCTCCTGAACGAGGCGCTGTGGCGGCTGGCGTTCTCGGCGTGGCGCGCGGGGCACGACGACGAGGCGCTGAAGTGGCTGGACGAGAACCTGCGCCTGGTCCCGCACGAGGAGATCTGGTACGCGGAGGGCCGCGTCCAGTACTGGAAGGGGCGCGTGTTCGAGAAGCGCGGCAAGAACGACGAGGCGCGCGACTGGTACGAGCGCGCGGTGCGCGAATACCCGCTGTCGGTGTACGCGCTGCTGTCGCTGACGCGGCTGAAGTCCGTCGACCCGGCCGCGCAGAAGAAGCTGATCACGGCGCTGCGCAAGGGCGTGCACGACGTTCCGCCCTGGGCCTTTCCGCCGCGCGCGCTGTACGGCGACGCTGGCTTCTTGCGGGCGGTGGAGCTGGCGCGCATGGGTCAGGGCGGCGACGCGCGCCGCGAGCTGGGCAAGGTCGGCCTGGCGACGTCCGCCGAGAAGCACGCCAACGCCGCGGCGAAGAGCGAGGAAGAGGATCTCGTCTGGATCACCGCGACGCTGCTGGACCGCGGGGGCGTCTGGAGCGCGTCGCACTCGCTGCCGCGCCACGCGCTGACCAGCTACAAGGCCGAGTACCCGAAGGGGATCGGCGAGGCGAAGTGGAAGCTCGCCTACCCGCGGGCGTTCCCGGCGCTGGTCGCGAAGAACACCAAGGCCAACGACTTGCCGGAGGCGCTGCAGCTGGCGATCATGCGCGAGGAGAGCGCTTTCTCGCCGCGCATCGAGTCCTTCGCCAACGCGATCGGCCTGACGCAGATGCTGATCAAGACGGCGAAGCGCTTCGCCAACGGCGCGAACGTGACGCGGGAGTTCCTGCAAGATCCGGCCAAGAACCTGGAGGTCGGCTCGCGCTTCCTCGGTTTCCTGTGGAAACACTTCGACGCGGCCGCGCCGCTGGCGATCGCCGGCTACAACGCGGGCGAGGGGGCGGTGGATCGCTGGCTGGGCGAGCGCGGCGATCTGGCGATGGACGAGTTCATGGAGACGATCCCCTTCGACGAGACGCGCAACTACACGAAGCGCGTGCTGGCGTCGTACTTCACGTACTCGTGGCTGTACGGCAAGGAGCCCGTCCCGACCGTCCCGCTCGCCGCCCGCGGGAAGTCATCCGACAAGAAAGACGGCGATCGCTCCAAGCCCAGCCACGCCGGCCGCGCGCACTCTCGCCGATAAACTTGCTCGTCAGTTAACGATCGCCGCGCAGCTCGGATCCATCCGCTGCTGCCGTATCAAATCGCGCAGCCGTTGAACCAGCGCGTTGATGCCGGCCGGGATGGGCGTGCAGGTCGTCGAAGGCGTGTCGCAGTTCAGGCCGGCGTTGAAGCCACGGTCGCCGCGCATGAAATTGAAGTTGGGACCGTCGGCGACCCCACGGTTGCCGTAGAACGGAACGGTCGTCATCGCCAGCGCCGCCTGCACGTCCGCGTGCGCGATCGCGACCTCGACGTCATACACGTCGATCTTCGTGGGGTCGGTGCACGGCGGCATGGGCGGATCGCACGACTGCTGGCCCGCGTCCTGACGGAAGAAATCGCGCACGTAGTGGAACGCGGCGGGCGGCGCCAGCGTCGCCGTGTCGGCCATCGCGACCAGGCCGCCGCCGTCCCTGATGACGTACGTCGCGGTGAACGTGCACACGTTGTTGCCGGTGCCGCCGCTCCCGGTCGTTCCCGCCGCACCGCCGCCGCTTCCGCTCGTTCCCGCGATTCCCCCCCCGGCGCCGCCGGCGCCGCCGGCGCCATCCGGGTTGCTCGTCACCGACCCGCAACCGACGATCAGCGCCACGGCGACCCCGCCGGTCAGCGCGAAATGACAGCGCGACATACGACGATGATAACGCCGTCGCGCGGCTATTTCTTCTTCTTGCGCTTGAAGAAGCCGCTGCGCTCCGGGCTGACGCGCTGCCCGCCCGCGGCCGCGTAGGCGCGCAAGGCGGCGTCCTCCTCCTCTGACAGCGACGACGGCACCACCAGCTTCAGGTGCGCGACGATGTCGCCCCTCCCCCGCCCATCGAGGCGCGGCATGCCCCGGCCGCGCAGCGACAACGTCTCGCCCGGCTGCGTCCCCGGTGGAATCTCGATCGCGCCCTCGCCGTCCAGCGTCGGAACGTCGACCTTGTCGCCCAGCGCCAGCTGCGGAAAGCTGACCGCGATCTCCGCGTGCAGATCGGCGCCGTCGCGCTCGAACCGATCGTCCGATTGCACGCGCAGGATGACGTACAGATTGCCGGCGCGTCCGCCGTGCGGCGCCGCCTCGCCACGACCGGTCATCCGCAGCGTCGAGCCGTCCTCGACGCCGGCCGGGATGCTGACCTGCAACATGTCCTCCTCGTGATCGAGGCCGGTGCCGTCGCAGTTGCCGCACGGCTTGCGCACGACCCGTCCCTCGCCGCGGCAGACCGGGCACGTCGTCGAGATCATCAGGAAGCCCTGCGAGTGCATGACCTGCCCGCGGCCGCCGCAGTGCTGGCACGTCTCGGGCGTGGTGCCGGCCGCCGCGCCTGTTCCATTGCACTTCGCGCACGGCGCGCGCCGCAGCACCTTGACGTCCTTGGTCACGCCCGTGAACGCTTCCTGCAACGTCATCGACAGCCGGACCTCGATGTCCGACCCGCGCGTCGGCGCGCGGCCGCCGCCGCCCATGCGGCCGCCGAAGATGTCGCCGAAGATGTCGCCGAACGCGGAGAAGATGTCGTGCACGTCGTGGAACCCGCCGCCGAAGCCGCCGCTGGGTCCGGCGTGGCCGAAGCGATCGTAGCGCGCGCGCTTCTCCGGATCGGACAGCACCTGGTAGGCCTCCGAGGCCTCCTTGAATTTCGCCTCGGAGGCGTGGTCGCCGGGGTTCCGGTCGGGGTGCAATTCCATCGCGAGCTTGCGGTATGCGCGCTTGAGCTCGCCGGCATCGACGTTTCGTTCGACACCCAGGACCTCGTAATAATCTCGTCGGTCGGACACGCTGACTTCCACCAAATATAGACTATGTTCCGCGCATGAAGCACAGTCCCGGCTTCCTCGCCCTCGTCAACGACGCCCGCAAGCGCGTCAAGGAGTGCGGCGTGGCCGACGTGCGCGCCCGCCTCGACCGCGGCGAGCGTTTCCAGTTCGTCGACGTGCGTGAGGACTGCGAATTCTGCGTCGACCGCGCGGCCGGGTCGCGTCACATCGGGCGCGGCGTGCTGGAGCGTGACGTCGAGACGCTGATCCCCGAAAAAGACGCGCCGATCGTCCTCTATTGCGGGGGCGGCTATCGCTCGGCGCTGGCGGCCGACAACCTGCAGAAGATGGGCTACACGAACGTCATCTCGATGGACGGCGGCATCCGCGCCTGGCGCGAGGCGGGATACCCGATCGAGCGGGGCGAACCGGACAAGTGAGCCTCGCGACCGTCCGCGCGGCGATCGTCGGCTGCAACGACTGCCCACGCCTGCGCCGCTACTGCGCCAACATCGCCCGCGAGAAGAAGGCCGCCCACCGCGACGAGACCTACTGGGGCCGGCCCGTCCCCGGCTTCGGCGACCCGGATGCGCGCCTGCTGCTGGTCGGGCTGGCGCCCGCCGCGCACGGCGCGAACCGCACCGGGCGCGTGTTCACCGGCGACGGCTCCGGCGATTTCCTGCTGTCCGCGATGCACGTGGCCGGCTTCGCGAGCATCCCGACGTCGCGGAGCGCCGATGACGGCCTGGTCCTGCGCGACGCCTATATCCTGGCCGCGGTGCGCTGCGCGCCGCCCGACAACAAGCCGACGCCCGCCGAGATCGCGCGCTGCCGGCGCCATCTGGCGGCCGAGATCGCCGCCCTGCCCCGGGTGCGGGTCGTCGTCGCGCTCGGCAAGATCGGCCACGACGCGTACCTGGCCCACGTCGCCGAGGCGCACGGCGCCCGCCCGCGGCCGCGCCCCGCCTTCGGCCACGGCAGCGAGGCGCGCCTGGGCGGCGGCCTGCCGATCCTGCTGGGCTGCTACCACCCGAGCCGGCAGAACACAAACACCGGCAAGCTGACGCCGCCCATGATGCGCGCGGTGTTCCAGCGCGCCCGCGCCTTGCTGGATGGATTAGATTAGCGCCGTGACCAGCTTCGACGACGATCCCGGCGCGTGGCGCGTGCTGACCAGCGAGTACCTGTCGCGCGAGCTCTGGTACACCGTGCGCGTCGACCGCTGCCAGCTTCCCAACGGGACGATCATCCCGAAGTACTGGGTGAGCGAGTACCCGCCCTGGGTCAACGTCGTCGCCGTGACCGCCGACGATCGCGTGGTGCTGATTCGCCAGTACCGCCACGGCATCGGCCGCGTGGACTTCGAGATCCCCGCCGGCACCACCGATCCCGAGGACGCGTCGCTGGAGGCGGCGGCGCGGCGCGAGCTGCTGGAGGAGACAGGCTACGGCGGCGGCACCTGGTCGCCGCTGATGACGCTGTCCGCGAACCCGGCCTTGCAGAACAACCTGACCTACACGTACCTCGCCGAGGGCGTCACCGCGGGCGCGGCCTCGCCCGACGCCAGCGAGGACATCCGCGTCCACCTCGTGCCGCTGGTGGAGCTCGAGACGCTGGTCGCGAACGACGGCTTCCTGCAGGCGCTGCACGTCGCGCCGCTGATGAAGCTGCTCTTGCTGCGCAAGCGCGCGGGGACGTGATCGACGATGCCGATGCCCGACGAGATCGTCGGCCTCCTGCGGTCGACCATCACCATCAAGTGGGGTGACGGCCACGAGAGCAAGTACCGGGCGCGCGATTTGCGCCTCGCCTGCCGGTGCGCGCTGTGCATCGAGGAGACGTCGGGCCGCCCGCTGCTGGAACCGACGACCGTTCCCGACAACGTGCGCGCCAAGGCGATCAACCTGGTCGGGCAGTACGCGATCGCGATCGACTGGAGCGACGGCCACTCCAGCGGCATCTACAACTTCCGGGATCTGCGCGCGAAGTGTCCCTGCCCCGAATGCACGGCGGGCCGCACGCCGTAGCGCCAGCGACCCTATCGAGACTAAGTCATTTCCAGGGGCGCGCGGCCGAAGCGCGCGCGCAACCGGTTGATGGTGTGCAGGACGCGGGGGCGGCCGATCAGCCGGCGCTCGAGGCCGCGCTTCCCGGGAAAATCCACCAGCGTGATCCCCACGATCATCGTCAGGATCCCCTGTCCGGGGATCCCGGGCAGCGCCATCACCAGCCCGAGCAGGATCAGCAGAACGCCGGCCACGTTCTTGCCGAACGTCGCCAGCGGATGCTGCGGCTCGAGCGGCGTGCCGGGGACGTGGTGCTTGAAGTGATCGCACGGCCAGTGGATCACGACGTACGCCACCAGCGCGATGCTGCCAACCGCCAGCAACGCCGAGATCCCGATGCCCAGCCACAACCCGCCCCTGGTGAGAAATCCGGCCACGCGGGTGGACAGATCGGCGAGGGATGCTGGCATTGCCCTGACTCTAGCGCTTCGGGCGGGACGGGCTAGTCTTCCGTGAATCGAAATCCGGATTGTCGAACGCATCACCGACGTCGACGCCGCCGCGTGGGATCGGTTGGCGGGGGGCGGCGACCCGTTTCTCGAGCACGCCTTCCTGGCGGCGCTGGAGGCGTCGGGCAGCGTGGGCGCGCGCGCCGGCTGCGTGCCGCGCCTGGTGGTGGCGCACGACGGCGGGCGCCTGGTGGGCGCGGTCCCCCTCTATCTGAAGACCAACAGCTACGGCGAGTTCATCTTCGACTGGGGGTGGGCGAACGCCGCCCACCGCGGCGGGGTGCGCTATTACCCGAAGCTGGTGGCGGCGATCCCGTTCACGCCCGCCACCGGCCACCGCTTGCCGGTGGATCCCGACTTGCCCGCTGCCCGCGCCGGCGCGGTGACGGGGGCGATGCTGGGCGCGATCCGGCAGCTGGCGGATGACGAACACGCGTCGTCCGTGCACTTCCTGTTCTGCACCGACGCCGAGAAGGACGCGCTGGCGGCGCACGACTACCTGCCGCGCCTGTCCATGCAGTTTCACTGGCACAACCGCGCCGAACGGCCGTTCGAGAGCTTCGACGACTACCTGAGCACGTTCCGCTCGCGCAACCGCAAGCAGGTTCGCAAGGAACGGCAGACCGCGGCGGCGCACGGGCTGACGTTCCGGACCGCGTCCGGCACCGAGCTGGAAGCGAGCGACTGGCGCGCGCTCCACACCTTCTACCTCGCGAACATCGCCCGCCACGGCGGCATCCCGTACCTCAACGAACGCTTCTTCGAGCTGGCGCGCACGACGCTGGCGCACCGCCTGGTCGCGACGCTGGCCTACCGCGGCACCGAGCCCGTCGCCGGCACCATCAACTTCGAAAAAGGAACGCACCTCTACGGCCGCTACTGGGGCTGCCTGGACGACTTTCAGATGCTGCACTTCGAGCTCTGTTACTACCGCCTGATCGAGCGCGCGATCGAGCGCGGTTACACGCTGTTCGAAGCCGGCGCCCAGGGCGAGCACAAGTTGAAACGCGGGCTCGCGCCCGCCTTCACGCACAGCGCCCACTGGATCCGCGACGCGGCGCTGCAGGCGGCGATCGCGGCGTTCATCGAACGCGAGGCCGTCGAGGTCGCCGAGGAGGCGCGCCTCTACGCGCAGCATTCGCCCTTTCGCGAGCCCAGCGACGACGAATGATCGCGGGGCAGCTCGTCCGCCCGCGGCATCGGGCGCGACGCCGGGCGCTTCGCGCCGTCCGAGCGGGCATGTATGATTCACCCGTCATGACGTGGGTGCTGGTCGCGGCCGTGGCTGCGGTGATCTTCTTCGCCTGGCGCTCGGCCGAGATCTTCTGCGTGTCGGTGCGCGACGGCCGCGCGCTGGTGCTTCGCGGCCGCGTTCCGCCCGCGCTGTTGCGCGCGATCCGCGAGATCGTCGGGGCGCAGCCGCACGTCACGCGCGCCACCATCCGCGCGGTCCGCGGCGAAGGCGGCGCCCGCCTGACCGCCGGCGGGGCGATCGACGACGGACGCATCCAGCGGCTGCGCAACGCGTTCGGCCTCTTCCCCACCTCGAAGCTGCGCGCGGCGTCCCCGGTCTCGCGGCCGACGATGGGCCAGGTGCTGGGCATCGCGTGGCTGGCGTGGTGGCTCGACCGCGGCCGGGACATCTAGACCTGATCGAAGTTTTCTACTTCTTCTACTTTCAGTCGGTCAGCGTCTACATGACGTTCATGCCCGCGTACCTGCGCGGGCTGGGCCTGTCGGGGCGCGAGATCTCGACGGTGTTCACCGTGACGCCGCTGCTCGCGCTGGCGGTGCCGCTGGCGTGGGCCTACCTGGCGGATCGCACGCAACGCCACGATCGGGTGTTGCGCGTCGTCGTGGGCGGCGCGTGGCTGGCGTTCACGCCGATGCTGTTCGCCCGCGGCTTCCCGGTCATCCTGGCGTTCTGGGCCCTCTACGCGCTGTTCTCGGTGGCCATCGGCAGCCTGGCGGACGGGTTCGCGGTCGCGCGCGTGCGCGCCGGGGCGGTCTACGGCCGGCTGCGCATGTGGGGATCGGTCGGCTACGTCATCGCGACGGTGGTGGTCGGCGCGCTGCTGTCCGCGCGCGCCCGCACGGCCGATCGGCTGGTGCCGGCCGCGCTGTGGACGGCGCTCGCGTGCACGTTCGTGGTCGCCTGGCGCCTGCGTGGACCGGGAGAATCGGCGGCGCGGCCACGGGCGGCGGACGTGAAGCTGCTGCTCGGCGATCCGCGCCTGCGCGTGCTGCTGGCGATCGCGGCGCTGCACTGGATTTGCCTGACGCCCTACAACGTCTACTTCGGCGTGTTCATGCGCGATCTGGGGCTGCCGCCGCTGGCGTGGGGCGCGGCCTATGCCATCGGCGTGGTGATGGAGGTGATCGTGCTGGCGGTGTTTCATCGCCTGCAGGCTCGCTTCCGATTGTCGACGCTGCTGGCGGTGGTGTTCGCGGTGACCGCCGTGCGCTGGCTGGCGACCGCGACGCTGCGCGCGCCAGGGGCGCTGATCGCGCTGCAGGCGCTGCACGGGTTGACGTTCGGCATGTTCTGGAGCGCCGCCATCGCCCTGGTCGCCGCGACCACGCCGCCGTCGTTGCGCGCCACCGGGCAGGCGCTGCTGATGATCTCGATCAATCTGGGCAGCGCGATCGGGAACTCGATGACCGGGCGGATCTACGACGCGCACGGGGCACGGCTGCTGTTCCTGCTCGCGGCGATCGGCGAGCTCGCGCCGCTGGCGGTCGTCCTGGCCGGCCGCCGTCGCTTGCACGAAGGCCCCGGGCTGATATCGTCGCCGCCATGTTAATGGTGCGCGCCGTCCTGCTCGCGGGTG
>Ga0070673_100000269_pt1 | contig 26625 bp, 25 predicted proteins | sample KBSM23metaG_FD_65342 | JGI IMG/M metagenome (GOLD analysis project Ga0070673, IMG submission 65342) | Miscanthus rhizosphere microbial communities from Kellogg Biological Station, Michigan, USA - KBS M2-3 metaG | ecosystem: Host-associated > Plants > Roots > Rhizosphere > Soil ... | reverse complement strand
GCATGCGCCAGATCGTATTGTGGAATTCCGGGGCGCGCGCGCCAGACGTCGACGAAGTCGGGATCGCGCGCGAGGCCGGCGGCGCGGCGCAGATCGCTGACGGCGCGCGCGGCGATCGTCGCGTCATCGGCGTCGACCAGTTCGGGTTCGAACGTTCCGCCCATCAGCGCGCGCAGCAGCACGCCGCCGTCGGGCGCGCGAGCGGAGAACACCGACGTCTCGTACTGGCAGCCGAGCAGGCCGACGCCTTCGCCGCGCGCGACGACGAAACCGTACGCGTCGAGATCCACGCCCAGCCCGTCGCCGGAGCGGAAGCCTACGCAGGCGACGGCGACGGGCGCGTGCGGGATCGCGCGCAGGGCGGCCGCCGCTTCGGGGGCGTGGGGCGCGAGCAGGGCCGCCGTCGCGGCGGCGGGCGTGGCCAGCACCAGCCGCTCGCATTCGAGGAACGCGCCGTCCGCGGTCGCGACGCGCCAGCCGCCGGCCATCGGAGAGATCTCGGCCGCGCGCGCGACGCGCCGCCGGCCGCCGAGCGCGCGCGCGAGCGCGGCGGGCAGCTCGCCCATCCCATCGGGAAACGAGACGGGTCGGCCCATCCCGGCGCCGGGCTTCTTGCGCATCAACGCGCGCAGGATGCTGCCGTGCTCGCGCTCCATCGCCGCCACGCGGGGCAGGGCGCTGCGGACCGACAGCGCCGCCGCGTCGCCCGCGAACACGCCGATCAGCGCCGGGCCGGCCGCCCGGTCGGCGGCCTCGCGGCCGAAACGGCGCGCGACGAACGCGTGCACCGATTCGTCGTCCTTGCCGCGCGCGACGAACGGCTCGGCGAACAGCCGCAGCTTCGCGCCGGCCGACAGCAGGTTGGTCTTGATCAGCGCGGGCGGGCTGGCGGGGAAGGGGCGCAGCGCGCCGCCCACGTAGACGAAGCGCCGGCGCGCGGCGGGCGACGCGCGCAGCACGCGATCGGAGAGCCCGGCGGACTCGATCAGCGCGCGCGTCTCGTCGGGTCCGTCCAGCACCGCCTGCGGACCGTGCTCGCACAGGAAGCCGTCACGGCGCACGCTGCCGATCAAACCGCCCGGGCCGGCCGCCTCGTCGAGCAGCGTGACGTCGTGTCCGCGCGCCGCCGCGAGGTGCGCCGTCGTCAGGCCCGAGATGCCCCCGCCGACGATCGTCACGCGCACGGCGCGGACCCTCAGGCCCAGCCGCGGGCGTGCGCGGTCGCTTCGACCAGGTCCGCGAGCGCGGCGATGAACGCCGGGTGGCAGCCGACGGTGCGGGCGCGCGCGAAGTGGACGATGCCCGCTTTCTGCGCGCGTTCCTTGTAGAGGATGTCGATCTCCTGCAGCGTCTCGATGTGCTCGCCGGTGAACGCGACCGGGACGACCACGACGGCCTTCTCGCCGGCCGCCGCGAGCTCGTCCAGCATGGCGTCCGTCGACGGCTGCAGCCACCGCTGGGGGCCGACGCGGCTCTGGAAGCAGAGGCGGGCGCGCGGGCCCAGGGCGAGCCGCCGGCTCACAGCCTCCACGGTGATGCGGATGTCGTCGAGGTAAGGATCGCCGCGCTTGATGTACGACTCGGGCAGGCCGTGCGCCGAGAACAGCACGGGCGCGGTGGCGCGGTGCTCGGCGGGCAGCGTCGCGATCGCCGCCTCGACGCGCTCGACCAGCGCGCGCAGGTAGCCGTCGGCGTCCGGGTAGCGCTTGATGGGCGCGATCTCGACGCCGCCCTGCTGCGCCCGCGCGCGCTCCAGCTGGTTCAGCGAGGATCCCGTCGTCGTCCGCGACTCGTGCGGGTACATCGGCAGCGCCACCACGCGCGCGATTCCGGCCGCCGCCAGCGCGCCCAGCGCCTCGTCGGCGAACGGATGCCAGGCCGCCATGGCGACCACGGGTTTGACCGTCAGGCCGCGCCGCGCCAGCTCGGCGGCGACCGCCTCGGCCTGCGCGGTTGTCTCCTCGCGAATCGGCGAGCGGCCGCCGATCTGTTGATAGTTGGCGCGCGACTCGTGGCCGCGGCTCTTCGCGATCCGGCGCGCCAGCAGCGGCTGCAGGAAGCTGAGCCAGCCCAGCTGGATCACGTCGGGATCGCCGAACAGCCGGCGCAGGAATGGTTCGACGTCGTCGAGGGATGCCGGGCCGCCCAGGTTCATCACCACGAGGCCGATCGGGGCGCGCGTTCCGGCCGCGGTGGGCGCGCCTGCGGCCGCCGCGTTCACGCCGCCCTCACCGCCGCGACCAGCGCCTGGACCGCCTCGATCGGCGTCTCCGGATAGATTCCGTGTCCCAGGTTGAACACGTGCCCGCGCTTGCCGCCGCGGCGCACGATGTCGCGCGCGCGGCGCTCGATCTCCGCGATCGGGCCGAGCAGCGTCGACGGGTCCAGGTTGCCCTGAATGGCCGCCGTGTTTCCCAGCTTGGTGCGCGCTTCGTCGATCGGGACGCGCCAGTCGACGCCGTAGACCGTCGCGCCCACGCGCGCGACGCGGTCGAGGATCGCCGCCGCGCCGTTGCCGAAGTAGATGACCGGAACGCCGGCGCCGCGCAGCTCGGCGACCAGCGCCGCCGTGGGCGGCAGCGCGTACGTCTCGAAGTCCTCGGCCGACAGCACGCCGACCCACGAATCGAACAGCTGCACCGCCTGCGCGCCCGCGCGGATCTGGGCCAGCAGGTAGTCGCGCGTCGCCTCGCCGATCAGCGCCAGCAGGCGGCGCGCGGTGTCGGGCTCGCGGTAGAAGAGCTTCTTCGTCTCGCTGAAATTCTTGGCGGTCTTGCCTTCGATCGCGTAGGTCGCGACCGTGAACGGCGCGCCCGCGAAGCCGATCAGCGGCGTGTCGCCCAGCTCGCGCCGGAGCATCTGGATCGATTCGAGGACGAAGCCGGTGCGCGCGGCCGGATCGAAGCGGCTGACGCGGCCGAGGTCGGCGGGCGTGCGCAGCGGGGCGGGGAGGCGCGGCCCCTGCTCGGTGAACTCGACCTCCAGGCCCATGGCCTCGAGGGGCACCAGCAGGTCCGAGAACAGGATGGCGGCGTCGAAGCCGAAGCGCCGGATCGGCTGCAGCGTGACCTCGGCGGCGAGCTTCGGCGTCTTGCACAGCTCGAGGAAGCTGACGCCGGCGCGGACCTCGCGGTACTCCGGCAGGTAACGGCCCGCCTGTCGCATCAACCAGAGGGGCGCGCGCTCGGTGGTTTCGCCGCGGCAGGCGCGGAGGAAGAGGGGCTCCATCGCGCGACAGTCTACATCGGTGTTACGCTTGTCGACGTGATTCGGCGGGTGCTGATCGTTGATGACGACCAGGGCTTGCGAACGGTGCTGGCGGCCGCGCTGGGCGACGAGGGGTTCACTGTGACCCAGGCCGGCGACGGGCTGGCCGGCTTGCGCGCGTACGAGAGCGACGGCGCCGACCTGATGATCCTGGACATCCTGATGCCCGAGATGGATGGGCTGGAGGTCTGCCGCCGGGTCCGCCGCAAGAGCGCCATTCCAATCATCCTGCTGTCGTCACGCGGCGACGAGGTCGACCGCGTGACCGGCCTGGAGACCGGCGCCGACGACTACGTGACGAAGCCGTTCTCGACGCGCGAGCTGGTCGCGCGCATCCGCGCGGTCGAGCGTCGGGTTGGCGTGGCGCCGCCGGTCGCCGCGGCCGCCGGCCCGGCGCCCGCCCCGACGCTGGCGACCGCCGTCGGCGGCGAGGTGCTGGAGGTGGGGCGGCTGCGCCTGGATCCCGGGCGCTTCGAGGCGAAGTGGCGCGGCAAGCCGATCACGCTGACGCGCTCCGAATTCCAGATCCTGGGCGCGCTGGCGCGCCACCGTGGCGCGGTGCTGGCGCGCGAGCAGTTGCTGGATCTGGCGCGCGGCGACGACGCCGTCGTCACTGACCGCACCGTCGATACGTTCGTCAAGCGCCTACGCAAGAAGATTCGCGACGTCGACGCGGACTTCGACGAGATTGAAACGGTCTTCGGCGTCGGCTATCGGTACCGGGACTGATGCAGCCGTCGCCCCAACCGAGTCGCGTCGCCCCCTTTGTCGCGCTGGCGCTGGTGGCGCTGGCGGTCGTGCTATCGACCCGCTGGGTCGCCGATTCCGTCGTGTCTCGCACGCAGAAGCAGCGGCTCGAGCGCCTGCCGTTCCAGATCGATCCCTGGAACCGGGCATCGTGCGAGGCGATCGCGGCGCGGGAGGCCGTCATCATCGCGCATCTCGAGATGCAGGGCACGACGAGGTTCCGCACGGGATCTGTTCCGCTGGCGGGGGCGTCGGACGGGCGGACGCTCGACGACGCCGACGGGCAGTTGCCGCCGTGGCCGGCGCGCGACGAGGTGCGGGCGGCGCTGGCGGGCAACCGGACCTTCGGGCAGTACCGCACATCGGACGGCGTCCAGGTGATGACGCTCGCCCAGCCGCGACCGGACGGCGGCGTCCTCTACCTCGTCAGTGGGGTGAGCCGAGGCAGCGTCACCCGGATCGTCACGCGCGCCATCCAGGTCCTCGCCTTTGCATCGATCGCCGTCGCGCTTGTCGTCCGGTGGCGCCGGCGGCGCGGCCGTCGGGACGGCCCGCCGCGATGAAGCTGCGGCCGCTGCGGCGACCGCCGGCGCGAAGCCTTTACTTCCGGTTGTTGCAGCTCGGCCTGGCGCTGGTGCTGCTGCCCTCGCTGCTGATCGCCATCGCGTGGATCTACGAGCACTTCGTGGCGGGCGCGCAGGCCGAGCACCTCGCCCGCATTCCCCTGATGATCGACGCGCTGGACAGCGTGTCGCCCGAAACGGTCGCGACGAGAGAGGGCGTCGTCGTCGCCTGGCTGGACGCGAAGGGCGCCGTCACGCGGCGCACCGGCTCCGTTCCGCTCGCGCATTCGGCGATCGGCGGGGTGGGCGAGAAGATCGTGGGCGAGCCGGGCGGCCAGACGCTGGACCATGCGGACGCGCAGCTGCCGCCCTGGCCCGCGCGCGAGGAGGTGCAAGCGGCGCTGGCGGGGACGCGGGCGTACGGGCGCCATCTGACGCCGGACGGATCGGCGCTGCTGCTGACGCTGGCCGAGCCGCAAGCCGATGGTGGCGTGCTGTACGTGCTGACCGGTTCGTATCGCGGCATCCGCCGCCTGGTGCTGGTGCGCCGGCAACTGCTCGAGCTGGTGGTCTACGAGATCGTGCTGGCGCTGCCGCTGGTGGTGCTGTTCGCGGTCGGTCTGGTGCGGCCGCTGGAGCGGTTGGCGGCGGCCGCGCGCCGCTATCCGGCGGCGCCCCTCGCCGATCCGAAGCTGTACGCGCGCAAGGACGAGATCGGCGCGCTCGCGCGCACGCTGACCGACATGGCCGAGGATCTGGACAGCCGCCGGCGCGCCGCCGCCGAGCTGGGCGCCGACATCGCGCACGAGTTCAAGAACCCGCTGGCGACCATCTCGGCGTCCGCCGAGCTGCTGGTGACGTCGCCGGCGCTGACGCCCGAGCGCGTCGACCTGGTGGCGCGTTCGATCGGCGAGTCGGTCGAGCGGCTGCGCCGATCGATCGACGACCTGATGGCGCTGCTGCGGCTCGAGCACGCGATCGCCGCCGAGGCGCGCGAGCCGATCGCGATCGGTCCGTTTCTCGACGAGCTGGCGGGCGAATACCGCCGCGACCCGCGCGCGGCGGGCTGGACGTTCGAGGTCGAGACCACGGCCGCCGGCGCCGCCGCCGCGCCGGTCATCAACCGGCGCCGCTGGCAGGAGATGCTGCGCAACCTGGTGGACAACGCGCTGGTGCAGCCGGCGGCGGACCGGCGCATCGTGCTGGGCGCGCGCGTGGAAGACGGCGCGCTGGTGACGTTCGTGCGCGACGCCGGCCCCGGCATCTCCGCCGAGAACCAGAAGAAGATCTTCCACCGCTTCTTCACGCAGCGCCCACCCGGCGTCCCGCCCGGCACAGGCCTGGGCCTGTCGATCGTGGAGAGCGTCGCGCACGCGCACGGCGCCCGCGTCGAGGTTGCGTCCCAACCCGGCCACGGCGCGACATTCAGGGTGATCCTGCCAATTTGATCGTTTGGCGAGACCGTTGTCTGGGCAGCGAACGGCGCTGTCCTGCAGCTGTTTGTCCTCGCCCCGCGAAAGCGGGGAGAGGATAAAGGTGAGAGGTACCCACGCTGCGCCGGACCCCTCACCCGCCGGCCTTCGGCGGTCGGCCTCTCCCCGCTACGCGGGGCGAGGCGCAGATTTCGCACTCGTGCGGATTCAAGTTGGCTCGATCGGTGTACGCGATCCGGAGTAGCTTGCGCGCATGAGCCTGGGCGCAATCATCGCGGTGGCCGTCGCTGGACTGGTCGGGAGCGTCCTCGTCTCCGTGCGGATCGACGTGGCGAAGCAGCGGCGCAAGGTCGCGCGCGCCCGCGCGCATCTCGCGTCGGCCAAGATCCGGCGGCGCGCCAGCGACGTGCCCGTCACGCTGGCCTTTCAGAGCGGCGGCGGGCTGGCGCGCGTCGCCCGGATTGCAACCTGCGTCCTCGGCGACGACGGCTTTTATTGCATGAGCAACGACGGCGCGTGGGGCGCGCGCGTTCCGTTCGCGCCCGGGAAACCGGGCGACGGCGACCTCGCGCTCGGTGCGCCACCGGCGCTGGTGAAGGGTGGGGCGGTCGTCGACGCCAACCTGCCGGGCTGGCTGGCGGCCAACATCAAGTCGCTGCCCCCCGATGGCCTGCTGCTGCAGTTCCAGGACGGCTTCGTCTGGCTGGTCGCGGTCCCCGAGGCGGACGGCTGGTTCGCCGCGCTGATGGCGGCGATCCGCGACCCCGGCGGGGCTGCCACGAGTTAGCCACAAGTCGTCCGCGCTCGTTTCACGCGCGGGTCAACGCCGCGTCATCCCCGGCGACGATCCTGTCGTCAGGAGGTGAACGATGGACAAGACGATTTCCGATCGATTCTCGTTCGTGCGCAGTCTGTCGCTGTCCGATTACCTGACGCTGGCGAACGGGATCGGTGGTGCCGGCGCGGTGCTGGCCGTGCTCGCGTACATGGCGAACGGTCAGTTCGCGTGGCTGGCGCTGGCGCTGGCGCTGCACCCCCTCTGCCTGGCGATGGACTTCCTCGACGGCCGCGTGGCGCGCGCGCGCGGGAAGTCGTCGGCGCTGGGCGCGGATCTGGATTCACTGGCGGACGTCGTGTCGTTCGGCGTCGCGCCCGCCGCGCTCGGCTTCGCGGTCGGCCTGCGCGGGGGCTGGGACGTGTTCGCGCTGCTGTTCCTGGTGGCGTGCGCGATCGGACGGCTCGCCCGCTACAACGTCACGTCGGCGGCGCTCGCCGACGAATCGGGCAAGGTCCGCTACTTCGAGGGCATCCCCGTCACGGGCAGCCTGGTCGTCGTCGCGGTGCTGGCCGCGTCGGCGCTGACCGGGCACCTGGGCGCGCACCTGCCGCTGGGCGCGCACCAGCTGGGGCCGTTCGTCCTTCACCCGTTCGCGCTCGTTTACCTGGCTGTCGGCTGCGGCATGGTCAGCAAGCGCCTGCACATCCCGAAGCCGTGACGACGGGACGGACGCTAGTGCTCCTCGAAGTGCTGCCCGCTCTCGCGGGCGCGCCGCTGGAGCTCGGTCAACAGGTCGAAGAGCGCCGTCGCGGACGAATCGGACTTCCAGTCGATGGCGTGGCGGGTCTCGCAGGTGAGGACGTCGCCGCCCCGTACGCAGAGCGTCCAGCTCACCGGTCCCATTTTCAGGGCTTCCTTGCTCGCGGGCCGCGCGCCCGCCACCAGCTTCACGGTGCTCAGGCTGCCTTCGATCAGGCCGAGCTCGTCGGCCTCGAGGGCGAGCATCCAAACGTGCGCGGCCTCGTCCTCGCCGGTCCACTTGACCGCGTTACGTACGCGAACCTCGCCCCGTTCCGCTTCGCGGAACACCTCCACCTCTGTCGAATAATGACCGGAGCCCTGCTCGTCGCCCTGGTGGTCCTCGCTCCACGCGACGAGGGGCGGGGCCAGGAAGCGCGGCGGCGGGATGGGTGGTTGCGTCTTGCAGGCCGCCAGCGCGAGCAATCCGAGCGCGAGGATCCGCATCACCGACATCACCGATCTTGGCGCCGTTCAGGCGATGCCGATGCCCAGGAACGCGCCGCGGCCGAGGGTCAGCGGGCCCTCGCCCAGCGTCGCCGCCACGCGCTCGCGGATCTTCGGGCCCATCGTCTGCCAGCGCTCGGCGCCGACGCGGTGCTTGAGCAGCACCAGCGGCGCGTTGGTGCGCTCCATCGAATTCCAGAACGCGTCGAACGACGGCGCCTTCAGCTCCTGGGCCACGCGGTGAACGGCGACGTTCGCGAGCCCGGCCTCCGACATCTCGCGCACGATCGATTCCTCGTCGGACAGCGCGAAGCCGCCGCCGGCGGGCAAGCCGGGGACGATCTCGCTGGCAGCCTGAAAGAGCGCGCTGAACGGGCCGTCGAACGGGATCCAGCTGGCGACCACGGCGCGTCCTCCCGGCTTGAGGACGCGCTTCATCTCGCGCAACCCCGCCGCCCGATCGGGAAAGAACATCAGCCCGAACATCGAGAACGCGCCGTCATAGGCGGCGGTCTCGAACGGCAATTGCTGGCCGTCGCCGACGCGGACGTCGACGGCGCCCGCCATCCCGCCGGCGGCGCTGCGCGCGCGGAACTCGTCCACCATGCGCGGTGACAGGTCGATGGCGCTGACGCGCGCGCCGTCGGCCGCCGCGAGCAGGCTCAGCGTGCCCGGCCCGGCCGCGATGTCGGCGATTCGCGGCCGCGGCGGCAGAGCGGCCAGCCGCAACGCCTCGCGCGCGAACGCCTCCAAATAGGGGAGGGACTCGGCGGCGTAATTGACCGCGACCAGATCCCAGGGTTCGGCGGTGGCGAGAGCGCTCATGCGGGGGGTGAGCCTCGGAACTGCTGCAACAGAGTCTCCCGGTCCGGGCCGGGGGCTGTCAACCGATCGTGACGCCGTCGGGAACGCGGCCGGCGCGGAACGCCTCGCGCTGGCGCGCGTCGCCCAGCTCCATCTGGAAGCGGACCCACGCGCCGTCGCGCAGCACCGCCATCCACCAGGGGCCGGACACGTCGTCGGCGAACTGCCACAGGATGTGGTCGCCGCTGTCGTTGGTGAATCCCTCGGCGTCGGCTTGCAGGATCGCCTCGCCGCGCGCCCAGATCGCGTCGCTCACCGCCTGCAACGCTTCGTCGCCGCGCCGCTCTCGTGTCCCCGCCAGGTGCTGAAACGCATAGATGGCCCGGACGTGCGGCAGGTAGGACGTCAGCCACGACGCGGCGCTGGCGGGCTCGCCGTCCGCGATCGCGTCGATGAACTCCGCGATCTCCTCGGCGCCCAGGCTGCCCGGCTCGACCATGTTGCGTTCGATCGCCGCGATCTCCAGGCCGTCGTCGTGGCGCAGGACCAGGTCGGCCCATTCGGGCGCCTTTGACTCCGACTGCGACTGCGGCTGGTCCGTCGTGAGCTTGACGTCCGGGTACACCACCCGCAACGGCGCCCTCAGCTCTTCCAGCGTCGGACAGTCGGCGCGACGCGACAGCACCCTCGTGTAGTAGCCCATGGTCCGTTCTCTCAGGGGCCCGGGTAACGGCCGATCTCGATGAAGCTGCGCGTGTCCGCGTCCCAGGCGAACTGCGCCGCGCCGCGCGCGCCGTCGCGCCGGAGGTCGACCACGACGTACTCGACGCCGTCGTAGCTGGGCTCGCCGTCCATCGTCGCCGCTGCCTGATCGGTGTCGCTGAAGTACGCGCCGTCCGCGCGCTCGACGTCGACGTGCGAGTGATAGATGATCTTCACCGGCTCGTCGGTGCGCAGGCTCTTGCCGACCTTGAACAGATCGGTGCCGCCCAGCGCGTAGGCGGTGCGCGCGTCGCGCTTGTGCGTGACCGGGTCCTCGGCGTGCAGGTCGTTCTGGGTGTTCACGCACGCGACCGCCCGCGCGGCGATCGGCTGCGCCTTGGGCCCGTACACGATGCCGCAGCACTCGTTCGGATGCTCGCGGAGCGCGTGGTCGTAGATCGCGGCCAGCGCCTCCGCGGTCAGCCCCGGGTGGGGCGGCAAAACCGCGCTCACAGCTTTCATAGCTTGCCCTGCGGCGCCTCGAAGTAGCGCTCGGCGCGATCCGGAAACAGCGTCACGATCACGCCCGGCTTGCCGGCCGCGGCCAGGCGCTTGGCGATGCGCACGCCGCCCGCCAGCGACGCGCCCGACGAGTGCCCGACCAGCATCCCCTCGTGCTTCGCGAGGCGTTCGGAGATGTCCCAGGCCTCGTCGGTGTCCATGGGCAGCACGCCGTCGATCTCCTCGGGGTGATAGATCGCGGGAACCAGCGAGCTGGCCATGTGTTTCAGGCCCTCCAGCCCGTGCAGCGAATCGGCGGGCTCGACCGCGTAGACCTCGATGTCGCGGCGGTACTCCTTGAGGCGCCGCCCGGTCCCCATCACGGTGCCGGTGGTGCCGATGCCCGTGACGAAGTGGGTGACGCGGCCTTCGGTCTGCTCCCAGATCTCGCGGCCGGTCGTGGTGTAGTGCGCCAGCGGGTTCGACAGGTTCGAGTACTGGTCCGGGTAGAAGTACATGCCCGGGTTCTCGTCGACGATCTTGCGGCACAGACGGATGGCGCCGTCCGATCCCTCCATCGGGTCGGAGAAGATCAGCTTGGTGCCGAACGCCTCGGTGATCTTGCGGCGCGCCCACGACACGTTGCCTGGCATCACCAGCGTCACCGGGTAACCCATCGCGCCGCCGATCACCGAGTACGCGACGCCGGTGTTGCCGCTGGTCGAATCGATGATGGTCTTGCCGGGCGCCAGCAGTCCGGTGCGGATGGCATCGCGGATCATCTGGTAGGCGGCGCGGTCCTTGACGGAGCCGCCGGGGTTGAAGAACTCGCACTTCGCCCAGATCTCGACGCCGGGCGTGTCCACCTCGAACGAGTGCAGGCGCACGATCGGCGTGTCGCCGATCAGGTCGGTGATCTTCTCGGCCACGCGCATCCGCGCGCGGCGGATGACGTCGGCGTCGCTGATCATGCCGGGGTTCCGATCGCCTGGACCAGCGGCTCGCGGCCGTCCAGCGGCAGGCGCACGTGGCGGATGCGCGGCGTGAACGGCCCCGACGATTCGCGCACGATGACATGCAGCGCTTCGGCGGCCGCCAGCGTCCCGGCCAGCACGGCCGCGGCGTCGTTCGTGGACGGCGTGCCGGCGTCCTGGAAGGGGACCGGCTGCGCGGCGGGCGAGGGGACGCGCCCGGAGAACGAAACCATGTCGACGGCGTCGCCTGTCGCACGCACGGCGATCACCGGGAGCCCGAGGCGCGCGGCCTCCGCGTCCAGCGGCGTGTCGTCGAAGCCCGAGCGCACGATGAGGTCGATCTCCGAAAGCGATTGCAGCTCGCTCACCTCGCATCCCGCGGCGCGCAGATAGAGCGCCGCGGTTTCGGCGGCGAGGTCGGAGCCGACGACCGCGACCCGCGCGGCGCAGATGCGTGCCTGTCCCTCGGGGCCGATCTCGGGTAGCGCGATGTGGCGCGCGTAGCGAGCGACGTCCACGCGGTTACAGCCGATCGCCGCCCGCGATGGCGGGGACGATCGAGATCTCGTCGCTGTCCTTGACGGGCGTGTCGAGGTTCTTGAGGAAGCGGATGTCCTCGTCGTTCGCGAAGATGTTCACGAAGCGCCGAACCTGGCCGGCGTCGTCGCAGATGCGCTCCTTGATCCCCGGGTACTGCGTCTCCAGGTTGGCGATGAGCGCGCCGATCGTGGCGCCGCTCGCGTTGACCTCTTCCTTCCCCTGCGTGAGCTTGCGGAGCGGCGTCGGGATTCGGATCGTAGCCATGGCGGATTCTCTCCTTATTTGCGGTTCCACATCTCGTCGAAGTCGGACAGCCGCGGGCCGATCATCTGCGGCTCGGGCAGCGTGCCGACCAGCGGGTCCTGCGTCTTCATGCCGTTGCCGGTGACGCAGATGACCACGGGCCCGTCGTCCTTGCCGATGTGCCCGGTCTCGATCAGGCGTAGCGCCGCGCCCAGCGTCACGCCGCCCGCGGTCTCGGCGAAGATGCCCTCGGTCTCGGCGAGCAACCGCATCGCCGCGACGATCTCGTCGTCGGTCGGCTTCGCCGCCCAGCCGCCCGACCCGACGATCGTCTGGCGCGCGTAGAAGCCGTCCGCCGGATTGCCGATCGCCAGCGACTTCGCGATGCTGGTCGGCGTCTTGACCGGCTTCACCTGGTCGCGGTTCTCCAGGACCATGTCGACGATCGGCGCGCACCCGGCCGCCTGCGCGCCGTGGATCTTCGTCTTGCGCGCGGGCGCCGCGATCAGCCCCAGCTTCTCCAGCTCGCCGAACGCCTTGCCGATCTTGGTCACCAGCGATCCGCCCGCCATCGGCACCACGATGTGCGCCGGCAGCCGCCAGCCCAGCTGCTCGGCGACCTCGTACGCGTAGCTCTTCGAGCCCTCGGCGTAGAACGGACGCAGGTTCACGTTCACGAACCCCCAGCCGTACTTGCCGGCGATCTCGGAGCACAGCCGGTTGACGTCGTCGTAGGTGCCTTTGACGCCCACGACCTTCGCGCCGTAGATGCTGGTGCCCAGCACCTTGGCGGCCTCGAGGTCGAACGGGATCAGGATGACCGCGGGCAGGCCGGCCGCCGCCGCTTGCGACGCCGTCGCGTTGGCGAGGTTGCCGGTCGACGCGCACGCGATGGTGCCGAGGCCGAACTCGATCGCCTTCGACACCGCGACCGACACGACGCGATCCTTGAACGACAGCGACGGGTGGCTGACCGCGTCGTTCTTCACCCAGACTTCCTTCAGCCCCAGCCGCTTGGCCAGGCGATCGGCGCGCACCAGCGGCGTCATGCCGGTGGCCTGACCGACCGCGGGCGGACCGTCGATGGGCAGCAGCTCGGCGTAGCGCCACATGGTGTGCGGGCGCGATTCGATCTTCGCGCGCGTCAGCACCTTGCCGATCGCGGCGTAGTCGTAGTCGACCTCCAGCGGCCCGAAGCAGAACTCGCAGACGTGGATGGGGGCCTTGTCGTACGTGTTGCCGCACTCGCGGCACTTGAGCCCCTTGACCAGGCTGGGGTTGGAATTGCTCACGGCGGCGGTCATCGGTCGCTCGTCATAGCACGGCACAATCGGCCGCGGGATAGTCGTCGGCGGCGAGCGCGTGGATGCGCGCGTCCGCCGCGCACACCGCGCAGCGCGGGTTGGGATTGAAGCTGACGGCGCGGAGGGTCAAGCCGGCGGAATCATACTGGAGCAGGCGCCCGACGTATGCAGGAGCCTGCCCGCGCAGCAACCGCGACGCCTCGACCCCCGCGAGCGCGCCGATGACCCCGGGGACGGGACCCAGCACGCCCGCCTCCGCGCACGACGGGCCCACGCCGGGCGGGGGCGGTTCCTCGAACAGGCAGCGGTAGCAGGGGCGCCCGCCCGCCGGGACCGTGACCAGCTGGCCGCCCATGCCGACGGCGGCCGCGTGGACCAGCGGCCGCCGCGCCAGGACAGCGGCGTCGTTGGCGAGGAACTTGGTCGCGAAGTTGTCGGATCCGTCGATCACCACGTCGTAAGCCGCCACGAGGTCGCGCGCCCGGCTCACGTCGAAGCGGACCGCGTGGGTCTCGACGTCCAGCGCCGGGAAGCGGCGGGCCAGCGCGCGCGCGAACGCGACCACCTTCGGCTCACCGACGTCGGCGTCCGCGAACAGCACCTGACGGTGGAGGTTGCTCGCGTCGACCCGATCGTCGTCGACGATGCCGATGCGGCGCACGCCGGCGGCGCCCAGCGCCAGCGCCGCCGGGCAGCCCAGCCCACCCGCGCCGATGATCAGCACGCCGGGTTGGGTGGGGTTACTCGAAGTAGGCATCCGAGGAGAAGTAGCGCTCGCCGGTGTCGCAAAGGATGGTGACGACCGTCTTCCCCGGTCCTAATTCCCGCGCGACGTCCAGGGCGATCTTGACCGATGCGCCCGCGGAGATCCCGACCAGCAGCCCCTCGCGCAGCGCCAGCTGCAGCTTCATCCGCTGGGCCTCCACCTCGGAGATGGTGCGCACCTCGCTGAGCACCGACCGATCCAGGATGCCGGGAACGAAACCGGCGCCGATGCCGTCGATGCGGTGCTCGCCGGCGGTTCCACCGGACAGCACCGCGCTCTTCTCGGGCTCGACCGCGACGATGCGGACGTCCGCGCGCTTGGCGCGCAGCACCCGGCCCACGCCGGTGATCGTCCCGCCCGTGCCGACGCCGTGCACGAACGCGTCGGGGACGCGGTTTCCCATCTGCGCGAGGATCTCCGGCCCGGTGGTCCGCACGTGGGCGTCGACGTTGGCCGGGTTTTCGAACTGCATCGGCATGAAGGCGTTCGGGTTATCGCGGCAGATCTCCCTGGCGCGCGCGACGGCCCCCTTCATCACCTGCGCCGCCGGCGTCAGGTGCACCTCGGCGCCGTACGCCCGCAGCAGCGCGCGCCGTTCCAGCGACATGTTGTCGGGCATCGTCAGGATGAGCCTGTAGCCCTTCGCCGCCGCGACGACGGCCAGGCCGACGCCCGTGTTGCCCGAGGTCGGTTCGACGATGACCGATTCGCGCGGGCGGATGCGCCCCTCGCGCTCGGCCGTCTCGATCATCGAGAGGGCGATGCGGTCCTTCAGCGATCCGCCCGGGTTGAACTGCTCGCATTTGCAGAACACGTCAGCCATCGACGCATCGACCAGATGACGCAGCCGAACGATCGGTGTTCCTCCGATCAGGTCCAGCATGTTCTCGACGGCGAGCGCGGGCATGTTGCGCAACTGCGGAACATAACATTTGCGGCCCTTGCGCATGACTTCGGTTGACAGATAGGCCCCATCGAAGCCTCATATGGGGATGCGGAGGATGCTGCTGGCCGTCATGGCCACTGCCCTGGCCGCCCTGGCCGTCAGCTGTTCGGGAGGCTCGGGTTCGAAGGACGCGGGTCCGACGGTGTTCAGCTGTCAGGACATCCGCATCTGCGCGCTGGACTACGCCGACGACGCGATGGTGATGACCAACTGCGTGTCGAAGGGATCGGCGGACGCCCAGGCCGCGTTCCAGATGCTCAACGACTGCACGAAGAACATGGGCGGGTGCGTGCCTGCGAACGATATCAACTGCCTATGCCTCGCCCAGTGCCTGCAGGACCCCCCCTGTGTCGACCTGGTCTACGCCTGCACCGGCAACATCACCGACACGATTTGTGACAATACGTGCCATTAAAGGACTAAAAGGTACCGACCTACCGGACATACAAGCATAGTTGGAGACCCCCTATCCGAGCCCGGCCCGGTTCGGGTAACCGCCCCCGGAGGTACACTTGTCGGCGACGAGAAAGATCGTTCGCGCTGCGGCGCTGGCCACGGCTATTTGTGCTGGCGCGCTCGCGGGCGCTGGATGTGAAGGTCCGCCGGCGCTGAGCGCGGACGAAGCCGACGACGGCGCGCTCCGCGGCGAGCTGGCCGTCTACGTCGCCGATCTGCCCGGCGCTGGCAGCCGGACCGAGTATTTCCTGCGCGACGCCGCCGGAAACGAACGCAAGCTGCTGTTCGATTCGACGCAGCCCGAGATGGTCACGGGCGTGCGCGTGAAGCTTCACGGCATCGACTCGCCCGACGGCTTCCGCGTCACCAACTACCAGATCGTGCGCGATCCCGAGGACGCGATCCGGTCCGCGCTGATCGACGGCACGCCGTACCCGCTGCGCAAGTTCGCGTTCATCCTCATCGACACCGGCAACGGCTTCACGCCCGTCACGTACATGGGCACGCGCAACACGCCGGTCACACCGGATCTGATCAGCAAGCGGATGATCGCGGACGCCGACTCGATCAAGAACTACTACCTCTACGATTCGTACGGCCGCCAGGACATCTCCAACGTGGTGATCGGCCCGGTGACGTACACGCCGAACGCCTGCGACACCAGCGCGATGTCGCGCTCGCTGAAGTCGATGGTCGACGCGCAGGGCGGGCCGTTCGACCACTACCTCTGGTACTACGGGAGCAACAATGCCTCGTGTCAGTGGTCGGGTCTGGCGTCCGTTGGCTCTCCGTCGAGCCCGTCGAAGGACACCTGGTACAACGCGTCCGTCAGCTGCGTCGTGCTGGTGCAGGAGCCAGGGCACAACTTCGGCATGCAGCACTCGTCGTCGCTGAAGTGCAGCGGCGTGACGTTCGCCGACGATCCCAACAGCTGCACCGGCAGCGAGTACGGCGATTCGTACGACCCGATGGGCGGCGGCTGCCGCCACATGAACGCCTGGCAGAAGACGTACCAGGGCTGGACCGGCGGCTGCAACGGCGTGCGCGTCCAGGCGAGCGGCACGTTCACGCTGCTGCCCCTCGAGCCGGAGTGCAACGGCGTCCAGTTCCTGCAGATCAAGTCGCCGAAGACGCGCACGTTCAATCGGCCGGCGGCGGGCGGCGGCGGCGCGTCGACCGAGACGTTCGACTGGTACTACCTCGAGCTGCGCACGCCGGTCGACTTCGACGGAACGCTGGCCTACGGGTCCAGCGCGATGAGCCAGCGCGTGCTGCTGCACGTGGCGACGGCGCCGCGCTCGCGCACGCAGAGCGGTCTGCACACGTTCATCCTCGACATGAATCCGTCCACGAGCACGCTGGACGGATTCACCGAGGGGCAGACGTTCACGGATCCGGCGGGCGGCCTCACCATCACCGCGCGGAACATCACCACGTCGTCGGCGACGATCGAGGTGACGTACACGAACAACAGCGGGCCGGGGCCGACCTGCCTCGACAACAGCGCGTTCTCGCCGCCGGGACCGACCACCTGCGGCGGCGGCGCCGGCGGCACGGGCGGGGGCGGCGGCACGACCGGCGGCGGTGGCACGACGGGCGCGGGCGGACGCGGCGGCACGACGGGGACCGCGGGCGCGGGCGGACGCGGCGGCACCACGGGAACCGCGGGCGCGACGGGAACCGCGGGGACGACCGGAACGGCGGGACGCGGCGGCACGACCGGCGCCGGCGGAACGACCGGCGGCGGCGGCGCGACCGGCAGCGCGGGCACGACGGGCCGCGGCGGCACCACCGGAACCGGCGGCGCTGTCGGCGGCGGCGGGACGACGGGCACGGCGGGCAACGCAGGCGGCGGCACCACCGGCGCGGCGGGCAACGGCGTCGTCACGACCGGAACCGCGGGCACCGGCGTCTCGACGGGGACGGCCGGCGCGAGCGGCTCGACCGGGGCCGCGGGCAACGGCGTCATCACGACCGGAACCGCGGGCACGGGCACCGTGAGCGGAACCGGAGGCTCGAGCGTCCCGGCAGGCGCCGCCGGCAACGGAATGGTCACCGGCCAGGCGGGCGCGGTCGGCCCGGGCGCGGGCGGTCAGGGCGGGAAGGGCCCGGGGGAGATCTCCGGCGGTTGCGCGTGCGACGTCACGGGAAGCGGGCCCTCGTCTGGATTCGCGGCTATGCTTGCGGCCGCATGTGTCGCGATAGCACGCGCGCGTTCGCGACGGCCCGGGCAACGTCAACGTCAGCAACGCCAGCAACGTCGGCAACGTCAGCAACGTCAGGAGGACGGACGATGAAACGCGGTGCTCGATACGCTGCGCTCACCATCGGCATCGTCGCCGGCGCGTCGCTGACGTCCGGCTGTGACAACACGGCTCCGGAAGACACGGCGGCCGACGATGGATCGCGCCGCGGCGAGCTGGTCATCTACCAGGCCGACAACTTCGAGACCGGAGCCACCGAATTCCAGTACGCGTTGCGGGACGCGACCGGCGCCGAGCTGCCGCTGCGCTTCGACGCGCGTCCCGGCCTGGAAGCGGGAACGCGCATCAAGGCGTGGGGCGTCGCCGAGGGGGACGCGCTGCGCGTGACGTCGTTCTCGCGCCTGCCCGATCCCGCGACCAGCACGATCCAGTCGGCGCTGATCGGCGCCACCCCGTTCGCGCCGCGCACGTTCGCGTTCATTCTCGTCGACATCGGCGGCGGCTTCTCGCAGGTCCGGTGGGATGGAACCAACCACGACGTGACGACCGACTTCCTGATGGGCCGGATGATCAACGACGACGACTCGCTGCGGAACTACTACATGGGCGACTCGTACCAGATGCAGGACATCACCGCGAAGGTGATCGGTCCGCTGACGTACACGCCCAACGCCTGCGACACCAGCCAGATGGCGACGGCGCTGAAGCCGATGGTCGACGCGCAGGGCGGGCCGTTCCAGCACTACCTCTGGTACTACGGCACGAAGAACAGCTCCTGTAGCTGGAGCGGCCTGGCGTCGGTGGGAACGCCGCAGTCGCCGCAGCGGAACACCTGGTACAACGCCTCGGTCGGCTGCGTGGTGCTGATCCAGGAGCCGGGCCACAACTTCGGCATGCAGCACTCGTCGTCGCTCGACTGCGGCACGGCGACGCTGACCGACGATCCGAACGGCTGCACCGCCAGCGAGTACGGCGACTCCTATGACCCGATGGGCGGCGGCTGCCGCCACATGAACGCCTGGCAGAAGGCGTATCAGGGCTGGCTCAGCGCCACCAACGGCGTGAAGGTCACGAACAGCGGCACGTTCAACTTGCTGCCGCTGGAGATGTCCTGCAACGGCACGCAGGTCCTGCAGATCAAGGCGCCCAAGGCGCGGCCGTTCATGCGTCCGGCGGCGGGCGGCGGCGGCGCCACCACCGAGAACCTCGACTACTACTACCTCGAGCTGCGCACGCCGGTGGACTTCGACGGCACGCTGGGCGGCACGGCGCTGACGGCGCGCGTGCTGGTGCACATGGCGGCGAACTTCGTGCCGCGGACAGGGCGCGGGCTGCACACGTTCCTGCTCGACATGAATCCGTCGACGAGCAGCTTCGACGGGATGACGGTCGGGCAGACCTTCACCGACCCGGGCGGCGGCCTGTCCTTCACGTTGCAGGCGATGAGCAACTCGGGCGCCACGATCGTCGTCGACTACTCGAGCGGCGGCAGCGGCGACCCGACCACGATGGACGGCGCCTCCTTCACCGCGCCCGGACCGGGCATCGAATCGTGCAACGGCACGGTGATGCCGACCGGGGCGGGCGGCACGACCGGCACGGGCGGGCGCGGCGGCACGACGGGCACCGCAGGTGCAGGCGGACGCGGCGGCACGACGGGCAGCGCCGGGACCACGGGACGCGGCGGCACGACGGGCTCCGCCGGAACCACGGGCGCGGGCGGCGTCATCAGCGGCGTGGCCGGCACGACGGGCAGCGCCGGGACGACCGGCAGCGCCGGCTCCGGCGAGGGCACGGCGGGGCAGGGCGGCTCGGTGAATCCGGTGGGCAGCGGCGGATCGGGAGCGGGCGGGGACGTGCCCGGCGATCGCGGCGTCCAGGGCGGGTGCGCGTGCGATACGGCGGGCAGCGGATCGAGCGGCGGCGTCGCGCTGATCGTGGCGATGCTTGGGTTCGCGGCGTGCGTCGGTCGACCCCGAGCACGAGCACGAGCGCGGCTGCGCGCACGTTAACGGCTGAGGCAGACGGCCGTTTCCCCGGCGAGCGAGCAGGGGTAAAGTCCCCTTACTAATTCGAGGGGGCCGACTATGAGGATGTCTTCGCTCGCTTGGGCTGCGCTGCTGTCGTTTGCTTTCGGGTGCACGCAGGGAGGGACGGGCTCGCCGGGGACGGGCGGCGCGAGCGCCGCGGGCAGTGCCGGCACATCCGGCGCGGCGGGCGCCGTCGGCATGGCGGGCACCACCGGCGCGGGCGGCGACGGAACGAGCGGCGCCGCCGGAACGGGCCCAACGGGTGGCGTGGGCGGGGCGGACGCGATGGGCAGCGCAGGAACGACGGGCGGCGCTGGCAGCACGGGCACGGCGGGCAGGGCGGGTTCGTCCGGCACGACGGGCGCGGCCGGATCGACGTCGGCCTGCGCCGCGGCCGGCACGGGCGGGACGGCGCCGCCCGCGTGCACGAGCAATCCGGCCGACTACCAGTATCCGTTCCAGGATCCGTGCAAGCCGATCGAAGATCGGATCACGAACCTGCTCTCCGTGCTGACGGTGCAGGAGAAGCTGGGCCTGATGAACGAGTACCAGCTCGCCGTCGATCGGCTGGGTATCAAGCCCTACACGACGTTCGTCGAGGGCGTGCACGGCATCGGCTGGTCGGGCGATCCCGCCACGCCGTCATCGTCCGCGAGCACGAACGTTCTCTACCTGACCGGGACGCAGTTTCCGCAGGCGTACGGTCTCGCCGAAACGTGGGATCCGGAGTCGCTGCGCACCGTGGGCGCCACCACCGGTTACGAGGCGCGCGTCTGGAACGCGGCCAAGCCGCCCAACGCGCAGGGGCGCGGCGTCGGGCTGGTGGTGCGCGCGCCGCTGGTCGATCTGGGGCGCGACCCGCGCTGGGGCCGCAGCGAGGAAGGCTACGGCGAGGATCCCTTCCTGACCGCCGCGCTGGCGAACGGCTACATCGCCGGCCTGCACGGAGGCGATCCCGTCTACCTGCAGGCCGCGTCGACGCTGAAGCACTGGCTGGGCAACAACAACGAGACAAACCGCAACACCAGCTCGTCCAACATCGACGACCGCAACCTGCGCGAGTACTACGGCTATCCGTTCCAGCAGGCGATCCAGATCGGCCGCGCGCAGGGAATGATGTCCGCCTACAACAAGCTCAGCGGCACCTCCAGCGCCGTGTCGCCGCTGCTCAAGTCGCTGGTGATCGGCGAGTGGGGCATGGACGGAACGCTGTGCACCGACGCGTGGGGCCCGCAGGTGCTGGTCAACGACCAGATGGCCTACTCCAGCCTTCCCGCCGCGATGGCGGCGATCATCAAGGGCGGGACGGGGCTGATCCTGCAGGACCAGGCCGACGCGCGCCCCGCGGTGATGTCAGCGTACTCGATGGGCCTCGTCACGACGGCGGACATCGACGCCGCCTCGCGCGCCAACCTGCGGGTGCGCTTCCGGCTGGGTGAATTCGATCCGGCGGCGCGCGTGCCGTACCGGAGCATCGCGGCGACGGAGACGCCGTGGACCAGCGCGGCCAGCAAGGCCAAGGCGCTGGACGTCGCGCGCAAGAGCGTCGTGCTGCTGAAGAACACGGCGAACACGCTGCCGCTGGCGAAGACCGGATTCACGGCCGCCGCCGTCATCGGCCCGCGCGCGGATTCGGTGCTGCGCGACTGGTACGGGGGCCTCCCGCCCTACAAGATCACCGGCCGCCAGGGGATCACCACCAAGCTGGGCAGCGGCCCCACCGTCATCTACGCGGCGGACAACAACGGCGGCGGCGCGACGTCCGCGTCGATGACGGCCGCCACCGCGGGCGGCCCCACCATCGTGTTCGTCGGCAACCACCCGACGTGTGGCGCGGCGCCGCCCGAGCCGAACCCGGCGCCGTGGGCGAAGTGCCCGACCACGTACGAAGGCCGCGAGGCGGTCGATCGCGTGAACATCGCCCTCGAGCCGTCGCAGGTCACCCTGGCTCAGACCGTCGCCGCGGCGAACCCGATGAAGACGATCGTCGTGCTGGTGTCCAGCTTCCCGATCTCGGTGACCGCGCTGGAGTCGGATCCCAACGTGAAAGCCATCGTGCACATCGCCAACTCCGGCCAGGAGCTGGGCACGGCGATCGCCGACGTGCTGTTCGGCGACTACAACCCGGGCGGGAAGACCGTGTCGACGTGGTACCGCACGGAGACCGAGATCCCGACGACGGTGCTCGACTACGACATCCGCAAGGGGACGACCTACTGGTACTTCACGGGGACCCCGCTGTATCCGTTCGGGCACGGGCTCAGCTACACGACGTTCGCGTACTCGAACATGACGATGAGCGCGGCCAGCGTCAGCCTGGGCGGCTGCGGAACGACGCAGATCGGGATCGACGTGCGCAACAGCGGCACGCGCGCGGGCGACGAGGTCGTGCAGCTCTACGTCGCGTACCCGGCGTCGACCAGCCTGCCGCGGCCGCGCAAGCAGCTGCGCGGCTTCAAGCGCATCAACCTGGCGGCCGGGGCGATGCAGCACGTGACGTTCGACCTGCCGGCCAGCGCGCTCACCTACTGGGACGCCACCGGCAAGCGCTTCGCCGTCACCCCCGGCACCGTGATGGTCCAGGTCGGCTCGTCGTCGGCGGACGTCCGCGCGATGATGAACCTCACCGTCGCGCAATAATCGATTACGGCCGCTCGCCGATGTCGACGATCGAGCACGCCTGGATCGTCTGCAGCCCCAGCGCCTCCGCCCGTTCGACCAGTTCGTCGCTCTCCGAGCCTGGATTCAAGAACAGCTCCGCCTTCGGCGCCTTCGCCTTGATCGACTCCAGCAGCGTGATCCCGACCGAGGGCGGCACGTACATCGACACGCGATCGAGCTTGCCCGGAACGTCGGCGATCGTCGGATAGACCCGCAGCCCCTCGACCGTCTTCTCGTTCGGATTGACGGGATACACGGTCCAGCCCTGGCGCACGTAAGCGCGCACCGCCTTGTTGCCGTACTTCTGCGGCGCGTTCGAAGCCCCGATCACCGCGACAGTTGCCATGGCGGAAGTCTAATCAGGCTTTTGACCACAGACAGTGCAAACGCCATCCGGCCCGATCACGCCGATGCAGCCGCCGTCCGGGCACAGGCGTCGGTTCGGGTCGAACGCCCCCGCCGCCGCCTTGCCTTCGCCGCCGGTGTTCGCGTTAGCGGCCTCTTCGTCGGCGTCGTCCTCGTCGTCGTGCTCGTCGTCGTCGTCGACCTCCGCCGCCGGCACGAACCCCGCCGGCGCCGCATCCTTTGCCCCGCCGCTCCCGGTCCGCCCGCACACCCGGCAGCGTCCGTCGTCGCCGATCACGCCGATGCAGGCCCCGTCGGGACACAGCCGCCGGTGGGGATCGAATTTGCCGTCGCTCATGCGCGCGGAAAATAGCAGGTTTAGCGGGTCTGCGCGGGGGCGGCCGGCTTGTCGCCCTTGGCGGCCGGTGTCTGGGGGCCCTGCGCGCCTGGTTTCTCGGCCAGTTCGGCCTGCTCGTCGCGCTTTTGCGCTTCCTCGATCAGGAGGTCTATCTGGTCGCCGACCGCGCCCAGGTCCTCGCTGCGTTTTCGGTCGGCCGTCTGCGGCTTGAACACCAGGTTCAGGATGGCGGTCACCGGCGCGTCGTTGCGCGTGACGCGCGGAACCTCGATCTCGAACGCGCCCTCGCGCAGACACTGCTCGACGTCCGCGCGGTTCAACGTCGACGACTCGACCACCGCGCGCTCGACCTCGCCGCGCACCACGTCGATCGCCAGCCTCACCTTGCCCGTCAGATCGCGCGAGGCCGCGTTCTTCGCGGTGCGGGCCAGGTAGCAGGCGCGCGCGCGCGGCATGTACGCCAGCGACAGCACGTTGCGCATCACCAGGCTGTCCATGGATCCGCGCACCGCCGGTTCGGGCTCGGGAATCGGGCGCACGACCGGCTCGACCAGCGCGAGCACCGACGGCGACACGAGCAGGCGCGCCTTCTCCTGGCGGGGCGCGCTGGCCGACCAGGCGCGCAGCCATTCGGGGGCCACGCGCACGGGACGTCCGGGCAGCGCCAGATGCTTGCCGCGCGCGGTCGCTTCGATCTGGATCGCGCGCGGCGGCTTCCCGGCGCTGGACATCACGCCCGACGCGACGGCGTCGGGGGCCAACCACGGCGCCAGCGTGTACTGCCGGCCGTCCACCTTGGCCCGCACGGGCGCGAAGTCGCCGCCGCGGTCGATGTCGGCCAGCGCGGCCGTCACCGCGTCGCCGATCTCGCTGGTGCGCAGCGATCGCGCGATGCCCTTGCGGCTGGCCGCGAAGTCATTCAGCGCCTGCCGCGTTTCCCGGCTGACCGGGTCGTCGTCGGCGGGGCGGACGACGAACGCCGCGACGGACAGGTCCAGCTCCGGCAGCGCACCGAGCGCGTGGTCCAGCGCGGCGCCGTCCTGGCCCGCGGTCAGCGCCCCGTCGGTGAGCACCAGCAGCAGCGTGCGCGGCGCGAACGTGTTCTGTTCGCGGCGCAGCAGCGCGCCCGCCTCGCGCAGCGCCGCCGCCAGGTCGGTGCCGTTCTGCAAACGCGCCGGCACCATCTCGTCCTCCAGCGCGCCGATCGCTTCTTTCGTCGCCGGACGGCTCATGGGGAACAGCCGCTTGCTGCCGCGGTCGAAAAACAGCGCGTCGAAACGGGTGCTGGGCGGCAGCGCCTCCAGCACGCGGCGCGCCAGGTCGTGCTCGGCCGACAGCCCGGGCAACCCCACGCTGCGCGAGCGATCGATCACCAGCAGCACGCTGGTCGGCGGACCGGCGCCGCGCGCCGGACGGCTGCGCACGGAGTAGGCGAGGGCCGTCTCGTTCGGCGATAGCGTGGCCATCGCGACGCGCGTGTCCAGCGTGGGCGGCGCGCCGGCGACCGGCGCTGGATCGCGCGGCGCCCACGACACCTCCCAGCCGGCGCGTGTGGACGCGCGGCCGCGGGCCTTCGCGACGCCGCCGCTCATCGGCGTCCGCGTCCCCGCGATGTCGACGTCCTGGGTCCCCTGTACCGTCACGGTCACGTCGGCGGCCACGGGCAGCCGCTCGGGCGCGGCCGGAAAGCGCACCCGGTAACGCCCGCTCGCGAACAGGGGCGTCGCCGAGAACCGGTAGCGGATGGCGGGGGGCTCGGCGCCGCGCGCGACCTGCCCGTTCTGGACGCGCAACCGGTAGTCGGCGCTGTCGTCGAAGGGTTCGACCGCCGGGGTAACGCCCCGCGCCGTGCTCGCGTCGCGGTAGGCGTCGCCCGGCGACGCGGCGGTGGCCGCGTCGATCGCCCGCCACCGACCGTGGTCCCGCACGTCGATCCCGACCAGCACGCTGTGGTCGGGCAGGGCGATATCCAACAAGGTTTCCGTGGCCCCGGGGCGCTCGGGCGCCGGCAGCGCACGCGTGACCTCGACCAGCGCCAGCGGTCCGCGGGCATCGACGGCGATGTCGTGGCGGAGGCTTTCACCCGCGCGCGCGGGGACCGCGGCGGCGGCCACCCCGAGGCCGGCGAGCGCACGAAACAGGGTCCGCATCTGCCTCGAGGGACACTTTAGCACCGGGTTCGTTCCCTCCTAGCTGGGGACGATCCCGAAGGGAGACCGCCCAAACTTCACCGATGACTCGCGTAAACGAAACCGTGCCTTGACGGCCACCCGGCTAGTGTCGTACGTCGAAAGCGATAACAGACCGTAAAAACCAGACGGTCGCGAAAAAAGAAAGGAAGTTTAAGAAAGTGGCGGATCGGGGGGAAGGGGGCGACGAAGGCGTCGTTTACCTGGGCAGGAGCAGTTTCAAGATGAAGGTCGGTGCTGGGGCCAACGTGACGCCACCCGCGGGAACGCCGCTGGGTCGGGTCAGCCAGACGACCTCGGCTTCCTTGCACACGCCGCCGCCGCGGCTGTCGAAGACGCCGCCGCCGCGGCTGTCGAAGACGCCGCCGCCGCGGCTGTCCATGCCCGCGCAGCGCCGGGTGACGACCCCGACGCCGATGCCGCCTCTGGCAGCCCAGGCGTCGGCGGTCCAGGCGCCGCCCCCGTCATCCGGGAAGGGCAAGGTCATGATCGTGGGCGTATGCATGATCGCGTTTTCCTGCGGCGTGATGAGCACGGTGGCGGTCGACCGGTTCTGGCCGCGCCCGCGCGCGCAGTGCGGCGGGGGTCAGGCGGTCTTCGCCGCCGGGACCACCCCGACCCCGGACCCCGAGGCGATCCTGGCCCCGCCCGTGGCGCCGACGCCCGCGCCCGCCGAGGTGACGCCGTTGCCCGCTCCCGAGCCGAAAACGCCGCCGGTGGCTGTCGCTCCGGCGACCCGGACCGCGCCGCCGCCCGCGGCCGTCGCTCCGGCAGTCCGGACCGCGCCGCCCGCCGCGCGCCCCGCCGCCGTTTCGAAGTCACCGGCGCGCCCGACCGGCCGTGCCGCCGTGGCCGTCCGGCCAGCGCCTGCGCAGGGACGGGAGGCGCTGCGAAAGCGAGCGGTCGCGGCGCAGGCCGCCGGCGACACGATGCCGCCGACCGAAAGCTGGGTCGACCCGTTCAACTAGCCGCCCCCGCGCGAAGCGCGGGATCGCGGCTACCTGAAAAAACAATGGTCGCACTCCGCGCCTGCGGCGCGGAGCGACCAGAGCGGGTGCGCGCCTACGCGAAGCCCTTGCCCGCCAGGTAGATCTCGGGGCTCGCCGCGCGCGAGCCCTCCGGCTTCAGCGCGCGCACATCCGAGAAGCGGGCGGCCATGCGCTTGCGAAGGCCGTCCACGTCGGGGCCCTGGAAGATCTTGCCCACGAATGCGCCGCCGGGCGCGAGCAGCCGCTCGGCGCGCGTCAGCGCCTCGCCGAACAGCGACGCGGAGCGGGCTTGATCGGTCGCGCGCGTGCCGGTGGTGTTGGGCGCCATGTCCGACAGCACGACGTCGAACGCGGCCAGCGGCCCCAGCAGGTCGGCGTCCGGCGTCGTGAAGATGTCGCCCGCGAGCACGCGCGCGCCCGCGATCGGCCTGGGCAGCGCGTCGCGGTCGATGCCGACCACCGCGCCGTGCGGCCCCACCACCGACAGCGCGTACTGCAGCCACGAGCCGGGCCGGCAGCCGAGGTCCAGCACGCGGTCGCCGGCGCGCAGCAGCCGCAGGCGGCGATCGATCTCCTCCAG
>Ga0070673_100000263_pt1 | contig 26884 bp, 19 predicted proteins | sample KBSM23metaG_FD_65342 | JGI IMG/M metagenome (GOLD analysis project Ga0070673, IMG submission 65342) | Miscanthus rhizosphere microbial communities from Kellogg Biological Station, Michigan, USA - KBS M2-3 metaG | ecosystem: Host-associated > Plants > Roots > Rhizosphere > Soil ... | reverse complement strand
CCTCAACATCCTGCTCCACACCGTGTTGCTCAACGCCAAGGCCAGCGAGCAGAGCGCGCGCATGGTGTCGATGAAGAGCGCGACCGACAACGCGAACACCATGATCAAGGACCTGACGCTGCACTACAACAAGCTGCGTCAAGGGGCGATCACACAGGAGCTGCTGGAGATCGCCGGCGGCCAGGCGAATTGAGCTGGAAGGTAACCGTATGAGCACAGGCACAGGCACAGGCACGATTGTGCAAGTCGATGGTCCGGTGGTGGACGTCACGTTTCCCGACACCCTCCCCGCGATCACGAACGCCTTGACCGTCGAGTACACCGTCCTCGACCACCCGGTGACATTGACGCTCGAAGTGCAGCAGCACCTCGGTGACCGCTGGGTCCGCACGATCTCGATGTCGGGAACCGAGGGGTTGAAGCGCGGCTACAAGGTGACCGACAGCGGCGGGCCGATCCACATGCCGGTCGGACCGGGCGTCATGGGCCGGGTGCTCAACGTCACCGGCGCTCCGGTGGACGAACGCGGACCGGTGGTCGCCGAGAAGTACTACCCAATCCACAGGCCCGCACCATCACTGGTCGATCAGTCCACGTCCCCCGACGTCCTCTCGACCGGCATCAAGGTCATCGACCTGATTTGTCCCTTCCTCAAGGGGGGCAAGATTGGGGCATTCGGCGGCGCCGGCGTGGGCAAGACCGTCGTCATCATGGAACTGATCAACAACATCGCCAAGCTGCACGGTGGTGTGTCGGTGTTTGCCGGCGTGGGCGAGCGCACGCGCGAAGGCAACGACCTCTATCACGAGATGGCGACGGCCGGCGTGATCAACGAGAAGGACCTGGGCTCGTCAAAGATCGCGCTCGTCTACGGACAGATGAACGAGCCGCCCGGCGCGCGTCTTCGCGTCGCGCTCTCGGGGCTGGCGATCACCGAGTACTTCCGCGACGAGAAGAACCAGGACGTGCTGCTCTTCATCGACAACATCTTCCGCTTCTCGCAGGCAGGGTCCGAGGTGTCGGCGCTGCTCGGACGCACCGCGAGCGCCGTCGGCTATCAGCCGACGCTCGCCGCCGAAATGGGCGCGTTGCAGGAGCGCATCACGTCCACGAAGAAGGGCTCGATCACGTCGTTCCAGGCGGTCTACGTGCCGGCCGACGACCTCACCGACCCGGCGCCGGCCACCACATTCGCTCATCTCGACGCGACGATCGTGCTGGAACGCTCGATCGCCGAACTGGGGATCTATCCGGCCGTCGATCCGCTGGCCTCGACCTCGCGCGCGCTCGCGCCCGAGATCGTCGGGCAGGAACATTACGACGTCGCGCGCGGGGTGCAGAAAGTCCTGCAGCGATTCAAGGATTTGCAGGACATCATCGCGATCCTCGGCATGGACGAACTGTCGCCGGAAGACAAGCAGACGGTGTTCCGCGCCCGCAAGATTCAGCGTTTCCTGAGCCAGCCGTTCAGCTCGGCACAGGTGTTCACGGGACGCGAAGGCCGGCAGGTGGAGGTCGGCGACACCGTGCGCGGATTCAAGGAGATCCTCGACGGCAAACACGATGACGTCGCGGAAGACAACTTCTACATGAAAGGCGGCATCGAGGAGGTCCGGCACAATTGACCGCCCGTGGCGACAGCCGCATGAAGGGCGAAGAAGTCAGGCAGGGCTGAACATGGCCAACACACTCAAGCTGGAAATCGTCACACCGGACGCCATCGTCTACTCCGAGGACGTCCACATGGTCACGCTGCCGGCGATCGAGGGACAGATCGGCGTGTACCCACAGCACATCCCCCTCATGACCCAGATCGTCCCTGGCGAGATCATCGTGCAGAAGGATGGGCGGGAGTCGTATCTGGCCGTCGGAGAAGGGGTCGTCGAGGTGACCGCGACGCGCGTGGCGATCGTCACCGACATGGCGATCCCGGCCGAGCACATCGACGAGGCCAAGGTCGAAGAAGCGCGACAGCGCGCGGCTGCCCGCCTGCAGGACAAGCTGTCGGACGAGTCGATCGCAGCGGTCAACGCGTCGCTGATCCGGGCGCTGGCACAGCTGCAGGTCCGCCGGCGGCGATCCCCGGGACACCCGCCGTCATAGCGCCCGCTCGATCGCATCGGCGGCGAGCGCGTGCGTAACCCGGCGCACTCTGCGCAGAGGTGCGCGTTGCCTGCGTGGCGTGACGGGTCGCCCGGTACCGTCACATGGTCGGCGCGGCTGTTCACGACACTTCCTCGACCTGTCTCGGCAAGCGTGATGAGGTGTCCCCTGTCGCTGTTCAGGGATGTGCAGCGTGCGCGGCTTTGTGCACGGGAGGCGTTGCACACTCCGTGGATATTGGCGGATGTCGTCACCGGTACGTGGTATGCGCCTTGAACGGCAACGGCGGCGTGAGCCCAATGTTTGGCTTTGCCAAGTTGGTGGTGTTCGCGTTCGTCGTGCTGTTCGTGGTGTCACTGGCGGCCGCGGCGACGTGGTGCCTGGTCGTGCTGCCGATTCGTGACTGGTGGACGGCGCGGCGTCGTCACGCGCTCGTGGTGCGGAGGGTGTCGTGAGGCGGATTGCGATCCTGGCGACGGACGTGTTCACGATTGGGCTCATGGTGGGCGGGGTCGTGTTCATCATCGGCGTCGCGCTGGGGATCTTTCAGGACGGGCCCGTGCGATGAACGTGCTCGACCAGCTCGATGCGCTCGTGCGGGAGACTGCGCCGCCAGCCCTGACCGCTCCGCGGTCGGTGCGTGACCGCTGGCGCTGGGCAACTCGGAAACAAACATCGTCCGGTCCACGATGGCCGGCGCAGAAGCGTCTGACTCATGCCTCGGAAGACAGCAGTGAAGCGTGCGATTGAGGACTTGCAGCGGAAGAAGGCCGACTACACGATTACGCTGAGGAACTGACGCCGGGCCAGATCGTGCAGTAAGACGTCCTTCCCCCGCGAGCTGGCTGATGCGAACTCTCTCAATCGAGACGAGCGGACTAGCACTCTTCGCGGCCGGGGCGGCAGAGATGCGGCCGATCGAGGGGATGGAGGAGAAGAACGCCGAGTTCCGCAAGGCGGGAGAAATCTACTGCGACAGCCGTGAAACGCAGCAGATTCAGCAGGGCATCCACCCACGCAGACGCTGTCGGAGTCGCAACGGAAGGGTCCTGGTTAGAGGTGGTGCTGGCGAACTTCAGACGCTGCACTGTGGATCACGTCGCGCCCCGGGGGATGCACCTCGAACGAGAGCAGGCCCCATCGGCCCTCGAGCTACTCAGCGCGGCGGCCAGCGTGCCGGCGCCGGTATCGACAGGCCCGAGCCCGATGGGCTTGGGGGCACAGCCGCCGATCGTGACGAACGCCGCCGCAACCGCGGCGAGCGTCATCGAACGCAGCAGGTGACGCATGTCGTCCTTTCTCTTCCCACGCCGGCCTCATGCACTACGTGGGGCACGTTGCTGTCGCGACTCGCTTACGGCTGGACTCGTACCGCCGCCGTCAGCTCGAACTGCAGGAGGGTCTCGGCCGGCAACTTCAGGTGCTCCTCGCCGGATGCGGCCACGACCGTTCCTGTGATTCCTCCGACCACCGCTCCGATGGCCGCGCCCTTCCCCCCGTCGGCGATGCCGCCGACAATGGCCCCCACGCCGGCGCCGCCGCCGATCTTCCGTGCCGTGCGCTTGCCCTCACCCTTGCCTTTTGCGACGGCGTACTCGGTGACGACCTCGTACACGCGGTCACCGAACGAGATCGAGTTCAGCTTCAAGCCGATCTGGTCGCTGCCCTTCAACGTCCCGGACTGCTTGACGCTGGCGACCTGGATCACGACCGCCGCTTCGCGGGGGATCACCACGCGACCGTCGATCATGATCGGGTCGTCGACGCGGCCTTTGAAGGTGGCTCCCGTCTGGGTCGCGTCCACGTTGATCCCCTGGCTGAGGCGCACGTTCAGCACCGTGCCGTCGGGAACCATCACCGTCTGCGGCGCGCGCGCCGGGTTCGGCGCCTGAGTCGCGGCGGCCGGCGCCGGCGCTTTCCGCGGTAGGAACGTGAGGTCGGCCGTGTCGATCACGGCGTACCGTTCCGTGACGCCGTCAGCCGACTGGAAGCGGACGGTCCTCTGGTCACCGCCGGCGTAGGTGCGGTCGACGACGGCGGCGGTGCGCATCTTCAACTGGTCCCCCTGGAGCACCGGCGCGACAGCCACCACCACGAAAGCGCGAGCCAGGGGGATTCTTTCGTCATCGAATGCTCCTCGGATTTCACTGGGCGAGCGGCAGCGCCGACGCGATCTGCTGATCGATGAGCAGCAACTGCACCGCTCGCGGATGCGGGGATGAATGATGGCATGCGGCCGGTGACGGCCGCGATCCGGCGCCTTCGAAAACAGCGTGAGCGGCTGCGTGCCAGTGGTCACCGTGAATTCGAAGTGCGCGTTCGGCCGCATCGCAGTCCAATGCCGACGTTGCCGTGACGGCGCCTCCTGTTCCGGCCGTGGGCCGCGCAGTGGAGTCCATACGGACGGTCACGGCAAAGATGGCGCCATTCTGCTGTGGCGTTGCGGCCCACCTCGGACGCGCGGAACCGACGCGTGCCAGCCGACACCCTGCGCGACGCTGTGCAGAGTGCGTATAGCCACACACCGCGTGTCGCCTGCCAGCACCGCACGGCTGCGGTTGGCGGCCACACAATGAAGGGCCCGCTTTGCAGGCTCCATTCCAGTCAAGCCTGCGCCTCCAACGTCAGACCACCCGTGGCCGCCGGTATGCGCCGTCACGCGGCCCGCGCGGCATCACCATTGCCTTGGCACTGACCGCAGGCAGGAGGTGCAGATCCCGCGCTTCATCCCTGTCTCGTTCTCGCGCTCGCCGTCGTCGGTACGCCCGTCCCAAAGCCAGTCGAACCGATTCGTGGCGATGGCAGATGGCGTTCACTGACCAGCGGAGTCGGTTACCGTGATAGTGAGAGCCACCATGTCGACGCCGCTCTTGAAGAGCGCCCCTTGTGCAACGCGAGCCATGTCACGTTCGACGATGCAGCGGAACTGGCTCGGCAGCTCGACGTGACGATTTACACAATCGCTCTGCGGCAAGAGTTGCCGAACCTTTTGTCTCCGGAGCAGCGGCAGGCGAACTGTGTTAGCTGTTTCGTACTTCTCCGGACTGCCAGGAGTAGCCGCGTATCAAATCGAAGATGGTAGTCGACTTGTGGGCGAGTGGACGGTCGCGGGCGCCGGCGGAGAGCTGTTTTCGGAAACGCTGATCAAGATGCCGGCGGAGGCGCTCGAACAACGCCAACGGCCGTTGCGGTCGCAGCCCCCTTCATCGAGCGATGACGAGCGCGCCGTCAGCGTAAGATCGCTCCAACACCAGGAGCACTCGAGCTCTGACGCGAGTGACCCGCTGCCTCCCTTCCTGACACCTTCGGGATCCTTCGGATGTGCGCATTCGAGCGGGAACACGTTCCACTGGCGCGATCTCGTATCCGGGTCGTTGGACTCTGGGCCGTGGACTCTCGGACTGGGTTCATGGTTTCTCGCGAAGCAGAAAGCCGTGAGCCGAGTGATGGCGCTAGTGCTCCGATCGCGGACTGGTTCTTTCTGCACCGGTCGATGGATGGAGGTTCCCGTGCACATCGACGATCTTTTCAATCCAGTGAATAAGTTGACCGAATCGGCGCGGCGCGTCATCGATCGCGCGCTCGAAGACTCGCGCCGGCGCGAGCACGCCGTGCTCACGAGTGCGCACCTGTTGTTTGCTGTTGCGCAAGCCGAGTGGGATCGGTTTGCACAAGCGATGCGCGACGCGAATGTGAGCCCGCACGCGGTCCTCCGCTCGCTGCACTGGAGCGACGGACGATCCACCGCCAGTATTTCGCGTCGGAGTCGAAGGGCACGCACGCCACTTGCGCCCGATTGTACGTGACGAGATCTACAAGATTGCGGCGGAGGCCCCTGCGGAACTCCTTCGGGCACGCGCGGGCCGGGCAGGTGGAGGTCGAGATCCGGTACAACAGCGATGAGTTCCGATTGCGGGTGAGGGACGACGGCAGAGGCATCGATCCAGCGATTCTCGCGTCCCGAGGCGTCGAGGGACACTATGGACTGCGTGGCATGCCGGAACGGGCTTCACTGATTGGGGGGAAACTAGCCGTGTGGAGCGAGGTTGGCGCAGGAACGCAGGTGGAGCTCCGGACTCCGGCCAGCGCCGTCTATGCGCCTGCGCGGAGCCGCTCCTGGTGGTCTCGACCTTCTGCCTCCCGCACGCCGGCAGAAGAGAGAGGGGATGCGTCGTGAGGGGTGGTGGCTCGCCGATTCGGATTCTCGGGGTCGACGACCATCCGCTCGTTCTCGCGACGGGATCGCCGACACGCGCTGACTCCTGAGGTGTAGGCGATGAGGGGGCCGTGAGAAGGTGTCAGGATGCCGGTAACTTGACTCCGACGCGCTCTGCAACGAGTTCGGGTGCTTCCAGGTAACGAGAGACAGGAAACCCCTGTTCACGCCACGCCTTGAGTCCACCTTCCAGCACCCACACTTTGTTCACACCTATTCGATTTAAGGCCACGGCTACCCGCGCACTGACCATATCACCGCCCAAAGAACAGTAGAGGATGATTTCGACATCGTCCGGAACCGCGATCTGTGGGGACTTCCGCAACCGGGCGGGATCTACAGTGAGGGCACCGGGAATCGCTGCGAAGGTACCGCTATCGGTTTCTGGTTCGAACTTCAAAAGGTCGAGTACCGCAACCTTACTTTTTGACTTCAGTTTGCGCGCGAGCCTTGCCGGACTGATGCGGTGCAGCCGCAGTCGCTGGACCATTCGTACCAGAAGCAGTCCTCGCCAGGCGGCATAAACACCGAGTGGAATGCCAATCGCGACGCCGAGAACTCCCGCAAAACGTTCGGCCCACCGAATCGCAATCTCCAGTTCATTCGAGAAGAGATATCCCAGTCCAACATAGCAAGCTGACCAGAGGAGACTCCCGACTGCATCAAAGGCGAGGAAAGCGGCGAGCGATACTCCTTGGGCACCTCCAAGTGGTGGCATGAGGCCGTCCAGACCGGGAACAAACTTGGCCACGCACAACAGCGGAAGACCGTAGCGGCGAAATTGTTCATGCGCATTCTTCGAACAGCTTCGTGGGTCGGCAGTGAACCGGCAGAGCAGTCGCAGAACTTTAGAACCCCACCGGCGGCCGAACCAGAACCAGATCCAATCCGCCGTCAGGCAACCCAAGACAGCAAGAAGAATAATGATGCTCGTGCGCATTCCGCCGTTCGCCGAAAGAGCGCCTCCGGCCATCAGGAAAACGATCGCGGGGATCGGCAGACAAAGTTGGTTGGCGAACACGGCCAGCAGGACTCCGGTGTAGGTCAGTTCCAAGGAGGTCACGAGTACCTCCGGTTATCCGGCAACCGACCCGCGATGAGCACGACCACGGATCGTGAGCCTGCGCGATCGGTTGCCCCAACAATCGGTTTCTTGCGTTCCATGCGCGAAGGCTGATATCGAGTGTGGGATTCAGTGCAAAAGCATGGGAACACAGCAGCAGTAGAGCGCCGGTGCCATGCATAACAACGGCCGGTGCCGATCGGGAGCGTGGCTGACGCCTCTCATGTCGAACGTGTCTGCGCCTGGGGCGCGCGCGACGGAACGTCCTCTATCAGCAGAACCTGCGGCCGTACGGCTGCCTGTTCTCATGGTCGAACGATTCGTACCCGAATGAGCCGTACACCAGACTCTTTCGGGCGGCTTTGACCGACGGTTTTCGCGTTCGACTTTACGCCTTTCCCATTTGCTGATCCGAGCAACGCACGATGCTGGGCGCACGGTACGACACTCACGACGAAGGGTGATGTCACACATCATTCCAATGCCCGCTCGATCGCATCGGCCGCCAGGCGAAGCACCTCGACGCGCGCGTAGTTCTTGTCGTTGGCCGGAATCAGGTGCCAGGGCGCGCGGCGCGTGCTCGTGCGGGCCACCATGTCGTTGACCGCGAGCTCGTACTCGTCCCACTTGGCGCGGTTCCGCCAGTCGTCCTTGGTGAGCTTCCAGCTCTTGTGCGGCGACTGAGCCCGCTCGTGGAACCGCCTCTCCTGCTCGTCCTTCGTGATGTGCAACCAGTACTTGACGAGGATGATGCCGAAATCGGCCAACTGCTCCTCGAAGCCCTCGATCTCGGCGTAGGCGCGATTCCATTCCGCCTCCGACGCATACCCATCGACGCGTTCGACCAGCACCCGCCCGTACCAGCTGCGATCGAAGATGGTCACCCGCCCCGCGCGCGACAGGTGCCGCCAGAACCGCCACAGGTAGTGGCGCGCACGCTCCTCGTCGGTCGGGGCGGCCATCGGGACGACGCGGTAGCACTGCGGGTCGAGGGCGGAGGCCACGCGCCGAATCGCGCCGCCCTTGCCCGCGGCATCCCAGCCCTCGAACACCAGCACGATGGTCCGGCGCTTCGCCTGCGCGCGCCGCTGCGCCAGGTACACACGTCCCTGCTGCCGCAGCAGCTGCGTCTCGAACCTCTCCTTGGGCAGGGCGCGTGTCATATCGAGTGCTTCGAGAATCGATCGATCGAGATCCACTCGGCCGACCAGATCCCGCGGCCGCGTCTGCCGGCGCCGATGGCGCGGGGCTGCCGTCGCCGCCGCCGCCAAGGCGCGCTCGTGGCGGGTGAACGCGCCCGTGAGTGCACGGCAGATTTCGGTACCGACCACCAGGCGCCGGTACCGCTCGTCGGAGGCGTCCACGATGATCCACGGCGCATGGGCGACGCTGGTGCGCTGGATCAGGCGCTCGGCCGCGACGATGATGCGGTCATACCGCTTCCACTGGTTCCATTGACGCCTGGTCACCCGCCAGCGCGTGAGCGGATTGCGGGCCAGCGCGCGCAGCCGCTTCTTCTGCGCCTTGCGGTCCAGGTGCATCCAGAATTTGACGATGACGGCACCGTCGTCGGCGAGCATCCGCTCGAACGAGGCGATACGGTCGAGGGCGCCGTCGAACTCGGCCTTGCTCGAGGTCCGGTGCACTCGATCGAAAATCGGCTGCAGATACCACCCGCTGAGAAACAATCCGATGCGGCCGCGCGGCGGCAGCGCCAGCCAGAATGGCCAGAACGGCGGGCGCTCGCGCTCCTCCTCGGATGGCGTCTCGAATGCACGGTTCGCAATCCACCGTGGATCCATCCACTCGTTGAGCAGATGCACGGTCTCGCTCTTCCCGGCGGCATCGACACCGCCGAACAGCACGATGAGCGGGAACGGATGGCGTTCGAGCCTCCGTTGGAGCTCGAACAGTTCCAGCCGCAGCCTGGCGACCTCGGACTCGTAGTCCATCTTCGCCACTTCGCGACGGAGTTCAGCGGCCTCGAACATGGTGAGTCATCTCGATGACTGCGCCGTGGCGATATCCGCCCCGGCCATCAACAAGGCTGTCGACAACGCTGTACTCCAACGTGACATAACTCAACTCCTCCTCAAGTAGTGACTGCCATGTCATGAAGGGGGCAAGCGCGGTGCCGAGGTGAGATTGGGAAAAACGCTGGAGAAACCGAACTGCAGCCAGGTTGCCCCGCGCGACCGCGTGTGTAAGCAGGTGCACCCCGCGCATCGGTGCGCAGTGACCGCGCACGTTGTGCGGGCTCGAACGCGAATACTCTCGTAGTAGCCACCGCACAACCGGCGGGCGCGCAGGCGCCCGAGAGACACCTGTCAACGAGTCGCGCATCCCCTGTACAGGGAACGCGCAGCGCTGTACACGCGAGGCCTCGTGCCCGTGGATATCGGGCGGACGTCGTCGCCGCCGCTATGACGATCAGTTCAACCTTGCGATGATGCGGTTACCGCGCGTCCTATCGCGACGAGCCTGCCGGCCCAAGAGGCCAAGGTCGCGCATTTCTGCTCGATGTGCGGACCGAAGTTCTGCTCGATGGAGCTGCGAGCGTGTGGTCGGAGTACTGGTGCAGGACGGCGGTCTTGTCAACTAGATGATGCCTCGCCTCAGCCCGAGCACGGCCGCGTGCGCGCGGTCGTTCGCGCGCAGCTTGGTGAGGATGCTTCGCACGTGGCCTTTGACGGCGTCTTCTGTGAACGAGAGCTGCGCGCCGATCTCCTTGTTGGAATTCCCCTCGGCGATCAGCCGCAAGACACGTACTTCGAGCGGCGACAGGGCCTCCTGCGCGACGTGCTCCGCCAGCTCGAACGAGATCTCCGGGGACAGCGCCTTGCGCCCGCGATGCACGGCGCGGATGGTCGACAGCAGCTCGACGCTCAGCGTGGTCTTCAGCAGGTAGCCGCTCGCTCCCGCCTGCAGTGCCCTCACCGCCTGGACATCGCCGACGTACGTCGTGAGCACGATGATGTGCGCCTCGGGAAATTCCGCGCGGATGGCCGTGATGGCGTCCAGGCCGGTCATGTCCGGCATCTGCAGATCCATCAAGGTCACGTCCGGCCGGTGTTGGCGAAAGAGCTCGACCCCCTGCCGGCCGTTGGTGGCCTCGGCCACCAGGACCATGTCGGGCTCGTCTTCGATCAGGGCCGTAATGCCTTGGCGGAACAGCGGGTGGTCGTCGACTACGAGAACCCGAATCGCCCGCGAATCGTGACTCATTGTCTCATGCTGTCGTCAGTCGCGCGCCGCGTTGCGGATTCACCTCGTCGTCGATGCCAACCCCGTCGTCTCGCACCCGCAACGCGGAACACGCGTCGATCGTAGCGGATGTCTACCAGGACCTGGCGCGCCTCGGCGTGGTGGAGCGCATTGCGGAGCGCTTCAGCGGCAATCCGGTACACTCGCCGCGCACCATCGGCTTCAACGACAGCGGTGTTTCGCTCGCCGACACCTGCACTTGGCGTGCATCGTCTCACCGACGACTCTTTGCGAGTTCCCGGAGCGCGGTGCGCAACTCCGACATGCGCGGCGGCTTGCTCAGCACCCGATCCGCGTACCGTGACACGTCAGGTTCTGCCTGCAAGCGCTGACCCCAGCCGGTAAGCAGAATGATCGAAATGCCGGGTTCCACGGACCTGATCGAGGCACCAAGGGTTCGACCATCGACGTTCGGCATCCCGACATCACTGATCACGATGTCGAACGCCCGGTCGGCCTCGCGAGCCGCCAGAAATTCGTCGATTCCACTCTGTCCACCATCGGCGGTGACCACAACGTGACCGTCGAATTCGAGAATATCGCGCAAGGATTGGAGAATCAGAGGATCGTCGTCCACGACCAGAATGCGCAGTGGCGGTACGCTGTGGCGTGTCCGCGCGGCAGGGGCCCCAGGCAGCGCCGGCATGACGGGAAAGCTGAGCCGCACGGTCGTTCCGTGGCCCAGATTGCTCTCTATCTCGCAATCCGCGCCGTGGCGCTGCGCCATACCGTAGACCATGGCGAGTCCCAAACCCGTCCCCCGCTCTCCCTTGGTCGTGAAGAAGGGCTCGAAGCAGCGCCTGCGCGTGGCCTCGCTCATACCTACTCCGGTGTCGATCACCTCGGCGGATGCCCGTAAGGGCCCGTCGTCCCCTGCGGCGCTGACACGTGATCGCAGCGTCAGCGTTCCGCCTTCAGGCATCGCATCAACGGCATTCAAGACCAAATTGGTGAGTGCATCCCGGATCTCGTTCTCGGCACCCATGATTCGCGGAAGGTCTGGCGCCAAATCCATGCGCAGGTGAATGACGATGCCGCGCTCCTGAGGCATGTCGCTCCAGCGGGCGCGGGTGATGTCGGCCACCTGTTGCAAGAGAGCATTGAGATCGAAATCGATCGGTCGCGACTCGCCCTCGCGGGGGCGGTAGAAGGTCTGCAGTCGACCCAGCGTGCGGCCTGCGTCCTCGACCGCTTGCTGAATCACACCCAGGGAACGGCGCGTATGTTCGTCGAGACCGGGGTCGCGCTCCAGCAACACCTGGGCGTATAGTGCCGCTGGACTCAGGCTATTGGAGATGTCGTGGGCAATTCCGCTCGCCATCTGCCCGAGTGCGCGCAACCGCTCTTGCTGCATCACAGTTTGCTGCGTCCGGCGCAGGTCTTCATAAGCCTGCTGCAGGGCGGCGTAGAGTTGCGCCTGATGGGCGGCGAGGGCCACGTGGTCACTCAGCTGGAGCAGGAACTCACAATCGCTGCTCGCGAAACTCGCCGGCGCGCGGCGCGCGAGGATCATGACGCCGAACACCTTGTTCGTGACGCTGAGCGGTGCAATGACGAGGGCGCGCAGCCCGGCGCTGGCCAGCTTCGCAGGAAGCGGGTGAGTGGCGTCCGAAAGATCAGACTCGTACACGAGATTGCCGCGCAGGCACCGACTCAAGCCGTTCTGGTCGATTCCGACCCTTGCCTCTTCGGAGAGCGTAAGCGCCACGGCGAGCGCGCGACTCTTCGCGCCGACGCGTTTGAGGACAACGACATCGCTCGCAGGCTCGTAGAGCGCGATCGCTGCGAAATCAACCGACATATGATCTTCGATGCTTCGAATGACGACCTGGTAGATGCTGTCAACGTCCTGGCGCTCTCCGATTGCGCGGGTCACCTGCTGCAGCAGGTTCAAACGCGCGAGCTGCGCCAGCATCTTTCGCTCATGCGTCTTCCGTTCAGTGATATCGCGGGCAATCGTGGATGCGCCGATGACGCGCCCGTTGGCATCCTTGAGCGGTGAGATGGTCGTGGAGATGTCGATGCGCGTGCCGTTCGCACGGGCGCGGACCGTCTCGAAGTGGTCAACGAGTTCGCCGCGCGCGATTTTCGCCAGAATCATCGTTTCCTCGTTGGACCGCTCCGGAGGTATGACCAACTGCATTGAATGACCAATCGCCTCTTCCGCCGTGTATCCAAAGAGCTTTTGAGCGGCCGGATTCCATGACGTCACGGTTCCGTCCAGCGTCTTCGTAATGATGGCGTCATCAGAGAACTCGATAAGTCTTCTCAGGAGTTGCTGGTGCTCGCGCGGCGAACGCTGCAAACGCTTGCCTTCGCTGACATCGCGAATCGTCGCCGCGACGAGACCGGTGGGACCTGGCACGATCTGGCTCAAGCTGACCTCGACCGGAAACTGGTGACCATCTTGGTGCAGCGCGAACACGTCGAGCGAGACGCCCATCAGGCGGCGCTCGCCCACCCCCATATACTGTCGCCGATGCTCGGCGTGTCTCGCACGGGCGGGCTCGGGAATCAGCGCCTCGATCGGCAGCCCGATGACCTCGTCGCGCCGGTAGCCAAACAGTGCGGTCACCTGCTGGTTGGCGAAGCGGACCGTCCCTGAAGCGTCAACCAGGATGAACGCATCCGGTGCCGCATCGAGCACTGTTGCCGCCGCGACGGCCGCGAACTCGTCTTTCTCTTCCGTCATGCTCCGATCCTCGATTGGAGTGTGGTGACGCCCAAGGGCGGCTAGATGATGCCTCGCTTCAGCCCGAGTACGGCGGCCTGCGCGCGGTCGTTGGCACCCAGCTTGGCGAGGATGCTCCGCACGTGGCCTTTGACGGCGTCTTCTGTGAACGAGAGCTGCGCGCCGATCTCCTTGTTGGAATTCCCCTCGGCGATCAGCCGCAAGACACGCACTTCGAGCGGCGACAGGGCGTCCTGCGCGGCGTGCTCCGCCAGCTCGAGCGAGATCTCCGGGGACAGCGCCTTGCGCCCGCTGTGCACGGCGCGGATGGTCGACAGCAGCTCGGCGCTCAGCGTGGTCTTCAGCACGTAGCCGCTCGCTCCCGCCTGCAGTGCCGTCACCGCCTGGACATCGCCGGCGTACGTCGTGAGCACGATGATGCGCGCCTCGGGGAACTCCGCGCGAATGACCGTGATGGCCTCCAAGCCGGTCATGTCCGGCATCTGCAGATCCATCAAGGTCACATCCGGGCGGTGTTGGCGAAAGAGCTCAACCCCCTGCCGGCCGTTGGTGGCCTCGGCCACCAGGATCACGTCGGGCTTGTCTTCGATCAGAGCGGCGATGCCCTGGCGTAACACCGGGTGGTCGTCGACCACGAGAACCCGAATCGCCCGCGAATCGCGACTCATTGTTTCATGCTGTCGTCAGTGCGCGCCGCCACGCCAGCAGCCGGACATCGCGGCCCGCCCGGGAGACGCGGGCGTACGCCCGGGCCGGTGGCAAAGCGCAGCGACCGTGGCCGGTCAGATGTTGGCCGCGTGCCGATCATGTCGACCTCGCCGGACGCTGGGCGATGCAAGCGGCGGACCATTGTATTGCCAGTACCATTCCCCAAGGCGTGCTGGTCGCGCATTTGCGGCGGGGGGTGAACGGGACCCAAACGAACCGCGCCCGAAACCCGTTCCGGCGAGACCGGGGGGCGGCTCGAGTCGGACTACTTCGCGTCGATGGCCACCGGCAATTCCAAATGGTGGCTATCGTGGACGACGACACGCATGCTGATCGAACGTCCAGAACCAGCTACACAGCAGCCCACGACTTGAGCAGCGGCTGACAGACGACGAGGGTATGATACCCGGCCAGCAGCTGCCGTCGACGTGCAAGGGGCGGAGGGGAAGTACCCGGATTGAGGCGGTCTTGAGCCGGAGCGGGGGCACGCGTCGAGAGGTAGTCGAAGGATCAGCAGGTGTAACACATGACGGATGACGTGCGACGTCCCGGAGATCTGGCGCACGCTCAGCGCCTCCTCGATGCGTCGGCGGACGCACTGCTGTCCATGACACACGACGGTCGTGTGCTCTCGTGGAACCGCGGCGCAGAGTCGATGTTCGGGTTCGCGCCGCAGGAAGCGATCGGCCGGCGGATAACCGAGCTGATCGTTCCCGAGGAATTCCGCGGCGAAACCTCGACCGATCTGTGCTGCGCCGTCGCCAATGGCGCGGTCGCAGTGGAAAGACTTCGCCGCCGAAAGGACGGTGCGCTGATTCCCGTCAGCGTCGTGATGCATCGAGCTGCCGACGAGCCGTCGATCGACGTCTGCGAGCGTGACATCACACTCCTCAGGCGGCTGCGCGAATTGGAGGCGAGCGAGGCGAAGGCGTGGAGCCTGCTCGAAACGGCGCCGGATGCGATCGTGATCGTGAACCACCACGGCAAGATCACGAGCGTCAACGCACAAACGGAAAAGCTGTTCGGCTACTCCAGGGCTGAGCTTTTGGGCAAGCTGGTGGAAGTCCTCATCCCGGCTCGCATCCGTGAAGCGCATCCCACCCACCGAGCCAATTTTTTCGCGGAACCACGCGTCAGGCCGATGGGCTCTGGCCTGGAGCTCTCCGGAGTGCGAAAGGACGGGTCGGAGTTTCCGATTGAAATCAGCTTGAGTCCTCTGGACATCGAGGGTGGCACCCTGGTCTCCGCCGCGATCCGCGACACGAGCCATAGGAAGAAAGCAGAGGAACGGTTCAGGGACCTGCTCGAGTCGGCTCCGGACGCCATGGTCATCGTCAACAAGGAGGGGCGAATAGTCTTGATCAACGCCCAGACGGAGCGGCTCTTTGGACACACCCGGCAGGAACTCGTGGGGCAAGGGGTCGAGATCCTCGTTCCCGATCGCTTTCGCCGATCCCATTCGCGGCACCGTGCCGGGTTTTTCGCGGACCCGCGGCCACGCGGGATGGGCATCGGGCTCGAGCTGTTCGGGCTTCGGAAAGACGGGACGGAGTTCCCGATCGAGATCAGTCTGAGCCCGTTGAAGACCGACGGCGGCACGCTGGTATCGAGCGCAATTCGCGACATCACCGAGCGCAAGCAGCTCGAGTGGCGGATGCTGGAGGCCAACCGCCTCAAGACCGAGTTCCTTGCCAACATGTCCCATGAGCTGCGGACGCCTTTGAATGCCATCATCGGATTCGCTGCGCTGATGTACAAGGGGAAGGTCGGGCCTCTGTCGCCGGAACATCGGGAGTACGTCGGAGACATCTTGACCAGCTCCCGACATCTGTTACAACTGATCAACGACGTGCTCGACCTTGCGAAGGTCGAGTCAGGCAAGATCGAGTTCCGGCCGGAGGAGGTCGACCTTTCGCAGCTGACGACGGAGGTGCGGGATATTCTTCGCGGCCTGGCTGCGAAGAAGCAGCTGCGAGTCGAGATAGAGGTTGACGAGGAAGCACGCAAGGTCGTCGTCGACGCCGGCCGCGTCAAACAGATCCTCTACAACTACCTGTCGAATGCCATCAAGTTCACCCCCGAAGGAGGGCGCATCCTCGTACGCGTAGCGTCCGAGAGTCCTTCGCTCTTCCGCATCGACGTGGAGGATACCGGCATCGGAATACCTTCTGAGCAGTTGGGAAAGCTGTTCGTCGAGTTTCAGCAGCTCGATGCCAGCGTGGCGAAGCAACACCAGGGAACGGGGTTGGGGCTCGCACTTACCAAACGGATCGTTGAGGCACATGGAGGCCGCGTGGCCGTGCGCAGCACGCCGGGGAGCGGCAGCACCTTCTCCGCGGTCCTTCCCCGCGCATCATCGCCGGACGTGCACGACAGCGGTCCCACGGATCGGCCTTGAGGCGGACAATGGAAGGAAAGTCAATTCTGATCGTCGATGACAACACTCAGAATCTGAAACTTGCCCGAGTGGTGCTCGCGAACGAAGGGTTTGACGTTTACACCGCTTCAAACGCGGAAGACGCCCTTCAGCTCCTTCGGACAGTCACGCCTCGTCTCATTCTAATGGACATACAGCTGCCGGGGATGGATGGGCTCGAGCTCACACGCCGGTTGAAGGCGGATCCCGCAACTCGAGCGGTCCGCATCATCGCGCTCACCGCGTACGCGATGAAGGGCGATGACGAGAAGGCATTCGCCGCGGGCTGCGATGGTTATATCACCAAGCCAATCGACGTCGAGGGACTTCCGGTAGTGGTCAGCTCGTATTTGGCGGAGCGTAGCCCCGAGTCGGTGAACCAGATCACGGAATGAAATCCCGCACCCGAATATCCAACTGCCTGATTTTCCGCAGCAGCGTCTTGTAATCAGTCTGTAGCAGGTTCGCCGCCCGGCTCCTGTTACCTTTGGTGGCGCGAAGTGCGTCGCGGATCGAGTCATGTTCCGCACTTCGAGTTGCATCGGCGGCAATCTGTTTCAAGGACTGCATCCCGGTGCTCTTGACCGCACCGCTTGCGCTCGCTGGCATAGACGAGAGAAGAGGGCCGAGATCCGTGGGCTGTATCGCGAGTCCGTCTGAACGCAAAACAGCCTGTCGAACAACGTTGCGCAACTCGCGTACGTTTCCCGGCCAATCGTGTCGCCGCAACATCTCGATTGCCGCCGGCGCCACCTGGCGGACAGGCTTTCGCAGCTCCACGCTCGCTTCTTGAAGGAACCGCTGCGCCAAATACGCGATGTCCTCGGGTCGCTGGCGCAGCGGTGACAGCGCAATCGTATATTGCGCCAGACGGAAATAGAGGTCGGCGCGAAAACGGCCGTCCTGCGCGCGGGCCTGCAGGTCCTCGTTCGCTGCCGCGATGAAGCGGACATCGACGGTCGTAGGACGTTCTGCGCCGACGGGACGGACTACCCGAGACTCCAGGGCGCGGAGGAGCTTGGCCTGCAGCATGAGCGGCAGATTCCCAATCTCATCGAGGAAACACGTGCCGCCAGTCGCGAGTTCAAACTGCCCGGCGTGGCGACGCTCTGCTCCCGTGAACGCGCCTCGTTCGTGGCCGAACAGCTCCGACTCCACGAGCGCCTCCGGGATGGCTCCGCAATCCAGCGCAATGAATGGTTGTTTCCGTCGATCGCTCTGTCGGTGGATCGCCTGTGCCACCAGCTCCTTTCCGGTTCCCGTCTCACCGACTATCAGGACGCTGAAATTCGACCTCGCCACCGTGGCGATCTGTTCCACAAGCCCTCTGACGCTCGCGCTGGTTCCCATCGCGAATGCCAACTGGTCCGCCTCGTTCCTGGTAACGCGGGTGCGGAGGTCTTCGACTTCGAGGTAAAGCGCACGGGCGTCGAGCGCGCGCCGCACAATCGCCACGAGTTCGTCGTCGTCTATTGGCTTCGTCAAATAGTCGAACGCTCCGAGCCGTGTGGCACGCACCGCCGTTTTGATCTCGCGCGACGCCGTCAGCATCACAATCGGCAGCGAAGGATTCGTCTTCTTCAAGTGCTCGAGAAGGTCGATGCCGCTGGCCGACGGGAGATGAATGTCGAGCAGGACGACGTCCGGCCGGTCTGTCTCAATGCGCTCGAGCCCGGCCGGCCCGTCGTGTGCCGCCAGTACGCTTACGCCCTCAGATTGGAAAGTGGCTCGGACTAGCCGGCAGCTGGGCTCATCGTCGTCGATAATCAGCAGCGTTCCGCCCATCGCTAGAGTATGGCACTGATGACCCAACTGGGGCATTCGTGCCCTACCACTGCCACCCCAGTTCTCAGCCTCCCGCAGCGGCCCGCGGCGTAGTTTGCGTATTTCTACCGACCGAGACCGGCGGCGGTTGGCCCGTCCCTCGCACCCACACCCCACTTGTCGTTTCGGTCAACAGTAAACACCCCGTCCGGTGTCACGCGACATCCGATGGCAACGACAGCTCGGTCGAACAACCTGCAACATCACTGGGTTCGGCCGCACGGTATCAAGCCGCCCGCCGAGGTCCCGTTCCTCGTCGTCGAGCGGAAGAGGCCCTCGCTGTACTCCGCGACGACTTCATTCGAGTGCTGATTGTGGACGTGGTGTTGCCAGGCCCTGCGCCCGACTCTGGTGCAAGCGGTGAGCAGCGCCAGCGAGGCGGGCACGGGCCTTACCGCCGCCGCCTTACCCCGCCCCCTCTGCCGCTGCACTCGACGTGATTCGCGGTTTCGACGGACTGCACCGTGCGCGGCCGTTGGCTTGTTCCTTGCCTTCACACGACACGTCCCCGAACAACTGTAGGCCTCCCCGTCCGGTGTCACGCGACATCTGAGGGAAACGAAATCTCGGTCGAACAAGGTGCGCAATCGGTCATTTCAGCCGCACGGTGTCGAGCCGTTCGCCGACGTCCCGTTCCTCGTCGTCGAGGACGATCCTGCGAGCGCACGGCTGATCGCGACCGTGCTCGCCACCGAGGGCGTCACCGTTGTGCATGTCGCACACAGTGCGGAAGAAGCCCTCGTTGTACTTCGCGACGAGTTCATTCGCGTGCTGATTGTGGATGTGTTGTTGCCAGGAATGAGTGGCCTCGTGCTGGCCCGGCGAGTCAAGAGCGAACGGGCGACGCGCCACATCATCGCCATCGCGACGAGTGCGTGGGACGAAGCCGGGCTGGCAGCAGACCTGATTGACAGCGGCTGTATCGCGTTCGTCCCGAAGCCAATCGAGTCCGACACGCTTCTCGCCATCCTGCGCGCGACTCTGGTGCAGGCGGCGAGCAGCGCCAGCGAGGCGGACACAGGGAGGGATTCGTGAATCGGCGCGGGGCCAGGGCCATCGCTTTAAGCCTTGCGCTTGCCTGCCTCGCGCCTGGGACACGAGCGGAGGCGCAGCAGGGTGTCTTTGCAGGCATTACGGGTACCGTGAGGGATTCCACTGGTGCCGTGCTGCCGGGTGCAAGCCTCACTGTCACGAACCTCGCAACCAACGCCACGAAGACGTGGACGACGAACGAGGCCGGTGTCTACCGCGCAACAGACCTGATTCCAGGCCCGCACAAGATGGAGGCGTCTCTTCCCGGGTTCAAGACCGCAGTCGTCGAGTCCGTTCTCCTCGACGTGAATGCCAGCCTCAGAATCGATTTAACACTCGAAGTGGGAGGTGCCGAGGAACTGGTGATCGTGGTCGCTCCCGCGCCGCTGCTGCAGTCGGAGCGCACGAACCTGGGGCAAACAGTGACCGAGCAGCAAATCGAGCTTTTACCGATCGGACGCGCCCTGTTCAGCCTGATTCCTCTCGCCGCCGGCGTCTCGCAGCAATTGGCCTGCGACGCAGACTGTGGCAATAACGCCCTTCTACGCATCAACGGCGATCGGCCGCGTACGCAGGACTACATTCTCGATGGCACCACGATCAACCAGCCGGTATTCGGCGGCCAATCGATCAATCCGTCGATCGACGTGATCCAGGCGTTCCGGATCGAATCCAACAGCATGTCGGCCGAATACGGGCGAGCGGGAGGAGGGCTGCTGATCGCGGTGACGAAGAGCGGCACGAATCAGCTGCATGGCTCCGCGTACGAGTACCACCGCAACGAAAAGCTGAACGCCCGTGACTTCTTCGAAGACCGCGCCCAGCCGAAGATTCCTTTCGATCGGAACGAGTTCGGGGGCACCCTCGGAGGTCCCCTCGTGAACGAACGACTGTTCTACTTCATGGGATATCAAAGGGTACGCGCCGATACGTCCGCCCCCGTCGTCGGCGTCGTCGTGCCGAATGAGGCGTTTCGGATCGGCGATTTGTCGGTTCTGTGCACGGCAGGGTTCGATGCGGCGGGGACGTGTGGTGATCCGAGCCAGCAGATCCGCTTCCCAGCGACGGGCACGGCCGTACCGTTCAATCGCATCCCGGCCGGACGGGTCAGTCCGATCTCGCGCGCCTTCATGGCCCTGATGCCGACGTCAGGCAGCCCAGGTCCCAATCCCGGAACTCTCGAGTTGGCCGACAGGAGCGCGGAGGATTCGACACTGAACCAGATGGACACCCGCGTCGATTTCCACGTCACGTCTTCGGACCAGGTTGTCGGCGCACTGCACGCCAACTGGGGTGCGGGCGCGACTCGACGCACGAATCCCATTCCCAACGGCAGGACCAGTCACGTCGGCGACTATGCATTCTCGGCCGGCTGGACACGGATCTTCACCTCGAGCACGCTCAACAATCTTCGGGTCGGCTACATGCACCGGAAGAACCACTTCCTGCCCGAAGGCTCTCCGGCCGATTTCGGCATTCAGGGCATTCCGGAATGTCTCTCGGCCGTCCCTGGTTTGTCGGGATGCGGCAATCCGAGTGTCGCGATTACTGGCTTCAGCGGCGTCGGCGGCGGATTGCCGTTCTACGAGCCAGCCAGCACGCTGCATCTGAGCGACACGTTCACCCGCCTGCTTGGCCGACACAGTGTGAAGCTGGGTGGCGAGGCCCGACGCGTGGCAATCGACAACTATCAGCCGAACTCGCCGCAAGGGAGCTTTAGCTTTAGGGGTACGGAGAGCGGCCACCCGTTTGCCGACTTCCTGTTTGGCGTGATGAATACCGGCAGCGTGAATCTGCAGAACGCCATGGTGCAGACGCGGGCATGGAGCTACTCGCTGTTCGTGCAAGACGACTTCAAGATCAGGCCAACGGTGACGCTGAACCTGGGCCTGCGGTGGCAGTACGATCAATCAGTCCGCGAGAAGAACAACGCGCTTGCGTTCTTCAACCCGTACACCGCTGCGTGGGAGCAGTTCGGCGTCAATGCCCCCGAGACACCGTTTGATCCCTCGAAGAAGCAGTTCGCGCCGCGCGTTGGCATTGCCTGGAGTGCGACTCCGACGCTCGTCATCCGCGGTGGCTACGGCATCACGTATCCGGGGTGGGTTGGCCACGGACGCGCCGGCGATGGAGAAGTCAGTCCCAACGTCCTGGCAAACACCACCTTTGCTCGCGGGACCGATTGGGGGAATCTGCCGCCCATCAGGAATCCTGATCCGTCGGCCATCGGCGCGCCCATCCCTGTAGCGGGCACCGTGTCATTCGTCTATTGGGCACCGCGCGAGCAGGCGCCTCCTCAGTTCCAGTTGTGGAACTTCACGATTGAAAAGCAGCTCGGACCGAATACTGCCGCTCAGGTCGGGTACGTCGGCAGCGCTGGCCGGCATCTGCCCATTAACTATGGGTACAACATCTGCGCGCAGACGCCGGAGACTGCTGCGCAGTTCGGCAGCGCCGCGCCCACGAGCCCTCACTGTCCGCTTGCCGCAGAAAAGGTCCTCGCAGGAGGCGGATCGTTGTACGACCTCGTCGTCAACCCGGGCTTCTGGGGACTCTCGCGATCAAACTATCACTCGCTCCAAGGCACATTCGAGCGGCGTTTCTCCGGAGGGATGTCACTCCTCGCGAACTTCACCTGGAGCCGGCTGATGGACGATTCCTCGGCCGACTGGAGCGGCTTCTGGTCTCTTGATGTGCTGGGCCAGGATTTCTACAACCGGGACGCCGACTACACCGTGAGCAGCGGCGATATTCCACTGCGGCTGACGGTCGCGCCGATCGTGGAGCTGCCGTTCGGCCCTGGTCGCCGGTGGTTGAACAGCGGAGTGGCGAGTCAGCTGCTGGGCGGATGGCGTGCGGCCGCCGTATACAACGTGAGCAGCGGATCGCCGTTCGGCATCATGGACAAATCGTACGGATACTGCAACGCGGCGCATACCCTTTCCAATCGGCCGAACATGATCGGCGATCCGCTCCCCGCGGGATTCGACCAGACGCTCGATCACTGGTTCGACACCCGTGCCTTTGATTTCTCAGGCACCTGTCCCGCACAGAATCTTGTCGTGACGTCGTTCCCAGGCGATCCGGCCAAGGCCTTCGGAAACGCCCCGCGGTACTTCTCGAATATTCGCAACCCGGGCGTCAACAATGTCGACCTCTCGCTCCAGAAGGACTTTGGCCCCGGAGTTGGAGACCAACGACGCCTGCGTTTTCGCGCGGACTTCTTCAATTTATTCAATCATCCGCAATTCGGAGAGGCAGTGTCCGATCCCACGGACGCGAACTTCGGACGAATTCTCCGCACCTCGGTAAACAACCGCACTGTGCAGTTGGGCCTCCACGCGTATTTCTGAGGCACGCCGTTGACGAGTTACCAATCGCTTGGAATTCATCCATTATGGGGCGCTGGCACTTAGTCCTCTCGCTGGCCATTCTGCTGGCGTGCTGCGCTTGCTCATTGGCTTCAGATCCGTCAGCCGACGTCACTCAGTACGCACGTACTGCAGGCCTGTTTCGCTTCGATGCGGTTCGCAGTAGCCCCAGGCAGGCACCTGCGGATCAGCAAGTCCCTGACGAGAACATCTACGACTCGACGATCAACGCCCGTCTCCCCGGGCGCCGCGACGGGAGAGCTGACTCGACTCCCCGCCGTCAGAATATCCACGCTCAGGGCGACCATCCTGCGGGGAGCCTCAAAGTCACCCACCTCACAAGCGACGATGGCCTATCCCAAAATCGGATTTATTCGATTTTGCAGGATCGCCGCGGCTTCATGTGGTTCGCCACTCAGGACGGACTCAATCGCTATGATGGCAACACGTTCGTCGTGTACCAAAACAACCCCGACGATCCGAATACGTTGAGCGCCAGCTTGATTCAGAATCTGATTGAAGACAGCCATGGCTACCTATGGATTGGCACCTGGGGTGGGCTCGACAAGTTAGATCCAACAACCGAACGCATTACCCACTATCGGTACAATCCCGACAACCCCAACAGCATTAGCGGCGATGCGATCAAGAGCATCGCCCAAGACAGTCGCGGCTCTCTCTGGGTTGGCACCGTAGACGAGGGCCTGAACAAACTTGATCCAGCCACTGAAACCTTCACTCGTTTTCGCAATGACAGCAATGGCCAATCTGTTGGGACGGTCAATTCCATTATCGAGGATAGCCATCAGGATATCTGGTTTGTCGGCACGCGCGGTCTGTTCCATCTCAGCCCACAGACAGGACGGATCACTCGTCCGTCTGCAACCATTGATCGTTTCGCCGCAGACTATATCCATGAAGACAAGGCCGGCAATCTCTGGATGCTTGTCTATTCTCCGGTCGCCCGGCTCGTCAAATACGATCGTCAAGCAGAGCGATTCACTGAATATCCATTTGGGGAAGGCGCTGTCGGCATACCCAATAGCACCATTCTGGATGACGGACAGAATGGGATGTGGGTGGCATCGAGCCAGGGGCTCTATCACTTCGATCTGCAGACGGAAAAGTTCACATATCGCTTTCAACACGATGAGACCGACCCGGACAGCCTCAGCGATAACAGTGTCTCGTCAATTCATCGGGATAGGGCCGGCGTGCTGTGGGTAGGCACGGAAAATGGGGGGATAAATATTCTCGATTTCCAGCAGGGACAGTTCGGTTCTTACCGGCATCGTCCCGGTAACCCCGGTAGTCTATCGCCCGGTGTGGTCAGTGCACTGCATCAAGACCGCGACGGCATTTTGTGGGTAGGTTTCACTCTCTTCGCCCTGGATAGATTGGATCGAAAGACGGGGCAAATCACCCATTATCTTCCCGGCTCGGGAAACGAGAACGCGCTCGGCAAAGGCAGTTCTCTTAGAAACAACATTTACCGCGACGCGCAGGGTTATCTCTGGTTCGGTGGCTGGGATAGCGGTCTGAGCCGGTTCGATGAACGAAGCGGACAGTTCAAACACTACCGACACAATCCCGCCGATCCAAACAGCTTACTTTCCGACAACATTCTGTGCATCTATCAAGATAGAAGCGGCAAGCTGTGGGTGGGGCAGGTTGACGGTCTCAGCAGTTTCGATCCAACGACGGAAAAGTTCATCAACTACCGGAATGATCCGGCTCACCCGGCGAGTGTGGGGATCAATAACGTCAGCGCCATCTATCAGGATCGGTCCGGCACGCTGTGGTTTGGGACCTGGATGGGCACATTGAGCCGATTCGACGACAAGACGAACACCTTCGCGAACGTGAGGGCCGATTCGCGAGGTGGCCGCATTTACGCCATCTACGAAGACCAGGCCGGAACATTGTGGTTGGGAACCACGGATGGACTGTACCGGTATAACCGGGAAAACGAAACGTTTACCCATTACACGGTGAATCAGGGCCTGCCCAGCGGCGAAATTCAGTGCATTCTGGGTGATCGGGGCGGCAGGCTTTGGCTCGGCACAGCGAAGGGGATATCCCGGTTCGATCCGCAAACGGGAGGATTCAGAAACTACGACACGTCCGATGGCTTGCAAAGCAAGATGTTCACTGGGGGTTGTTACGAAGACAGCCAAAGCGGGGAGATGTTGTTTGGCGGCAACAACGGGATTACCGCATTCTTTCCGGAAAATATCCAAGACAATCCCTACGTGCCCCCGGTCATGCTAACGAGTTTCAAGATCTTCAATAAACCCGTTCCCATCGACCCTAAGTCGGTGCTCAAGAAAGCCATCCCATACGCCGATTCTCTGACTCTCTCGTATCGCGACAATGTCTTCTCGTTTGAATTCGCGGCACTGAGTTACGCAAATTCCCAGAAGAACCGTTATCGATATAAGCTCGAGAACCTGGAACCTGGCTGGAACGAGGTGAGTAGCAAGCAACGCGTGGCTACTTACACGAATTTGGATCCGGGCAAGTACGTCTTTCGCGTGCAGGCATCAAACAGCGATGGCATGTGGAACGAAGAAGGGGTGTCGCTGCCCATTCTCATCACACCCCCCTGGTGGAGAACGAACGGGTTCCGCGCCCTCTTTGCGGTCGCCCTTGTGACGTTGCTTTGGGCCGCGTACCAACTGCGGGTGCGGCAACTGGCGGCGCAATTCAACCTGCGCTTGGAAGAGCGGGTGAGCGAGCGGACGCGCATCGCGCGCGAGTTGCACGACACGCTGCTGGGGAGCCTGCATGCCCTGCTCCTGCGCTTCCAGTCCGCGTTGATGCTGTTGCCGGCGCGTCCCGACGATGCGCGTGAGCGACTCGAGCGCGCGCTCGCTCAGGCGCAAGCGGCGATCACTGAGGGCCGCAATGCAGTGCAAGGTCTGCGCGCGTCGGCGACGACGGTGAACGACCTCGCGAACGGCATCGCGGCGTTCGGCGCGGAGCTCACGAGCGATCCGTCAACCGTGAACGCGCCCGCGATCGAGGTCGACGTCGTCGGCGAGTCACGCGATCTCAATCCCGTCGTCCGTGACGAAGCGTATCGCATTGCGAGCGAGGCGCTGCGCAACGCGTTCAAGCACGCGCAGGCGCGCCAGATCATCGTCACGATCCGCTACGAAGCGCGGCAGTTCCGCTTGACCGTCCGTGACGATGGGAAGGGGATCGACGAGGCGATGATTCAGCGGCAGCCAATGACCGGTCACTTCGGGCTGCCCGGCATGCGCGAGCGCGCCGCGATCGTCCGCGGTCACCTCGACGTTCGCACGCAGCCTGGCGCCGGCACCGAGGTCGAACTTCGCGTTCCTGGCGCGACGGCGTACGCGTCCGCGCGCACGGCGTGGTGGCGGAGGCTTCTTTAGAGAGAGCCTGCGCTCGGTAGACGTTAGAAGCGCGCGTCGGGAAACTCCGCGCGGATGGCAGTGATCGCCTCCAGGCCGGTCATGTCCGGCATTTGCAGGTCCATCAACGTCACGTCCGGGCGGTGCTGGCGAAAGAGGTCGAGCGCCTGCCGGCCGTTGGCGTTCTCGGCCGCCAGGACCATGTCGGGGACCTCTCGATCAGCGCGGCAATGCCCTGGCGGAATTGGATCGAGACTCGAACCACACGCAGCCTTCGGCCCACGACATGTGATAGGGTACGACGAAGAGACCATCGGGTTTCGCACGACCAAGACGCAGTCGAAGGAGCAGCGCTGCACGCTGACACGCATGACCGACGACTTGCGGACGCCCGGAAATATTCCTCATTCTCAGTGCCTCCTCGATGCTTCGCCGGACGCACTCTTTACCGTGACGGACGACGGTCGGGTACTCTCGTGGAATCGCGGCGCAGAGTCGATGTTCGGCTTCACGCCGCAGGAAGCTATTGGCCGGCGGATTACCGACCTGACGGTTCTCGATGAACTCCGCGGCGAAGCCTCGACCGATCTGCGCTGCGCCCTCGCCACTGGCGCGGTCGCGGTGGAGAGACTTCGCCGGCGGAAGGAAGGTGCGCTGATTCCGGTCAGCGTAGTGATGTGTCGAGCTGATGACGAGCCGTTGATCGCCGTCTGCGAGCGTGACATCACGGTTCTCAGGCGGCTGCGCGAGTTGGAGGCGAGCGAAGCGAAGTTCCGCAGCCTGCTCGAAACGGCGCCGGATGCGATCGTGATCGT
>Ga0070673_100000256_pt1 | contig 27112 bp, 26 predicted proteins | sample KBSM23metaG_FD_65342 | JGI IMG/M metagenome (GOLD analysis project Ga0070673, IMG submission 65342) | Miscanthus rhizosphere microbial communities from Kellogg Biological Station, Michigan, USA - KBS M2-3 metaG | ecosystem: Host-associated > Plants > Roots > Rhizosphere > Soil ... | reverse complement strand
CTCGCTGGATCACGTCATCGCGCAGCAGCTCAGCCCGTCCGGGACGCCGCTGTTCATGCGGGTCGGCGGCGTGAACGAAAGCCCGCAGTCGGCCATCTCGTACCTGAAGTCCGACGTCGCGCCGCGGGACGCCCCGGCGGACATCTATCCGGGTCACGGCTCGCCGATGTCGGTCTTCACGTCGCTGACGGGCCTGTTCGGGCCCGGCGCTCCGACGCCGGACGACCACGCCGCCAGCCGCGGCAAGAAGGTCACCGACCTGGTGAAGGGCAGCCTCGAGGACTTCGAGCGTCAGGACATGAGCGCAGAGGACCGGAACAAGATCGCCGTCTGGAAGGCGATGGTCAACGACACGGGGGCCGCGGCGAGCCGCAGCTGCACGCTGGATCTCGCCACCCGGCTCGGCGCGACGTCGGAGAACCTGAGCGTGACGGGCAACCTCGCGTCCCCGGTCACGTCCGAGCTCGACGGCGCGGACATGTACTCGGTCATGGCGGTGCTCGCAGCGGCGTGCAATGCCAACCCCGTCATCTTCCTGAAGTACCCGCCCAGCTACATTTACTCCGGGCTCGGTCTGACCCGCGATTCGCACAGCATCTCGCACCGCAACGACAACGCGGGCGTCACGGGGATGTGCGCGCCGAACGCGATCGATGCGATCCGCACCATCGACAAGTACTATGCGTCGAAGTTCGCCAAGCTCGTCGGCCTGCTCGACGGCTTCAGGAACGCCGACGGGTCCACGCTGCTCGACAGCTCGGCGACGGTCTGGTTCAACGAGATGTCCGACGGCCTCGCTCACAATCTCAACAATTTGCCGATCATCCAGGCGGGCAGCTGTGGCGGCACTTTCAAGACCGGCTGGGCCGTCAACGTCGACACCTCGAACACCGGGGCGGCGAACCTGTCACAGGGCAACAGCGAGTCGCAGTGCTATCTCGGCAGCGACGGGATCATCAACGGCGTCGACCAGTCCACCGGAACCGCCGCGGTCATCGCCAACGCGCCGATCAACAAGTACTACTGCAACCTGATGAACGCGCTGGGCGTGAAGGCCGCGGAGAGCGGATTCCCGATGAAGGGCGGCGTCGCACCCGTGAGCGCTTTCGGCTATTCGGACCGGACGACGGACTTCCGGGGCGGCCTGGGCGCGACGGCGGGCGCCGCGATTCACGATCCCGGCGAGTTCACGAAGCTCAAGGCCGGAACCTGAACGCGGGCGCTCAGGCGTCGTTCACGCCTCGTTCAAGCGTCGTTCAAGCTTCGATGGCGGTGCAGCTCGCCGTCACGCGACCGCCGCCGGTTCCGAACTCCGTCAGGCTGAGACCGACGCTGCGCAGGATGCTGAGCAGCACCATCGTGGTGTTCTCGCCGTTCGACTTGTAGTGAACGCTCGGGAACTTGAGCTTCCCGCCCGCGCTGCCCGCGACGAGGATCGGGTAGTTGGTGATGCTGTGGTCGCGGCCGTCGGCGGTGTCGGAGCTGGCCAGGATCGCGCAGCTGTCCAGCAGGTTGCCGGCCCCTTCCGGGATCGCCTTCAGCGCGGCGAGCAGCACCGCGAACTGCTCCATCGTGTAGACCGTGCTCGCCTGCACCTGCGGCTGGTCGCCCGCCTCGTCGTGGGTGAGGTCGTGGTGGCCGGTGGTGATCCCGATGTCGGAGAACACGGTGTATCCGACCGAGCCCGTGAACATCACCGAGAAGACGCGGGTCTGATCGCAGGCGAGCGCCATCGCGATGAGATCGCTCATCGCCTTGTTCGTGGCCTTGATGGGTTCGCCGCCCGACGTCGAGGGCTTGGCGGGCTGAGCCGGCCGCACGCACGCGGTCGATCCGGGCGGCAGCGTGGGCGTCGCCGGCACCAGCCGGTTCTCGAGCGATCGGATGTTGTTCATGTGGCTGTCGAGGCGGACCTTGTCCGTCGCGCCCACCCGGCCCTTGAGCGTGTTCATGTCGGCCAGCACCGCGTCGAGCACGCTCTTGCGCAGCGTCTTGCTCACGTCGACGACGGGCGTGCCTCCCATCGGCGGCACGAAGTCGGTGCCGAACAGGCGGTTGAAGACGTTCACCGGGTTGTACTCGGGCGGATTGAAGCTGTCGGGGCCGTTGTGGGAGAGGTAATGCAGCGTGGTCCCCTCGCCGTCGACCACCTTCTTCGATACGCCGACCTCAAGCGACTTGAACCGGGTGGTCGTGCCGATGACGCCGGCGGCGACCTGATCGATGCTGGGCTGCGAGAAGGTCGAGACGTAGTTCGAGTTCGGATGCGGCTCCGCGACCAGCGCGGCGCCCGACATGATCCCGGTCAAGCCCGAGTGGTGGCCGCGCTCGTTGCCGGACTTGATGTTCATGCCGCTGACGACGTTGACGTAGTCCTTCACGCCCGCGGTGGCGAACGGTTGCAGCGACGGGCTGGGCGTCCACCCCGCGCCGGTCGTGCTGGGCACCCAGCGATCCAGCTTCACGCCGTTGCCCCAGAAGAACAGCCCCAGCCGTTTCGGGATGGCGGTGTTCGACTGCGCGTAGGCGTCACCGTTGGCGTTGAACATCGCCTCCAGCGGCGGCAATCCGACCGAGATGCCCACGCCGCCGAGCGCGCCGCGGAGGACCGTCCGCCGATTCAACATGAATTTGCGCATGACGTTGGTCCTCCTAATCCAGTTTGCCGACAGTGCGGAACGCGGAGCTCGCCGCCGTCTCCAGCAGCAGGCCCTTGAATTTGTAACCGCCGGTCGCGAACTTGTCGTTCAGGTCGAAGATGGCGGGATCCTCTCCGGACGTCTCGAGGTGACCGAGCGCGTAGCGATACACGCCGCGGGTCAGGCAGGTGCTGAGCGCGGGGTGGTTCTTGAGCGCGGCGCCGAGGCCGCGGGCGTCCGCGAACGCCTGGCCGTCGATCTGGCCGCTCGCATCGATGGTCTGGCCTGCATCGTCGGTGCGGTACGTGCCGACGCCGTCGAAGTTCTCCAGGCCGAGCCCGATCGGATCGAGGAAGCTGTGGCAGGAGGCGCACTTCCCGTTCGTCGCGTGCGCCGCCAGCCGCTGGCGCATCGTCTGCGGGCCCGCGGGGTCGGGCGGGAAGACGGGATTGGCGTCGGGAGGGGGCGGATCCACGGACTGGCACAGGAAGACTTCGCGGATGAACTTTCCGCGGCGGGTCGGCGACGTCGCGTTCGGATGCGAGGTCATGGCCAGGAAGCCCGCCTGGCCGAGGATGCCGGCGCGCGGGCCCGAGGCGGGGAGGGTGGTCGCCACGAACGCCGTTCCGGTGGGCGACGTCAGCCCGTAGATCTTGGCGAGCTCGCCGTTCACGAACGTGTCCGTCGAGTCGAACAGGGTGCGGTAGTCGGCGTCGCGCGTGAACGCGATGTCCTCGAGCACGCGCAGCGTCTCCGTCCGCATGGACGGGCCCAGGGTCGTGCTCATCGCCGCCGGGAAGATCGCCGGCAGCTGGCTGAGGTTGCTCAGCTGGTCGAGCCGCAGCAGCTCGCTGAAGAAGCTCTGCGCGGCGGTGCGGGCGGCGGGCGCGTCCGCCAGCCGCTGCGCGGCGCTGCGCACGCCGTCGGGCGTCGCCAGGCTCCCGCCCGCGGCGGCGTCCAGCAGGGCGTCATCCGGCGTGGTCGCCGACAGGAAGTACGACAGCCGGGTCGCCACTTCGTAGCTGGTCAGGACGCGCTGGTTCGCATCCTGCGGATCGGGCTCGCCGATCTCGGCGCGGTAGATGAAGTTCGGCGACTGCAGCAGACCCGCCAGCGCGTATTCGAGGCCGCCATAGAAGTTGCCGACCATCGTGCCGGCGGTGGTCGCGATGCCGGCGTAGCGGGTCACTTCCTCGGCGGTCAGCGGACGGCGCCACGCCCGGCGGCCGAAGCTGGTCACGAAGCTGCGCGCGCACGCGTCGTCGGTCGTGCCGGCCGGCGTGCAGCCCACCAGCGCGCCGCGGTTCGCGGTGTCGGCGAGCGCCTGCTTCGCCATCGCCAGCGCCGCCGTCTCCAGCTGTTCGACCGCGAGCGGCGAGAGGTCGATCTTGGACGCGCCGATCGAAGCGAACCCGTTCAGGACCGTGTCCAGCTGCAGGTCGGCCGGAAGGGTGATGCTGTCGCCCAGCAGCGCGCGCACGCTGTTCTGGTATTGCGCGGTCGTGAGCAGACGCAGCGCCGGTGACGCCGGCGTGAAGACGCCCGGCGCGGATCCACCGCTGCCGCCTGTGCCGTTGCCGGCGCCTGAACCCGCGCCGCCGGTGATGGTCCCCTCCCCGTGATCCGTGATCTTCCCGTTGCATGCGAAGCCACCGGCGAGCACGAAGGCAGCGGCGATCCGAAGCCAATGTGTCGTCTGCTGGGTTCGTCCGTGCGGAGTCATGGTCACCTCCGAATCGGGACGCCGCCCGCCGCCGGGGAGACGGAAGCGCGACGTCGTCTACGTGAACCACTGTACGCCTCGCTCGATCCCCTCGTCAGTGCGAAATTGCGCGTGGCGCAAGAATTTGGCGCGCACCACGCACATGCGCGCACAGGGGTTCTCCGACGAGAAAAGCTCAGCCGAGCACACGAGCGATCAACATCGCGCGCGACGGGAATGCACTGCTCGCAACGAAGGGCGAGAGCGAGGAGATCCCATGAGAGCACTGATCGTGTCGACATTGTTGGTTGCGTTTGGCGTCGGCGGCTGCGGCGCGGAGCCGTCGGACGTCTCGGATGAAACGGCCGCCGTCACGAACGCGAAGCGCCTTCGATACACGCAGGTGGACATTACCGCCGGTCCGGAAAACGTCGACGGCTGGTTCCCGCGCGGGCTGTCGGCCCAGGGCGAGGCGATCGGGCAGGCGTTCGATTGCAACGAGGACTTCACCGTCTGTTCGCAGAGCGTGCTGAAACGCGAGAGCAACGGACGATTCACGGTGCTGGCGGAGAACTTCTTCGCGAACGACGTGAACAGCCGCGGCGACGCGGGCGGCTGCACCTTCGATCCCGTGACGTTCCTGGGCCAGGCGGGCATCGTTCGCGTGAACGGGACGCTGGAGTTGATCCCGCCGCTGCCCGGCGAGATGTCGAGCTGCGTGAGCAAGCTGAGCGATTCGGGCGTCGCATTCGTCACGTCGACGGACCCGAACTTCGTTGCCAGCGTGTACGTCTTCGACCACGGCAAGATCCGGCCGTTCCCGGTCCTCAACGTCACCGTCGAGGACATCAACGACAGGGCGCAGGTGGCGGGCACCCAGGGCGAGCCGCCGGACAACCGCGCCTATCGCTTCGATGCGCGGACGCAGACAACGACCATCCTGCAGCCGGTGCCGCCCGATCCGGTCTCCTTTGGCCTGGGCATCAATCGCCAGGGGGAGGTGCTCGGGTTCTCGTTCGACTTCGACGGCATCGTCCAGCGAACCGGCAAATGGAATCGCCGGAACGAATTCGAGACCAGCCTCGTCGGAGGCTCTGGCAACCCAGCGTTTCCGACCATCATCAACAGCGTGACGTGGAACGAGCAGGGCCTGATCGTGGCGTCGGCCACCAGCGACGGAAACACCTACCTGATCCCCTCGCCGGGGGTGCGGTTGAACCTGGCGGATCTGGTGAAGAACGGCCCGGCCCCGTCGCCGCTACAGGTTCTGGCCGTGAACGACCACGCCGACATCGTGGCCGCCAGCCTCGCCGACGGATCGGCGTTCCTGTTCCGGCGCGAGTGACCGGATTCGCCGCGTGCGGACCGCGGAGGCGGTCCGCAGCGGCGGCCCGACTTGGAGTGATCGCGAGGCGCTCAGTGCAGCGTGTGCTTGAGCGTGCTCAGCGACTGGTGCGTCCGTTCCTGCGCGGGAAGCAGGTCCGTCTCCACCAACTGGCGCGACGCCGGGTCGAGCTTGGTGAGGTCGTCCCGGTAGAGTTTCAGTCCGTGGTCCTCGCCTTCTTCGAGCGCGGCGACCGCGGCCTTCTCGCCGAAGGTCTTGGCGCCCCCCTCGACGAGACGCGCGAACGCGCCCCACGATCCCGAGTCCTTGGCCGGTTCACCACCGAGGCGCGAGACCCACTCGCGAAGCTTGTCCACGCGCTGCTCATGCGAGCGCCGGCAGTCCTCGAGCTGCATCCGGTTCGGACTACTGCCCAGCTTCTCGATCGCTTGCCGGTACGTCTCGACCGCGGAGATCTCCCCGCGCAAGAACCCGTTTAATGCATCGACTGCCTTGTCCGTTTCGCCTCTCATGCGTACCTCCCCTCCCGATCGAAAGTAGACACGACGGTGGCGTGCGCTACTAGCGCCCGGACGTCGAGCGCGTCCAGTGCGTGCGCGGCAGTCGCTTGAAGCCGAACCGCGAATAGAGCCGCTCCGCGCCCTCGTGGCCGGTGACGATCTCGAGGTCAACCGCGACGGCGCCGGCGGATTCGGCGATCTCGAGCATGGCCTGCAAGAGCGCCGCTCCGATCCCGCGCGAACGGAACGCCGGTTCGACATAGAGCTCTTCCAGCCACGCGGTCCGTTGCCCGACCTCGATCGGAAACGCGTACGACAAAGCGGCCACGCCGACCGGGCGCCGATCTTCCCACGCGAGCAGGATGACTCCACGCGCGGCGTCGGCGAGCACATGGTCGAACGCCACGCCGAGGCGCGCGGCCGGCGTCGGGATGTCGTGCTCTCGCATCTGCGCGACGAGAAGCGCGACGGTCGCGTCGCGGTCGGCCGCGGTGGCGCTGCGGATGTCCATCGCTCGAACCTTAGCGGACCGTGAGGTGGGGACAAGTTGCGCGCGCGTACTGCACAACTTGGGCGGACTGAGCAGATGAGGGAGCTTCCCCGGTGCGAATCTCCGGTCGCATGCCATGGCATATGTGCTGCAACGCAGAAACGCCATGAACGGCACAGACGAATTGGGGAAAAGCGAAAACGACGACGATCTGTTCGGGGGCTGGTTCGAACAGGGCGAGGGCGAAGCGGCGGAATTTTCGGAGGACGCTCCGTACGAAGAGGGGAGCCATCGCGGCTCCCGCGCGGGCGTCGTCATCGCCGCCCTCTCCGCGACGGCCTTGACCCTGGTGCTGGTCCTCGCCCGTCACGTCTGACCGGCGGTATCCTGTCGCGCGTGGCGGACACACGGATCACCTGGGAGAAGGGCGAGCGGCGGGAGGGGCCCAACGAGACCATCGGCGTCCTCGAGCTGGCCGCCGACGGAAAGTGCCGGGTGGTGCTTGCCGAGCGGGTGGAAGTGGACGGACGCTGTCACGTCCTGCTGGCCCGGAAAGCGTGGGGCGGGAAGGACACCAGGGAGACGCGGTGGTGGAGCCTGGTGATCGATCGACAGATCAAGGTGGAGACGGTCCGCAACGGGTCTTGCGGCGATCCCGTGACCAAAGAGGACATCCCGCGCATCATCCGGGCGCTCACCGAGCTGGATCTCATCTCCGATAGCACCATGATCGCCGTCGACGCCGGCGGTTCCGTCATCGTGGGCCGGCTCAACAAGTAGCGTCCGGGCGCACGCCGCGACAAGTCGCGACGGCAACCCGCAGAGGTAACGCGCGTTGCCTCGGAAGCGACGAATCGGGCAAGATGCGGCATGCGCGCAGCTCGCCCGATCTCGCGTTCAGTCGCCGCCGTGGTTTCGTGGGTCCCGGCGATCTTCCTGGCCGTCAACGGCTGCGGCGTACCCAGTTCGTCCGTGCAGTGGGCACCTGGCGGCCCTGCGCCGCCGCCCGTTCCGAGCAGCGACAAGCACCAGGTTCTCCGCGTCACGCCGACCGGCATCGTCGTCAGCTTCAAATAAGCAGCAGTCGTCGGAGTGATGCCGAGGTTGGACTCCAAACTGACCATCGTTGTCGGCGCAGCGCTGCTGGCGGCCGCGTGCTCGAGCGGCGGCGCCTCTGCGGACGCGGGCGGCGGAAGTTCCGGCGGAGGCACGGGCGGAGCGGCCGCGTCGGGTTCGGGCGGATCGGCGGCGCAAGGCGGGACGGGTGGCGATGCCACGGGTGCTGCGGGGCAGGGCGGTTCCACCGGCGCAGGCGGAGCGGCCGGCTCGGTCGGTGGCGCCACGGGATCGGGCGGCGCGGGCGGCGACGCGTGTCCGCGCACGGGCGTGGCAGGCGCGGCCGGCGGCGGCGCGGGTACCGGTGGATCGGAAGGCGGAACCGGCGGAACAGGCGGCACGGGCGGCACCGGTGGATTGCAGTTCACCCTTGTCAGTCCCCAGAAGTATTTCTGGACCGTCGAGTGCGGGGCCTCCGCCTGTTACGCCCTCCGGATGGGCAACACGGCGGCCTACATTTACCTCGATCGCCTCGTGAACACGGCGACTGCGCTGGACGACTTTTCGACCGGTCTCGGAGGGAACGGTCTCAGCGGGCTGTTCGTCGACGGTGCGGACGGCGTCTACGTCACGGCGCCCAGCGTCGGTGTTTTCTACCGCGCCGCCACGGCGGCGTCGTTCGCCATGATCGGCAATCCGTTGACCACCGCCCCCACCGCGAGAAACGCCCTGGCGCGCGACGGAAACGGAACCCTGTTCGTGGCGACGCCGACCGGCGTCGTCGCGTTGCCGCCGTCGTGCGGATCGACGTTCGCTCCCGTAGGCAGCGGGCTCACCTTCGCCTATGCCGTGGTCACGGACGGCACGAATCTGTACACCGCCTCCCGTTCGGCGAAGGTCCTGCGCGGAGGGACCGGCGCCTGGACGGACGCCGGCAGCAACGGCCCGACGAACGTGGGCGACGTGGTCCTCGATCGGGAGGGGCGCCTGTACGCGCTCTCGACGGCCACTTCGCGAGAGGGCGTCTACCGCCTGGCCGCGGACGGCAGTTCCTGGCAGGACGTCACGGCGCCCCTGAATCGGGCTGATTTCTACAACGGGGTGAACACCAACATCGCGTTCGACTCGCAGAACAACGCCTACCTCCTCAGCGAGAGCACCGGGAACGTCTACGGCGATACCTTCCTGGCCCGATTGTCCCCGGGCGCCTCGTCGTGGACGACGATGGGTGCCCCCGGCTTTCCGATCGGCGACTTTTCGTGCGAGTGGCTGGCGATCGACGCCCTCGACCGCCTGGTCGCCGCGTGCAGCGACGGCCTGTTCCGCAGCACGCCGCTGCATTGACGCGATGATGAGCCCTCCCGATCCCCCGCGCGCCAGCCAGTCCTTCGTCGAACAGGCGGGCGAGGCGTGGGTGCGCATGCAGGACCGCACCGAGACGCTCATCGATCCGCTGGGGCGGATCGCGATCGACCGTCTGGGCGTCGTCGCGGGCGAGCGCATCCTCGACGTGGGGTGCGGATGTGGCCAGACGCTGCTGCAGCTCGCCGACCTGACCGGCCCGTCCGGGCACGTGCTGGGCGTCGACATCTCGCCGCCGATGCTGGGGCGCGCGCGGGAACGCGTCGCGGGACGGCCCACCATCGAGGTCGCGCTGGGAGACGCGCAGACCTATGCCTTCGCGCCGGCGGCGTTCGACGCCGTCTACTCACGCTTCGGCGTGATGTTCTTCGACGATCACCGCGCGGCGTTCCGCAACCTGCGCGCGGCGGCGCGGCCGGACGGCCGCCTCTCGTTCGTCTGCTGGCAGGACCTCGCGAAGAACCCCTGGGCGTTCCGCCCGCTCGACGCGGTGATGCGGCTGCTGCCGCCGTCGGCCATGCCCGACCTGATGCGCGAGGGTCGGCCCGGACCCTTCTTCATGTCCGAACCCGCGCGCGTCCGCGCGATCCTGGGTGACGCCGGGTGGAAGGACGTCGCGATCGAGCCCGTCGAGATGCCGCTGCACCTGGGCGGCGCCGCGACGCTGGACGAAGCGGTCGAGTACTCGCTTCAGATCGGTCCGGCGGCGCGCGCGATGGCCGACGCGCCGGAGACACTGAAGCCGGCCCTCGCGGACGCGCTCCGCGAAGCGCTCGCGCCCTTCGCCAGCGCGCGCGGCGTCTTCGTCGACGGCGCCGCCTTCGTGGTCGGCGCGCGCGCGAGCTAGTGGTCAGAAGTCGCCGGACTCCTGATGGCTGCGCTCGCGCGGCGCCGGTGTCGAAGCCTTCACCGGCGCCGCCGGCGCTCGTTGCTCACTCCGCCGAGAACGTGATGACCATCTGGTGCGAGTAGCTCTCGCCCTTCGCGGGCCGGATGATCTCGTCTTCGCGGCCGGGGTTCACCGACGCCGGGAAGTTGATCGCGTTCGGGTGCTTCTGCGTCTCCAGCGCCAGCGCCTGGTGAATCTTGTACGCGTGGCCGCCCTTGCCGATCGTCGGCGTGGAGTTCGGGTCGTTCGGATCAGGACGGAAGTTCGTGGTGTAGAACTGCACGCCCGGCTGATCGGCCTTGATGGACATCACCCGGCCCGAGACAGGGTCCTTCACCCGCGCCACCGGGCGCAGCTGGTCGGGTTTACCCCGAACCACCCAGTTGTGATCGTAACCGGGCGGCGTCTGATCGCCGACGCCGGGCTGGCCGGCGAAGTCGCCGATCGCGTGCGGCATCCGGAAATCGAAGGGCGTTCCGGCCACGCGGGCGATCGTTCCGTCCGGCACGCCCGTCGCCGCGGCCGCGGGGGTGTAGTCGTTGGCCTGGATCTGCAGCACATGGTTGAAGATCGACGTATCCGAGTCCACGCCGCGCAGGTTGAAGTAGCTGTGGTGAAGCATGTTGATCGGCGTGGCCGCCCCGGCGGTCGCGGTCATGGAGATCTCCAGCTCGTCGTGGTTGTTCAGCCGGTAGGTCGACTTCGCCTTCACCTGACCGGGGAAGCCCATGTCGCCGTCGGGCGAGGTGAGCGTGAACGTGATCTCCGGGCCGTCGTCCGTCCGCTTCGTCGTCGCCGCCCAGATCTGCTTGTCCCAGCCACAGGGACCGCCGTGCAGGGCGTGGTTGTTCGAGCCGGCCGGGCCCGCGCCGGTCACCTGATACGTGGTGCCGTCGAGCGTGAAGATGCCGTCGACGATGCGGTTGCCGACGCGCCCGACCGTCGCCCCGGCGAACTGGCTGTTGGCGTACCCCGCGACGGTGTCAAAGCCCTGAACGATGTCGGTCAGCACGCCCGCCTCGTCCGGGACGTGCAGCTCGACCAGCGTCGCGCCGAAGTCGGTCAGCTTCGCGATCAGGCCGTTCTTGTTCTTCAGTGTCCACAGGCGCGCCGACACGGTTCCCGTGCAGGCGCCCTGGCCGTTCGCGCTGAGATCGATCGACCCGAACGACACCGGTCCGGAGACCGATCCGGCCGGCGGATGATGTCGCCTCAGTGCCTCGTCCGATGTCGTCGTATCGCCGTCCGCGGTCAGCTCGCCGCAGCCGGCGAAACAGATGGCCCCCAGCATCACCCCGATCTTCGCAGTCGACCTCGCCTGTCTCGTCATCGCTCTCTCCTTGTCCAACCTGCGCCCGAATGCTCGGCAATCATGCTGTCGCTCGACCAAGCATTTTGAGCGCCTGTAACACGGCGAAAACAACGAGCGCAACGGACGATATGTTTATTTGCCAATAACGTCGCAAAGAACGGGCAATATGAACTTCCGTTAATTGCGCGATGAAATAAACGACCAGGCGCGAGCAAAATGGTGAGCCGTGGGCGCACCGTCCCGGCACTTGCAGGTCGGGGCGGTGTGTGGCGTCCGGTTCCGGTTGCGATACGCTGCTCGCGCGATGGAAGCGCATCACCTGACGTCGGCCGGGACGGCTCGTCGCTCGATCGAGCGCGGGGGGCACGACGCGGCGGCGTTTCGCGCCGCCCTCCTGGGTGTGCCCGTGGGCGAACGGGATGCCTGGGTCGACCTGGTGCTCGGACTCGACGGCGTGGCGGCCGACGGACCCGCGCTTCCGGCCGGTGGCGTGCCCTACCTGCCGTGCTCGGTCGAGGTGCTGCTGCGCGTGGTCGACGAGGCGCCCGTGCGATCGACCGACGTGTTCGTTGACGTCGGCGCCGGACCGGGGAGGGCGATCGCGCTCGTGCATCTGCTCACGGGCGCCGGAGCCGTCGGCATCGAGGTTCAACCGGAGCTGGTACGCGCCGCCCACAGCCTCACCGCTCGCCTCGGGCTTGATCGCGTATCGTGCATCGAAGGCGACGCCGCGGCGGTCGCGGGCTTCCTGGTCACCGGTTCGGTCTTCTTCTTCTACTGTCCGTTCAGCGGCGCGCGCCTCGCGAAGGTCGTCGACGACCTCGAACCGATCGCGCGCACGAGGCCGCTCCGTATTTGCTGCGTCGATCTCCCGCTCCCGCCGCGGCCCTGGCTCACCCGCCAGCCGGGGCGGGGCGGCGAGCTCGAGATCTTTCGCAGCGAAACCCTTTAGATAGCGCGAACGGCCGGCGAGACGCTCGAGGGGGAGTCGGCGCCTCGCCGGCCTATCGCCGGTCTTTGTTTACGAGTCTCTACCTGCCTGCCGCGCCCCCGACGCCCGTCGTGCCCCCGAAGCCGCCGCCGCCGATCGGACCGCCGCTGCCGCCGATGCCACCGTCGGGGAAGCCGCCGCCGGTGCCACCGAAGCCGCCCGCGCCGCTGGGGATGGGCGTGGTGTCAGGCGGTGGGGGCGGCAGCATCTCCTGCGGGCAGACGAAGTCGTGCAGGATGCGCCCGCGCCGGCCGAGCTCGTTGAAGTGGCGGATCACGCCTGCGGCGTCGTCCCTCGTATCCCCGCCGGTGAGGAAGCCTGACAGCGACGACTCCTGGAACGGGCCGCGCGGGCTGACCTGGAATATGTCGCCGGCCGTCTCGCCGTTCGTGTGGCACCCGTTGCAGGTGTTGCGCGCAAACCGATGGCGGGTTTCCGGGCTCACGCCCGGCACCTGCCATCTGAACAAGTCGAACGCGTCGAGGGCGCCGCCCTGGAACGGCGCGCCTTCGAACGTCAGCGGCACGGTGTGCTTCTCGGCGAGGATCGCCGACTCGTTGGCGAGGACGAACCGCCCCAGCGCCGGGGAGAAGTTGAAGCTCCGATCCGGCGTCAGCGCGACCGGCGCCGGTACGAGCATGCCGGTGGTGGCGTCGAGGTGGAACTCGCGGAACTCCCACGCCATGGGGCTGAACGTGAAGAAGTCGTTCGTGCGAATCTGCCCCAGCGCGCTGCCGTTCACGTGTCCATCGCCGCCCGCGCCGCGCGCCGTGAAGCGCTCGGTGACCGCCTGCAGGGCGGCGTTGTACTGCTCGGACGGGAAGGGGATCGTGTCGGAGCGCAGCGCGTGCCACGCGTTCGCCAGGTCGAGGACCTGCGCCTTCGAGCCCGCGGGGATGCTGTATTCGACGATCAACGTCGCCGACAGCGTCCCGCCGAACGGCGCGAAGCCGAACACGAAGCGACCCTCGCCGGCCGTGGTGGCCGAATCGCTTGACGGCGACGTGTCGTTGAGATCGATGCGGTTGACGATAGCGAGCAGGCGGAATGTCGGCCGCGAGAGGTCGAGCCTCCCATCCATACCCCGCATGCTGTCGAGGACCCGCTGGATGCCGGGGCGCGCGGGCAGCGTGAAGCCGTTGACGGTCTGCGCGGTGAGGAACGACCGCAGCATCGCCTCCACCATCGCGGGCGCGTCGGCCGGCGTCGGCGCCATGTTCTCCATGAGCTTGCCGAACGTCCACGCCCCGCCTGGGCCGGTGCGGATCCGATCTTCGACGACGCTGACGTCACGGATCTCGAGCTCGCGCCGGGGCTTGACCGTGCACGGCGTCGAGTTGTCGAGGACGGAGAAGTTCACGGCCGAGCTGAAGTACTCGAAGGTGAACTGCGAGAAGAGCTGGCCGTTCACGCCGATCGGGAACGTTCCGAACTGCTCGGTGGTCGCTGACGCGTTCACGGCGAACGGGAAGTGCGCGGTGGTGGACGCCGGAACAAAGATGTCTCCGAAGTTCGGGCTCACGAGGATGTCGGGGTTGAAGTCGAACATGAACGCGTCGAAGTGGAACGAGGTGTCCTCGCAGGTGTTGTTCTGGATCGCGATGTCGTAGGCGACGGGCGTCTCCGGCGGCACGGCCGCGGGATCGACCGGCGTCACGGTCATCAGCGAAGGCTGCGGGAGGCACAGGAGCTTCGCGATCTCGGCGGGCGTCGCCGCGACGGTGTCGAAAACGACGTTGTCGATGGTGCCCGCGATGCGGCGCTTGTTGGCGTCGTTGCCCATGAGCAACGGGCCCACGCCGTCGCTGAGCCGGCCGACGACGCGCTTGGAGGCAGCCTCCACCCCGTCGAGGTACAGCTTGAGGAAGATGCCGTCGAAGGTCGCGGCGACGTGCGTGAACTTGTCGAGCGTCGCCTTGGCCTGCACGTCAGCGGCCTTACCGTTGGCGAGGTTGATGACGATCTGGAAGTTCTGGCCGTTCTCGGCGAGCACGAACGTGCTGGTGCCGTCCATGCGTTTCCGGAAAATCGTGCGGACGCCGCCGAGGTCCGTCGGCTTGACCCACGCCCCGACGGTGAAGCCCTCGGAGAAGACGAAGTTCGGCTGGTCCGGCACGATGACGATGTCGTCGTCCTCGTCGAAGCCGACGCCCGAGTTCAAGACGCCTGGTCGGCAGAACGCCGTCACCGACCGGAACGCCGTGTGGCCGAAGAAGCTGCTGTCGCCGAGCTCGGTGCGATCCATGTTGCAGTCGTCGAAGCGCCAGAAACCCTGGGCCTCCGCCGGGAAATTGCGGGTCGGGCCCGGGTCCATGCCGCTTCCGGCGGTGCCGAACGAACCCGCGATGCCGGTGCCCACGCCGCTGCCGGCCGCGCCGACCGAGCCCGCGTTGCCTGGACCGCGCCCGCCGCCGCCGCTGCTGCTGCCCGACGTGCCGGCGGCGCCGCTGGTGCCCGCCGTGCCCGTGCCAGGATCGGTCTTGAGCGTGCTCCGCATGACCTGCGTGAGATCGCCGTCGCGGAGGATGGCCTGCAGCTCGTCGCTGTCACTGCCTTGATCATCACCGCAAGCGCCGAGGCCCGCCGATGCGAGCATGAGTGAGCCGATGAGTGCACGGCTGCGCAGCCGGTGTCTTCCTCCGTTACATCCTGGTTTCAGGTTCATTGGGTCTCCTCTTGTCTGTTGGCCAACAGCAACCACGAATTGAGCAGGACTGCGTTCGTTGACTGAACGATCTGGCGTCCTCGTTTGGTCAATCGATCCGAGTGGAAAAGGTCAGAAGAATTCTCGTCGCGCGAAACGGCGTCCGGGTTAGCAAGGTGCGTACCGTCGAAGGCGCGTCGCCTAACCACGCGCCAGTCGCAGCAATGGGTGGTGAGCCGGCGCGAAACCTTTCAGCCGACGCGACAACCGTGTCGTGGTTTTCGTCGCGTGTTCAGTTTGCGCCGTTCGTTGCGGCAATTTCTGCCACGAGCGATCAGGCAACGCTTCCAGCCTGGTCGTTCAGCAACCGTCGACGGACTTACGTGCGCGCGGTCGTGCGACCTTTTGTTTACGTTGCCAGCGGAGAAAAAGTTGAGCCGTCCCTTCTTACGTCGGGTCGGCGGAAGTCCGGATTTCTTCGGTTGACGGACGCGCGTCGTACATCCAATGTCCTCCCGCGCATGACCGACCCCGGGATCGAATCATTCTGGACGTGGTGGCCCGAGGCGGAGGTGCGCATCCGCGCCGCGATCGACGCGCGCCAGCTCGACGAGGCGCTGATCGCCGAGATCAGCGCGAAGGTGCAGGCGATCCACGCGAAGCTCACCTGGGAGCTGGGACCGGGCGGCACCGCGCAGCACGCGTTCTGTCTCTCGTCGGGCGGCGAGCCCGAGCTGCGGCGGCTGACGGAGCGCTGGTTCCGCGCGGCCCCGGCGGCGGACGCCTTCTGGGAATTCCACCCATCCAAGCCGCCTGCGCCCGGCCTCGCCGACGCCCGGCTGCAGATTGGCGAGCACACCGTTCCGCTCGGCGAGATGCGCTTCACGGTGACGCTGGATCCGCACCGCGAGCTGATGATCGTCACCAGCTTCCACGCCGCGTTCGCGGCGATGCCCGATGAGATGCGCGGGATGGCGACGTTCATCGTTCTCGATCGGGTCCTGGGCGAGGACACCGTGCAGCGCTGGCTGGGCAGCATCCGCACCAGCGTCGAGCCGCTGGAGAACGGCGCGCCGTTCGCGATGCTGATCGAGGCGGTCGGCGTGCTGGCCCGCGACGCGACCGGCGAACGCTTCACCAACCTCGAAGGGGAGGCCCCGGACGGCCGGCCGTTGTCCGCGACGGTCAATCTCGCGCTCAAGCGGATCGACCACATCGCCTGCGATACGCATGTTTCTGTCGACGTCGCGCTCCTCGCCCCGACGCCCGACGGGTTGCCGACCGACGACGAGTCCGACGCCCTGAGCGACATCGAGGACGAGCTGGAGGAGCTGATCACCGGCGACGCCGTCTACTTCGGGCGCGAGACCGCTGCCGGACGGCGCGCGCTGCACTGGTTCGCGGCGGCGGACCACCCCGTCCGCCCCGCGCTGGAAGCCTGGGCCGCGCGCCACGCCGACCGCGACGTCCGCCTGACCTGGTCGTCCGATCCGCGCTGGGCGACCGCCGAGCGCTTCCGCTAGGTTCGTTCGAAGACGACGTCGAAGTCGGCGTCGAGGTTTTGCGCCGGATCCCACGTCCCCACGCCGAGGGGTTCGCCCGGCGCGCCGGCCTGCGCCGGCCACAGCGCGAGCGCGCTCTCATGAAGTCGGCGGTTTCCGTCGGAGGAATCCGGCGTCATCGACCAGTTCACCGCGGCGCGCGCTGCCGCGAGACTCTCCTGGAAGGCTGCGTCCTCGTCCTCGTCGAGCGGTTCGGACGGCACGATCTCGCTCTTGCCTTCGTCGTGAACGACCGTCAGGTAGCCCATGCGACAGCGAAAACGCGCGAGCCGGCCGCTGTCGGCCGCGCAGGCCACGTCGACGAGATCGTCGTCGCCCGCGAAGAAGAACGTCGGTGCGTTGGCCAGGCGCGAGACGCCGAGGGCGATCCGGCATTCCTTGGCGACGAGGAGGTCGGCTTCGTCTCCCAGCGCGGACAGGAGAGCATCGAGCTCTCGCAGGAACGCGATGCCATCCGGCCCTCCGGACGGCGGCACGACGGCTTCGATGGCGGCGAAGCGCTCCTGAAAAGGAAAGTGCGTGGCCCCCTTCCGCCACGGTTTCTCCCACAGATCGAGCACCCACACCGGCCGGACCTTGTGACGGTATCCGCGCGCGGCGAAGCCGGCGAACGCGTCGGCGATCGCCGCGAAGGGCGGCTCCGCCAGAAACAGAAAGCCCGTCGTGAGGTAGCCCATCGGCGATCGAATGTCTCACGAAGGTGCCCGGCCGCGAACGGGCTACTTGTCCGCGTACCGCTTCGCTGCCGCCAGATCCCGCCGCAGCTCCTCCGCGTTCCGGCGCAGGCCGTAGCCGGGCGTGTCGCGCTGGATCCGCCAGCCTTCCTTCAGCGGCCCGACGTCGACCGCGTCGAACCCGAACTGGTCGATCAGCCGCGCCACCGTCGCCTTCGCGTCGCGATCGTCTCCCGCGATCACCAGCGCTTGCCGGTCCTTCGTTCCCGGAGGTTGCCCGGCCGTCGTCAGGATCGCCGCGTAGATGTGGTTGAACGCCTTCACGACCTTCGACGTTGGCAGGTGCGCCTGCAGCAGCTCCGCGGTCGTCGTCGTCTCGCTGTCCAGCTCCGCGATGTGGCCGTCGCGCTGCGGGTAGTAGTTGTTGGTGTCGATGACGATCTTCCCCGCGAGCGGCTCGACGGGAACGTGACGGATGTTCTTGAGCGGGATCGTCACCACCACGATGTCGCCGGCCTTCGCCGCGTCCACCGGCGTCCCCGCGCGCGCCCGCGGCCCCAGCTCCGTGACCAGCTCGGCCAGCGTGTCCGGTCCGCGCGAGTTGCTGACCACCACGTCGTACCCGTTCTTCACGGCGAGTCGCGCGAGCTGACTTCCAATCTTCCCGGCGCCGATGAGCCCGATGGTTGCCATGGCCGCGAAACCTAGCCGTGCGCGGCGCCCGCCGCAATGAGGACGACTCCTTGCTAGCGCCGGACCTCGGGCGCGTGCTCGTCGAAGCTGACCGGCAGCCCGAACGCGGCGAGCAGCGTCGTGTCGAACGTCGTGACCTCCTTGACGAGGCCGCCCTCGATGCGGAGCACGTCGATCTTGACCGCGCGGAAGACCGCGTCGCCGGGACGGCGCAGGTAGCTGGCGGCGGCTGGCTGGCGGTTCGCCCACGCGGGCAGGAGGCGCCACTCGCCCATCCCGTCGAACGCCTGAGCGAGCAGCGGCGCGAGCGCGTCGCGTCCCTCGAAGCAGACGGGCCGCGGCGGCATGGTCACGCGGATGTCCTCGCGCATGAGGGCCACAGATGCGGCGACGTCGGCGCGCTCGTGGGCGTCGATGAACGCGGCGAGCAGCGCGCGCTCCCGCGCGGTCGGCTCGCGGGCGGGCGCGCCGCCTTCGGTTGCGCCCGCTTGCATGGTTTCTCGCGCGCGCTGCAGGCCGCTGTTGGCGGCCGCGACGCTGGTGCCGAGCAGCGACGCCGTCTCGGCGGCCGACCAGTCGTGCAGCTCGCGCAGGATCAGGATCGCCCGCTGCCGCGGTGGCAGGCGCTGGATGAGCGCCAGGTACCCGAGCGCGATCGTCTCCTTGTCGGAGGCGGCGCCCTCGGGCGTTTGCGCGGCCGGCAACTCGTCGAGGAGCCGGTCCGGGTACGGCTCGATCCACGGCACCTCGGCGAACGTGCGCGCCGTCGCCGCCTGGCGGGGCGTGCGCCGGAGAAAGTCCAGGCAGACGTTGGTGGCGATGCGATACAGCCAGGCGCGGAAGCCCGTGTCGCCGTCGGCTTCGTCGAAGGTGTCCCGGGCGCGCCAGGCGCGCAGCATCGTCTCCTGTACCAGGTCGTCGGCGTCGTGAAACGAGGCGACCATGCGGTAGCAGTGCACGTGCAGCTCGCGCCGGTGTCGGTCGGCGCGAGTCGTGAAGGCCGGTTCGTCCGCGGCGAAGGGCATGGGCGGATCCGGCTGCTACCCAGCGGACGATGTCGCCGGCGCGCGACGGGCCCGCGCGCGGAGGATCGCGAGGGCCGCGGACGCACACGGAACGGTCGTCAGCGCTAGGGCGACGGGGTACCAGACGGGACCCAGCTTGGCCGTGGCCGTGGGAATGACGCCGAGGAGGGCCACCGCGAAGCCGATCGCCGCGAGGACCGTGACGTGGCGAGCCGGGCGGCGGGGGGCGAGGCGGGCGGTCACGAGAAACCCGACGACGTTGAAGATCGACCGGTACGTGACGGCGAGGACGTACGGCCCGGTCCCGAAGTACGGCTGTCCCCACGGGGGAAAGACGCGAGCGCGATGCAGGAGGTCGTCGACCACCAGCGAGAGAAGGGCGGTGGTCAAGAGGCCGGCGACGACCGCGAGGCCGCTGCGGGCGAGGCGCCGCGCCTTCATCGCGCACCTCCCTTCTCGGCGTCGATCAGCGTCTCCAGCTTGTCGAGCTGGCTCTTGCGACCGGTGACGAGGCGGTTGGTCCATTCTTCGTCGTGCAAGGCCTCCACGGTCGTGATGGTCCTGGTGCCATTCTCGATGGGGACCAGCTCGATACGGTTCTGGATCGTGTAGGGGGCGACGCCGGGGACGAAGTCGACCAACGACGCGTAGGTGAAGAAGCGCGGCGGCGCCACCTCGCCGAAGGTCGCGTGCGCGTGGTTCGTCAGCGGCAATCCGGCCTGCTTCATGAACGCGACGATCTCGGGCGCGCGCGCCGTCATCGCGTAGTGCAAGCGGCCCCCGGGGCGCAGGTCGTGCTCCAGGACCTCGACGGTGAACCCCTCGGGTCCCCACCAGGACTCGATGCCCTCCTTGGTGGTCCACAGGTCCCAGAGGCGCTCGGGCGTGGCGGCGATTGTCCGTTCGATCGTGATGGGCGTCGTCATCGGTGTCTCCTTTCTGCCCGTAGAACGAGGCCCACCGCGAAACTCATCGGTCCACCGATGAGTTTTTTTACGGGGTGCCGGCGCCCGGCGGCTTGTAGAGCATCAGGCCGACGAAGATGCAGGTCGTCGTGGCCCGGGTCGCGTCGTCGAGGCCCTTCTTCAGCCAGACCTGACCCGGATGCATGACGTCGACGGCGCCGAGGGGCTGGTCGCCGTCGGCGCGAAAACCCGTCGGGTTCGCCATGGTGCCACCGCCCACCAGGGCGTGGATGGGCTCCAGCCTGTACTCGCTGTCTCGCACCTTCAGGGTGCGGCCTTTGTCCGTCATGACCAGCTCCGCCTTGCCGTCCTCGCCGTCGCACGCGCAGGCGATCTTCATGTGGCCCCAGCTGAAGCCGCCCACCGCGTTCGAGCTCGACACGCTGGAGCACTTGCCGGGCAGCTTCTTGCCGCCCGCCGCCAGCGCATAGGAGAAACCGGTGGTCTTGGTCTCCTTCGACCACGGACCGATGCCGGAGCCGCTGCTGCTGCTCCACTTTCGGTCCACGTCGACGACGTCGTAGTTGCCCAGCTTGAAACCTTCGTTGACGAACTGGCCGGACCACGCGGTGCGATCGCTGACCGCGAGAACCTCCGACGCGTCGGCGACGTCCGCGGGCGGCGCCATGCGTGCGCTGGTGCAACCGATCAAGAAGGCAGACGCCAGCAACGGTGCCGCCACGATCGCGAACGTACGCAGTGAAGTCATGGGGCCGGATGATACCGCTGCGAGCGCAGGTAAGGTACGTTCGCCTCGGATGCGCAGGATCCTCTGGCTCGGCGTGCTGGCGCTGCTCGCGCCGTTGCCGCCCCGCGCTGCGCGCGCCGCGGAGGCGCGGCCGGTCGACAAACAGATCACGATCGACGTCGACGTGGTGTCGGTCGGTCTGACGTTCGCGCACCGCCTCGGGCAGGGCCGTGTGCTGCTGGGCGGTGGCGGCGGCCTCGGCGTCTCGCCCTACCTGGGCGCGACCTTCGCGACCGGCGACCACTACGATCCCAGGCTCAGCTACACGCCCGTGCTGGAGCTGGCGCACGCGCAGTTCTTCACGCGCTTCGAGCTCGCGTCCTGGCTGCGCGCGGACACGGGCGTTCGCGTGGGGTTGTTCGTCCATGGCAACGAGGACCTGGGCGGCGGGTTGTCGTACCAGGTGTTCGTGGCGCCCGCGCTGGTCTGGCGCTGGCTCTCGCTGGGCCCGCGGATCTCGGCGGGCGTCCTCACCGAAAGTGGCGGCCCGACCGAGGGCGTTCTGGTGATCGACTACGCGATGCTCCGGTTCGTGATCGGCTGGTAGCCGTCGGTTTTTCTGACTGGATCTTCAGGGCCGATGCACACTGATCCCGGGTGACCACTTTGCGACGTGTGTGGGCGATCGGCGTTCTTGCATGGACCGCCGTCTCGGCGTGCGAAGACAGCAAGGCGACGTCCCTCGTCGTCTGCCAGCAATTCGCCTCTGCCCAGGAGTTCTGCGACACCCACTTTTGCGAAACGACCTGGACCGCCGTCGAGACCAATCAGGCGTACTGCGACAGTTGCGGCCTCGGCACGCATCTGGCCGGCGACTGCGGCGATTACCGGGTGCTGGCGCACATGGGCGTCGACAGCGGCAGCAGCTACTACTACCGGCGCGACACCGGCGCGCTGGTCGCTGCCCAGTACTGGAGTCCCCCGAGCCCGACCGGCATCTGCTTCGTCGCGCGCACGGAGCAGTTCTCACCGCCGGCCAGCTGCAACACCAGGATGTATGCCCCGTTGCCGGGTTGGTGTTCGGCCGACGCGGGCAGCGGGGCGTGCGCGGACGGCGGCGCGTCGCCCTGACGATGCGCGCGCCGGTCGCCGCGTTGTTCTTTGCGACCTCGGCGTCCGCGTGCGCGATGGGATCCGAGATCTGGCTGATCCCCCAGGTGATGACCCAGCCGGGATCTCCCGTCGTGGTGATTTCGAATTCGAAGCTTCGATCGGTCGAGCATGCCGGCGGCAGCGGATGGTTCGGGGCAGGAACGACAAATCGCGGCGTCGACATCAAGACGGTGGCATGGAGCTTTCAGACGCTCGACGTCCGGACGTGCAAGGCGGGCGTGGTTCACAAATTCACACAGTCGGTGGACGCTGTCGGTTGGGGAACGGCGCCCGGCGAGCTGTGGGTGAGGAGTCCTGATGACTCGCCGATCATCCGCCCCCTCGAGGGAGCCGCCCGCCTCGAGCTGGGGACGGCGCGCGCGCGATGGCCGGGCGAGCCGCTCCCGGTGCGGAGTGGTGTGGCCGTGGCGCCCGGGTTGCTTCGCGTCTGGAACCTCGACACCCGGTCTATCCGCGACCTCCCGTGGTCGTGGGAGCCGGCGGTCACGAAATTCTTTTCACCGCGCCCCGGCGACGACACGCTGGTCGGGATCGTGGACGGCGACGGCAAGTCCATCAACCTCGTTGCCGTGCCCCTGAGCGACCCGTCTTCGCCGCCCGTCACCTCGACATTCGAGGGGCGGTATTCAGCCCGGCAGGCCCGCCTGCTGCGGCGCGGAACCTGGCTGGCGCTCACGCCCGCTTCGGTCAGCCGAGCCGGCGAGCTCGATCTCGTCGACGTCCGCGCGGGCAAGCGGCTCGCCCGCTTTCCGGTGGCGTTCGGCGATAGCTGGGTGCTGATGGACGGCGACCGTCCCCGGCTCGCGCGGCTCGCCGATCCGCCGTCGTGCCGGAAGCTCGAGATCGTCGATCTCGAGACGGGCGCCGCCACCGATGTCCAGCTGCCCGGCTGCGCAACCGGCTTGCGCGCCTGGGGTGAGGACACGCCGTTCGTGATCACGGGCGTCGCGCCCGTGGGCGACTTCGCCGTCGACGTCCGCACGGCAAAGGCGGCGCGCCTCGCCGCCGGCTCGACGGGCGGAGACCTCGTCGGATCCGCCTTCTACTCCGCCGAGCTCGGACGAACGGAATTGCTGGGCGTCGATCCCTCGTCCGGCCGGCGCTGGACGGCGGCCACGGACGCCGAACCGATTCGATCCGTCGTCGGTGTGCCCGCCGCCCGCAAGGTCGTGATCGTCGACGAGCGGCAGCGCATCCTCACCTTCGACGTCGACAGCCGTCAGATCCGGATGTGCCAGTGACGTCGATCTGCGATCGCCCGTGAGCGATCCGACTGCTTCGTCGGTTGCCGTCGTCGCGCGTTGCGCTGTGTCGGCAACCTGAGTAAACGATCCTGAGCCGCTTCGCCAGGTCGCGACATCTGCCGGGCGCGGAGTCTGACGGGGCGGCGGAACCCTCAGATTGCAAACAACCAATCAACGAGAGGGTCCACCATGCAACGAACAGTCACCAACCTTGTCGGGTTCGTCGTTTTGGGCGCAATGTGCGGCTGCGGCGCCCCTGAGGCCGACGTCGAAACCCGCAACGGTCAGATCGTCGCCATCGATCCCGAAAACCAACCGGCAGAGTTCAAGTACCTGAGCCCGGTCAGCATCCCGCTCAGCACCGGGACCGGGGATCCCGGCTGGTGCACGCCCAGCGCGCCCCATTCCAAAGTCATCTTCACGCGCGACACGTCGGGCTTCATCCAGGGCTTGATCGACGACGCGGGCGCGCAGGGCTCCTGGTCGAAGTACGGCGGCGCGGGCTCGCTTCGCAAGCTCGGTGGCCGTCCGGCGTGCGGGTTCTTTCCGTCGGCGCAGAACCCCTACACGTTCATTCTCCTGGCGAAGGGGGCGACCGCGCCGAACGGGTCGAGCGACAAGCACCTGTTCTGGAGCAAGGGAAGCTGGACGTACGACCCCGTGAACACGCCGCCCGTTTCGGCGCAGACCCAGTGGGCAGCGATCGACGGCACGCAATACAACACGAACGGCAATCCGGCGGTGGGGACGCGCGACGGCCAGCTCGTGGTCGTCTATCTGAACGACTCCGGACAGCTCGCCGGTAACTACTGGGCCGGCAACGCGTTCAGCGGGACGCTGACCCATCCGAACCTGCCCACGGGCTGGACGGGCGTGGGCACGCCGGCGATCGCGTTCGCCGAGGCCTGGGCGCAGAAGTTCGTCATCTTCGTGCGCGCGAAGAACAGCTTCAACCAGTACCGGTTCTACCGAACGTTCTTCCAGACCGACCACTTCGCGAACGCCACCGGCGGCGGCGCGCCGACCTGGGCGTCGATCACCCTGCCGAGCGGGTCTCCGGCGATCGGCAGCGATCCGGGGTACGAGTTCGACACCAGCATCGATTTCGCGGCGGGCACGCTCTACTACCGGAGCGGGGACAGCAAGATCTATCAAGCGTCGGCCGTCAACGGCGTCGACCAGTTCAACACCAGCACGGTCAAGGCGATCCTCGGCAGCGACTCTCCGAGCATCAGCGGCAGCCCGATCGCCATCGGGGGCGTCATCTACGAGGGGGGCACACACTGGGTCCTGGCGCGAGGCACCGACAACAGCCTGTACTTCGGCGAGTCGTTCCAGAACCAGTACCTGGCGCCGAACTGATCGGCGGCGCGCAAAGGCGCGTTACTGGATCGGTGAGATCGAGAAGAACTCGTACCGGACCGCCTCCTGCGAGTAGTTGAAGAAGCCGAACTTGCCGGAGCGGTACGTGGTGTCGTTCGACGTGATCGAGATGACCTTGGTCGCGCCCTGCATGACCTCGATCGTGATCGCGCCCGGACGGAAGCTCAGCGTCAGGTCGTAGTCGACGTTGTCCTCCCAGCCGGTCGGATTGACGGTCGTGGTCACCAGCGGCGTGACCTTGGTGGTGCCGTTGCTCTCCCAGAGGTCCGCGCACAAGGTGAGCGGCGTGCCGGACGAGATCAGCTTCAACGACGCGCCGGCGTTCGCCGTGCCGCACGTGCCGTCTGGCTGCGTCGCCTGCTTCCAATCGAACAGGTAGGTGTGCTCCGGGTCCTGCCAGCCAAAGACGAAGCCGATGAGATCGTCGTCCGACGTCGTGTGCACCCCGAACCTTCCGGTGACCACGATCCCCTCCGGCAGCGCCGTGTCGTTGTAGTAGACGGACGCCATCGGATTGGCCGACTGCACCGCGATGAGGCCGTTCATCTCGAACGTGTAGCTGGCGGGCGTCTGGATGCTGTCGTCGGTCAGGTTGTACTGGAACACCTTCCAGCCCGTATCCAGCGCCATGGGTTTGCACGCGCCCGCCTCGCACCCGTTCGGACAAAGGAGACGATTCCACGCATTGCCGGTCGCGAGACATATCTCGGCGGTTGATCCGTTGCACTGCTTCGCGCCCGGCGTGCACTGCACGGCCCCGTCGTCGCCCGCGTCCACGACCGCCGTGCCGTCGGTGGATCCGTCGGAGGCGCCGGCGGCATCCATTCGATCAACGCCGGCGGCACCATCGGCCCCGCCAGCGGCGTCCGGCGCCTGCGCATCACCGGGTGTCGCGCGGCTGCCGCCACACCCAACCAGCGCCAGGACCACCGCGGCCGCGAGCCCTACCTTCGTTGTCATGAACGCGGTTATCAACCGGGCTCGACGGGCGGTCAATGGGGCCGCGCCGAGTTGCCGAAGTGCCAGGTCGCAGCGACAATGGCGCGGTGACGGTACCTTCCTTCGGCCGTGTTCTGATGGGCGCGGCTCTCCTTCTGACGTCGTGTAGCGGCGGGGGTGGGCAGACTGGGGCCGCCGGGAACGGCGCGGGCGGCGCTGCTGGCGGCGGGGGTCAGACGGGGGGCACCGGCGGGAGCGCGAGCTGCGCCACGGTGTCCGCGTGCGGCGGCGACATCGTCGGCACCTGGCAGGTGACGCAGTCGTGCCTCAACGCGATCAAGGACCTCGGCAGCGTGTGCGCGGGCGCCTCGGCCGACATCACGTACACCGTCAGCGGCATCGTGGCCTACAACGCCGACAAGATGTACGCCTCGTCGCTCTCTGTCACGGCTGCTGTCCGCGAGCACTATCCGAACGGGTGCGCTCCTTTCGGGTTGACGTGCGATCAACTCGCGCAGTCGGGGATGCAGGCGATAGACGCGGGTGCGATCGTCTCTTACAGCTGCGCGACCGACGCTGCGGGAGCGTGCAATTGCGGCTCGGTGACTTCGCCGACCACCACCAACGCCTCCGGCACCTATTCGACCTCGGGTGGCACGCTGACCACCACGCACGACGGCATGACCTCGATGAGCGCCTACTGCGTGCAGGGCGGCCTCCTCCACGAGATCGCCGGGCCGGGGGACGGCGGCGTGACCTCGATGGGCGACATCGTCCTCACGAAGCAGTAGGCGGACTCGCTGGCGCGACGCCGCCGCAGTGTTGCAATGGATCGAGCCCTCAGTTGTCTGTGCCGGCTACCGTGCAGCGCTCGTGGAAGCAACGCAGGCGCGTGAGCGATCCGACGGCTTCGCCTCCCACGCTGAAGTCGACGAAGTAATACCGGTAGACCGGTCCCGCCTCCGCAGATCCCAGACATTTCGCGTCGGCGGCCGTGAAATTATCCAGATGACTGCGCCAGTGGTCCTCGGGCCACGCCGCCGGCTTCGCAACCGGCACGACCGGCTGACCCCAGGGGATCTCGCGGACCTCGCCGATCACGATGCGCGTCTCGGGTGGCACCTTCGAGCTGGCGAGCAGATCGCGGAGCTCCTGCCCGGACTGCACGCAGCCGTCGTGGGCGTCGAGGTCGAACGGGAAACTGGCGAGCGCCGCGGCCCGCGCCGGCGCGCGTGCGGCCAGCGCGACCCAGAACGCGCGGACCACCTCCGGCGGATCAGCGACCGTCACCGGGGCCGCCGATGGTCCGGACGGTCGGGCGGCTTTGGCTGGCGGCTTCGCCGCGCCCGACGCGCATCCCGTCAAGGCGACGAGCGCCGACAGGAAGAGGCCGACGGCGCGTGTCATCACAGGCCGCAATCATATCGCTGGCGGCGGCGTCGATTCCCGGATCTTTTCTGGGGCCGATCGACATGGAGGTGCATGGCGCGTTCAGGCCTCCTCCTGCTGGTCGCTGTGCTGGTCGGATGCAGCGGTGCAACAACTGGCACGAGCAACGGAACGGGCGGTGCCGGCGCCGGAGGTGGAAGCGGTGGTTCGGTCGGTGGAAGCGCCGGTACGGGCGGGGCGTCAGCGGCCGGTGGATCCGCGACCGGCGGCACCGGCGGAGCGACGGCCGGTCAGGGCGGAGCGACAGCGGGCACGGGTGGAGCGACGACCGGCACCGGCGGCGCGACGGCGGGTGCGGGTGGCGGGCTGGGTGGAACGACGGCCGGCCGCGGCGGCACGACCGGCACCGGCGGCGCGACGGCGGGTGCGGGTGGCGGGCTGGGTGGA
>Ga0070673_100000250_pt1 | contig 27265 bp, 22 predicted proteins | sample KBSM23metaG_FD_65342 | JGI IMG/M metagenome (GOLD analysis project Ga0070673, IMG submission 65342) | Miscanthus rhizosphere microbial communities from Kellogg Biological Station, Michigan, USA - KBS M2-3 metaG | ecosystem: Host-associated > Plants > Roots > Rhizosphere > Soil ... | reverse complement strand
AGGAAACGCGCGACGCGCGCCACCGTGCGCAGCGCGGTCAGCGGCGGGATCTTGGGCGCGGGTTCGAGGCGGGTGTCGGCGCGAGCCATGAGGGGATGCGGCAGGACGACATTGACATCTGAGGGCGCCGGGCGCGCCGGACAAGGTGCGCTGGCCTGCGAGTTACAATATGCCGGTTATCCCCCTGCCCGTCTAACGCCCATGAACGCTCCGCTTTCCGGCTCCCTGCTCGCCGCGGTCGAACTCGCGCCGCGCGATCCCATCCTCGGCGTCACCGAGGCGTTCAACGCCGATCCGAACCCCGCCAAGGTGAACCTCGGCGTGGGGGTCTACTACGACGACGCCGGCAAGATTCCGCTGCTGGAGAGCGTGAAAGCGGCCGAGCGCGAGCTCACCGACAAGGCGGCGCCGCGCGGATACCTGCCCATCGACGGGATCGCCGCCTACGACAAGTCGGTGCAGGCGCTGGTCTTCGGCGCGGACAGCGACGTGGTGAGCTCGGGCCGCGCCGTCACCGTGCAGGCGCTGGGCGGCACCGGCGGGCTGAAGCTCGGCGCGGATTTCCTCCGCAAGTTCGCACCTGGCGCCCAGGTCTGGATCAGCGACCCGAGCTGGGAGAACCACCGCGCGCTGTTCGAGGGCGCCGGCTTCGTCGTCAACACCTACCCGTACTACTCGGCGGCGACGCGCGGCCTGGATTTCGGCGCGATGCAGGCGGCGCTCGAAGCGATGCCCGCGGGCGCGATCGTCGTGCTGCATGCCTGCTGCCACAATCCCACCGGCGTCGATCCTAGCCCCGCCCAGTGGGACACGATCCTCGACCTCGTCCGCCGGCGCGGCCTGATTCCCTTTCTCGACATCGCCTACCAGGGATTCGCCGACGGCATCGTCGCCGACGGTGCGGTCGTGCGCCAGTTTGCCGCCACACCCGGCCCGCTGTTCGTTTCCAACTCGTTCTCGAAGTCCTTCTCGCTGTACGGCGAGCGCGTCGGCGCGTTGTCCGTCGTGAGCGCCGACCGCGACGAGGCCGCGCGCGTGCTGTCGCAACTGAAACGCGTCGTCCGTGCCAACTATTCGACCCCCCCCACGCACGGCGGCCAGATCGTCGCCACCGTGCTCGGAAGCCCGGAACGCCGCGCACAGTGGGAAGCCGAACTCGGCGGCATGCGGGAGCGCATCCGCGAATTGCGCGAGACGCTGAAGCGCAAGCTGGAGCAGCAAGTGCCCGGCGGCAACTTCGATTACGTGACCAGCCAGCGCGGCATGTTCTCCTATACCGGCCTCAGCAAGGCGCAGGTGGGGCGGCTGCGGGACGAATTCTCGGTCTATGCCGTGGATACGGGCCGGATCTGCGTGGCGGCGCTCAACTCACGGAACATCGACACGGTGGCGGGCGCCATCGCGGCCGTCCTTCGCTAGGCGCCGGCCTGTCACCCCCGGCTTTGACGGACGAGGGGTTTGCGATATAATTCAAGGCTGTCCTATGCGGGAATAGCTCAGTTGGTAGAGCGCAACCTTGCCAAGGTTGAGGTCGGGAGTTCGAGACTCCTTTCCCGCTCCAAATTTCCAGAGGGAGAGCCGCTGCACCGCTCTCCCTTTTAGTTTGTCCTCCCGGCCCACGTGGGTCCCGCGCCGGGTGCGCCTCCCTTGGCGGGGTGGCAGAGTGGTCATGCAGCGGCCTGCAAAGCCGTGTACGCCGGTTCGATTCCGACCCCCGCCTCCAACCCCTCCGCTATCAGACGGGAAGCAAGCCAAGGACCTCTGGCAGCCTTCAGTCTCCACGCCCTCAGCTGGACCCCACGCAGCTGCGAGGACCGTGGCCCGATAACGGGCTCGACGCGCTGCTACCCGACGGGCGTTGAGCTGTGTCTCATGCGCACGTCGATCGTGCGGCCGACCTTATAGGAACGTCGAGCGGAAAAACAGCCAGTTGCGATGTATCGTTGTGCTCTGCTCTCTGGGCCACAATGAATGCTTCCGCCTCGTCGCGTCTAGGCTTAGCGTGACCGATCATTGCCTGCCAAATCTGAACCTCGCCCCTCGAATCAGGCACGACAACGAAGCATTCTTCATTTGCGAGGCTGGCGAAGACGTGTCTACGTCGTTCGTGCTTCGCTTCCTCGATAAGGAATAGGGCTTCGTCGTTGTTGAGCCCGAGCGACAAAAGCGCACCCAAGAGCGAGTGATGAGTTTGGACGAGTCGTATGGGGCAATACACCTTTGCCTTGCCTCGCGCAGGTTTACGCGCAGCGCGAGCAGCAAGCACCTCGTTGCCGCGGGCGAGTTCATTGTTCATGGTGCGGGCTCCGATGACGTTCATTGAACGAACCGCGACGGAGTGACGGCGTCACTGACTTCGACGGTCTGACAAGCAGAAGTTACCGTGTGGGGGCATGGCGTGCTTCGCCCTGCGCGTCAAACGCTTTACAGGGCGCGCCAAGCACTGGGCACGGGATGCGCAACCCATCGACCTGCACGACATACGCGACCCCGCAGGCCACATTGCCGAACCGAGCCGAACTGTCCAAGCTTGCTGAACGCTGCCATCAAGGCCCGGGTATCCGACCGCGCACCGGCTGCAGAACGGGTCGGATGACGTCCATAACCGGGCCTCGCCTTACGGCGCACTTTGGCATGCCGCGCAAAGCGATTGGCGCGGGTCTGACCCGCCGGCCGACCCCGCCGGCGCCTGCCCAAAAAACACGCCGGCGATTCCAGGGGCTTCCGGAATCGCCGGCGGATTGCGCGAATCGGCGGGACGCGCTCAGCGATCGCCGCGATTCTGCCAGCCGCGCCGTGCGGCTTCGGAATGCCCGCGCGAGTCGCCATACCAGCCGCGATTGTCGTCGCCGTCGTTGCCCGACGAGCGGGAAGAACGGGAGCCTTCGTTGTCGCCGCCATCGCGATGCTCCCAGCCGCGCCGGGCGGCCTCGGCATGGCCGCGAGAATCCCCGAACCAGCCGCGGCCCTCATCGTCCCCGCGGCCGCGCTCGCTCGAGCGCCCGCCGCCACCCGACCGCCGGTCGTCGTCGCTCGCGAAGCGGCCGGACTCGTCCCGCTCGCGGCCACCCGGGGACGAACGTCCACGGCTTCCACGATCGTCGTCGTCCCGCGACCCTCCGGACGAGCGCCGGCCGCGATCATCGTCGTCGCTCGTGAAGCGTCCCTGGTCGTCGCGCTCGCGGCCGGCCGCAGAGCGCCCACGCGAACCCCGGTCGTCGTCATCGTCGCGGTCGCGTCCGGAGCCGCTGGAACGACGTCCGCTGCGGTCGTCGTCATCGCTCGTGAATCGGCCGGATTCGTCGCGATCCGGTCCGGACGAGGAACGATAGCGGCTGCCGCGGTCATCGTCGCTACCGAAGCGTCCGTACTCATCCCGCTCCTGGCCTCGGGACGAGGTGCGGCTGCGATCGTCGTCGTACCGCCCGCTACCCGAGTAGCCGCGACGGTCGTCATTGCTCTCGAAGCGCCCATACTCGTCACGATCCCGTCCACCCGACGACTGCCCCCGCCCGTTGCCATTACCGCCGCGGTTCTGGCCGCCATTCGTGCCGCGTGAGTATCTGTCATCGTCGTTTGCAAAGCGACCGTACTCGTCGCGTTCCTGGTTTTGATTGCTTCGCTGTGCCATTGCTTGGTTCTCCTCAGTATTGGTTCTGCCGAAATCGACACCAACTTCGAGCGAATGGGGTGCAGAAGGACCAACTGCCCGCCGTTGCAACGCGGACATCAGCTCCTGCTTGCGCGCCATCAGCGTCTGCCCCAGCGCACTCATGTCGAGGCCCGACTTCCGGGCCTGGGCGAAGATGCCATCGCTCGAGGACTCTTCTTCACCGACATGATGTTTCACGTACTCGGAGAGCACCTTGACCTTCGCGTCGTAGTACGGGCTGTCCGCAGGCAGTCGCAGGACCTCGGCGATGAGCACCTTCGCCGTGTCGTGCTCGACCTGCGCCTCCTCCAGCAGTGACGCCTCGACGTTGGCCTCCCGGCACGCGGGATAGAAATATGTCTCCTCGAGATCGGCGTGCACGATCAGCTCACGGCATGCCTGCCTCGCAAGCTTCTGCTTTTCCGCGCTGTCGGTGGATTGCTCGAATTGCGCGAAGAGCGCTTCCACGGCGCGATGGTCGGCTTTCAGAAGCTTGTCGGCCTCGGTCTCGCTGGTGTTTCGCGCACCGGCGGTCCGTGAACCCTTGGCGGTCGACTTGCTCTTGCCTGTGGCCTGCGGGGCCTTCGCGCTCGCGCCCGACGCCTTGGCGCTACCGTGTGCGCTCTTGCTGCCAGGGCGCTCGCCCTTTGCCGTCTTTCCTTTCGCCATGATCTTCTCTCGCTGTAGTACGACGTGCTGTTCGTTTGCAGAAAGCGTGCCATCCGCAACGGAGGGCGCGACGATGCGCAGCACCGAGGTATTCAGCGACGAGACGAGCACGCGTGGCGAATAACGGCGCCGCACGGACGACGCATTTACCGGAAATTATTTCGCGCGCGCTCGTCGAGCGGTGCGGCGCCGCGGCGCGAGTACTCCGGGTTCTTGATCTTGACCCAGGTCGCCTGCGGCCCGCGCCGATACGGCGAGTCGTCCCGCTTGCCCACGATGCCGTCGAGATCGAGCTCGCGTGCCTGGGCCAAGGCGGCGTCGCCATGCTCATCGATCCAGCCGAGGCGCATCAGGCCCGGTCGTGACTGGATCAGCGCCGCGAGTATTTCGCGTCGCTCGCTCAACGGCAGGCTGCGCACGTCGCGTCCGTGGCTGAACAAGACATCGAAGACGCACAATTGCGCCGGCGACACGAGGACAGCCGCCTGGATCGTCTTCGGGAGCTTCATCGCGACGCGTCGGCGAGCGCGCTCCAGAGAGTGCTCACCGCCAACATCCATCACCACGAGCTCGCCATCCAGGACCCACGAGCCTGGCAGAGTCTTCAGCACGCCGACGATGTCGGGAAACGCCGGCGCCAGTGGCCGCCCGGTCCTCGAAATGAGGTCCACTCGGCCACCGTCGCGCCGGGCAAGCGCCCTGAATCCATCCATCTTCATCTCGAACGACCAGCCCCGCGCCGCGAACGGCCGCGGCATGAGCATGGCGTGCATCAGATCGTCGTAGTCGATGGACGAAGGTCGCATGTCGTCGGGGCGCGCCGGCACGAGGGTTCGCCCGCCGCAGGCGCAGAAACGTACTTCGGGGCGCTCGCCACCGTGTATCGGACGGTCGGGCGAAGTCCTGTCCGGCCGCAGCCGACAGCCGCCGGTTGCCGGGCCGCAGGCAGGCTCGCGAAGGCTCTTGAAATCGCCGGACGCACCCAAATATCGCCCGACGGGGGCGCCTGGCGTCGCCGGGCGCCAAGTTCAAAACCTTCGGAGGACGATATGTACACATCCATGTTTCCTCGCGACATCTACGCGGAGCTGGACCGCCTGCAGCGCGACCTGCAGGAGGCGTTTGAGCTGTCCCCCACGATCCGCGGGGTGGGTCGTGGCGCGTTCCCTGCGCTGAATGTCGGCGGCACCGCGCAAGCAGTCGAGATCTACGCCTTCGTGCCTGGCGTGGATCCATCGACCATCGACGTCAGCCTGGACGGCGGCGTGCTCACCATCTCTGGTGAAAGGACGACGGAACTGCCTGCGAACGACGCGAAGGCCGCGGTGCACATCAACGAACGGTTCGGTGGCCGATTCCGCCGGGTCTTGAGCTTGTCCGAAGACATCGACGCGGCAAGCGCGGCAGCCGACTACCACGACGGCGTCCTGCACGTCAGCGTCAAGCGGCGCGAATCGGCCCAGCCCCGCCGCATCTCCGTTCAATAACTCCATGCGAGGTCCAACCATGAACGATTCCACAGCCGTCACGAAGGAAGACAAGGCTTCGCAGGAAGCCGCGCAACGCGGGGATCGCGTTCTGCTTCCCCCCGTGGATGTGATCGAGGAGAGCACCGGCATCACGTTGCGGGCGGATCTCCCCGGCGTGCCGAAGGACAAGCTCAAGCTGCATGTCGAGGGCGATACGCTGACCATCGAGGGCGAGTTGAGTCTCACGATGCCCGAAGGCATGGCCGCGAGCTACGTCGAGGTGAACGTCCCGCGCTTCCGACGCTCCTTCACGCTGTCCAAGGATCTCGACACGTCGAAGGTTACCGCCGAGACGAAGCACGGCGTGCTGACGCTGCGCATTCCAAAGGCCGAGCATGCGCGGCCCCGCCGGATCGAGGTGAAGGTCGCCTAGCGGCACGGCCGGCCTGCACGGAGGCGGCGCATGCCGCCTCCGTCGCACGGCGCTGCGAGGCTCTTTCACACGAGGGACAAGGTGCCGGCCACCGAGACCAGCGTGCGCGGCTCGATCAGCGAGGGGTCGTCCACCGCGGTGCGATTGACTCGCGTCGAGACGGGATAGCCGTGCATTTCGGCGGACGCGTAAGGTGCCATCAACCGGGCGCGCTGCGATTCACTGCCGTCGAGCCACTGCGCGTAGTCGTCCGGCGCCAGGATCACAGGCATCCGATCATGGATGCGCTGGACGAGCTCGTTGGCTTTCGTCGTGACGATCGCGCACGTGAGGAGTGTTTCGTCCCGCCCGCGCCACCGCGTCCACACCCCTGCGATTCCGAAGACCGTCTCGTCGCGCAACGCGAAACGGAACGGTTGCCTGACGCCTGCGGAAGTCCTGGCCCATTCGTAGAAACCCGACGCCGGTATCAGGCAGCGGCCCTTTCGATAGGCGTCGCGGAATCCCCTGCTCGTCGAGATGATCTCGGCCGGAGCGTTGATCATGCGGCTTCCGATCGCGGGGTCCGTCGCCCAGAACGGCACGAGCCCCCAGATGGCGTGGACGAGCCTTCGACGTCCTCGTGCCATCACCCGCATGATCGGCACCGAATGCGATGGCGCGATGTTGTAGCGGGGTTGGATATCGGGCAAGCCTTCCAGACCAAAGGTCGCCGCCACGCCAGCGGGCGAGGAATGTAGCTCATATCGGGTACACATGTGTCTACCGGCCAAACGGGTTGCCGAACGCTCGACCCGCGCAATCGCCCCGGGCGACCGGCAGGTCGGTGTCGCGCGGTGAAGCGCGACGGCGTCGATGAAGGTTGGGGGTGAGAGCAAGTTCGCGGCAGGCGGGCGCTGCAAAGTTCGTTCCCGGCTTTGCACAGCGTGGGGCCTCGCTCCGCGTGGTGATTACGCAGCGCGGCGGTCAATCGTGGAGGCCTGCAAATTTGACCGGAAAAACTTTCGCCGCGCGCCCGCGAATTCCTTCGCATTCAAGGGGCCCTTGAAGGCACGGGGTTTGCCTGCTACGGAGCGCATCGCTTGATGCAGGTTCGTTCACATCGAGGAGCTCTCAATGGCAAACAGGTATTCACAGCCGCCACGAGGCGGAAGCCAATCCGGGTCCGGCGGCGGACGAGGCGGCCAGGACCGCGGGTCGGCCGGAGGCTATGGCGGACAGTCCCAAGGGGGGAATTACGGCAGCGGCTACGACGAGCAGGACGACGGTCGATTTGCTCAGCAGTCTCGCGATTACGAATCGTCCGATCGCTATGCGGACTACGGTGGTCAACGCAGCGGATACGGATCCGACGAAGGCTATGGCAGCCGGAGCTACAGCGGCGGCGAGTTTGGCGAAGGTACGTCCTCTCAATATGCGCAAGGCCCGGGCGGGTACGAGCCGTCCGAGCGCCAGTGGGGCCGGCAGTCAGGCGGGCAATCCTGGAGCGGACGCGGCGGCGAGCAGATGAGCCAGCGCGGCGCGATGTCCGGCGGATTCCGCGGGCAGCAGGGAAGCGGTGGGGCTTATGGCGGTGGGGCTTATGGCGTCGGCGGATACGGCGGTGACAGCGGATATGGCGGCGGCGGCAGCATGGGCGGAAGCTTCGGTTCCGCGGGCCTCAGCCAAGGCTACGGTGGCCAAGGCTACGGTGGCCAAGGCTACGGCGGCCAAGGCTACGGCGGCCAGGGTTACGGCGGCCAAGGCTATGAGGCGCAGCAGGGCGAGCGCTATCAGCGTGGCCAGGGCAGCGAAGGCGGCCAGAGCAGGTACGGCAGCGAGGGGCAGACGGGCTATCAACGCTACGGGATGAGCGGCCGTACGATGAGTGGATACGGCAGTGGATCGTCGAGCTATGGCGGCCAGGGCCAGATCGAGCGCAGCACCAGCGCCAGGCGCGGGCCCAAGGGTTGGCAGCGCTCCGACGATCGGCTGAAGGAAGACATTTGCGAGCGTCTTTACCACAGCGGCGACATCGACTCGAGCGAGGTCACCGTGACCGTCGCCGAGGGCAAGGTCGTGCTGGATGGCACCGTGAGCGACCGCTCGATGAAGTACGCGATGGAAGACCTGGTCGACAACGTGCCCGGCGTGAAGGACATCGACAATCGCGTGCGCGTCTCCCGCGACGACGGTGGCGGCCAGTCGGGACAATCGGAGCAATCGCGGCAGTCGCAAGCGGGACAGTCGCGCGATGGTACGCAGTCGACCGCGTCCGCGGGCTCGTCGACGGGAATGTCTTCGGGCGCCTCCAGCGCCATATCCACCGCGAAGAAGACCTGATCGGATCCTCGAAGGCGCCGGCCTCCCCGCCGGTCGCACTCATCGGGCAGCGTCACCGCTGCCCGTTTTTTTTGGCGTCAGATCGTACGTGCCGGAGGGTCACATCGTCGCTTCCGCTTCCAGTTCAGCGCGGAGCGACTCCTTGCGAGAGGCGATCTCGCCGCCGAGCGCCTCGAGATCCAGGCCCGCACTGCGCAGCGCGGGAAACAGCTCGCCCTCCTCCTCCTGTACGTGATGCTTCACGTATTCACCGAGTACCTTGACCTTGGCGTCGTACAGCGGCTCGCCGGGACGCATCTCCGAAAGCTGCGTGATGAGCTCCCGGACGCTCGCGTGCTCGACTTCGGCCTCGTCAAGCAGCGACGCCTGATCGCGGTCCAGCGCATCGCGTGCAGCGGGATAGAAGATCTCCTCTTCGACGGTGGCGTGAAGGGTGAGCTCGAGACACAGGGTCGCGACCCGGCTCTCCTTCTCCTCGTCGTCCGCATCGTCCTTGGTCGACTCGTACTCTTCGAGCAGCGCGTCGACGGTGCGGTGGTCCTGCGTCAGGATATCGATCGCGTCTCCGGAATCCGCCGACGTTGCGTCGGTACTCTCTTGCAGTGAGTTGCGGGTCAGCATTGCCGTTCCTTTCAGTTCGAGGTGGATATGTCGTCCTCTGCTGCCGGACACCGGATGGAGCTAGCACTCGGCGTGCCAAGGTCGCCTCTCGGCGCGCTCACGCGATTCGCACATCGCGGGCCAGCCGCACGACGCCTCGCAGCTCGCCGTCAGGCACCGGATAGGCGGCGGCGCGCCCCATCAGCGCAGCCACGCATTCGGCGTTGCGCCGCACGTCATAGCGGCGCTGGACGCGGCGTCGGGCCGCGGCGCCCATCACGGCGCGCTGCGCAGGGTCGCCTGCCAGGTCCAGCACCGCTCTTGCAAGCGCGTGAATCGCGCGTGCGGGCAGCACGCGCCCCGTGAGGCCGTTCACCACGATTTCGGGAACGCCGCCGACGCCGGTCGCGACCACCGGGATGCCGCAGGCCATCGCCTCCAGCAGCGCCAGCGGGGCGCCTTCGCTGGACGACGTCGATACCAGGATGTCGAGCTCGTGATACGCACGCGCCATGTCGTCGACCACGCCAGTCAGCGTCAATCGCCCGGCGAGCCCGCACCGGGCGACCTCGCGCTCGACCGCTGCGCGCTGCGGCCCGTCGCCGATCATCCGGAACATTGCGTGATCGCATCGCGCCGCCACCTCCGCGGCGACGCGCACGAAATCGACAGGCTCCTTCTCCGGCGCGAGCCGGCCCACGAAACCGATCACCGTCGCTGCCGCCGCGGGCCGAGCGGGACGGGGCACGTACCGGGTCGTGTCGACGCCGTTGGGGATGAAGCTCAGTCGCGCGTGCGCAAGGCCGAGCAGCAATCCCTGCGAGAGCGCCGCATCGCAGACGACGAGCGCGTGCGCCAACCCCAGGCGCAATGCCTCGACGTCGCGCAGCGTCAGCTGACGCCCATGGATTGTCGCGATTGCGGGAACGCCGGAGACCGCCGAGGCGAGCGCGCATACCGCATTTGCGTTGGCAAGGTGCGAATGGAGGAGGCCCGCGCCGGTCCTGCGGGCCAGCTCGACGATGCGCTCGACCGAATGCATCAGCTGCGCCTCATCGTCGACCGGGGCGATGTGCACCCGTCTTCCTTCTTCGGCCCAGCGTTCCGTCACCGGGCTCGCGAACGGCGCGACGACGTCCGCCTCGATCCATGCCGGAAGATGGACCAGGAGATTGTCGACGTAGCGCTCCATGCCGCCGGTGATGGCGTTGCCCACCACCTCGAGCACGCGCAGCGGCGGCGAGGCGGCGCTCACTCGCGCAAACCGAGCCACGCGGCCGCGGTGCCGCCCATCAGGCGTCGCCAGGCGTCGTCTCCGACGCCAAGCCTGTCGCCGAGCTCCCGCATGTCATTGACGGCTGCTGCGATGTGGTCGCCTCCGCACGGCAGGAAGCGGTCGCTGCCGAATTGCAGCAGGTCGGCGGTGAGGCAGGCGAGCGCCTTGCGCAGGACGTCCTCCCGATACACCGGTGGTGCGCCGAACGACACGTCGAACCGGAACACCGCTTCGTCCGCACCGACGCCGTTGATGAGGTCGATGACGCCGAGCGCGTTCGCCTCGTCGCACCACGGCCAGCCGAGATGCGCCAATGTCACGTGAAGTCCCGCGTGATCCCTGACCGCTTCGTAGAACATCGGCCGGCAAAAGCGCCCCGAGCGTCCGTCGATGAAAACCCCGGCATGGAAAAGGATGGGCCTGGCGAGGCGCGCCGCCACTGCGTAGACGGCGTGGGCGACGTCGTCGTAGGGGTACCAGTGCGACGGAACCAGCTTCAGCCCCCGAAGCCCGAGGTCCTCCAGCGCATGCCGGGCGTCCTCCGCGGCGCCGGGCAAGGCGGGATTCACCACGGCGAAACCCACGAGGCGGTCGTCGTGGCCGGCGACGAGGCGGCTCAGGTACGCGTTCGCCTCGCGGAGCGACGCCGCGTCGCCCAGCGCGTACGGCGGCGTGAGAAAGGGCGCCAGCAGCACGCCGACGTCCACACCCGCATCGTCGAGCGACCGCAGCGTGCCGGCCGCGGTTTCCTTGCCCGTGCAATGCAAGTGCGCGTCGACGATCACTTCATCCCCTGCGCGACCGCCGCTGCCCGCGGTGCGCGCTCCTCCACGAACTCCGCAGCGCGACGCCCCGCGAGGAACGCGTGGTCGGAGTTGTAGTATTCCCATTCGCTGTATCGGCCTGCGAGCACGATGTCGAAACGGGCGAGCCAGTCGCGGATCGCAGCGACGCTTTCGGCGCGGGCGTGGTCATACACGACGTAGGCGTAGGGAATATCGACCTCGTTCGCCACCCAGATCGGGTCGTCCTCGCGGAACAGGCCGACGCGTATGCAGTCCGCGATGCAGCGATCGATGAGGGCGCGACCGGCCAGCTCCAGCGGCTTCGTGTCCGAGTACGATATTTCGCAGGTGAGCCCGAACCCGCCCGGCGGGTTGCACCGGGGACTCGTGTTCCCCTGCACGAATACGCGATGAAAGAGGGTGTCTCCGGCATAGTAGATCCAGTGCTTGTCCGTCAGGGCTTCGCGGCCGATGCCGAGATTGACGCAGCGGACGGACACCCGCCGCAGCCGCGCAGCGGCGGCGCGCACTGCCGGCGGCGCGTCCTCGATCATCCGGACAAGCTCGGGAAGCGGCATCGTGCTGATCATGGACTCGTAGTGGAAGGTCCGCCCATCCGTGAGCTCTACCTCGTGCCGTTGCGGACGCACGTGCGCCACGCGCGCCTGCAAGTAAACCGGCCCTTGCAGCAACGGTACGAATCCGTCCATCAGGGCCTGGAAGCCCCCGCGCGCGGGGTAGCCGAACCGCGCGTTCGGTCCCATCGGACGCGGCACGGGCGACAGGGCGCCTTCGATCATCTGCTCGAGGTCCGGCAACGGCACGCGGCCGCCGAGCCAGGACGTTTCCATCTCGGTGAGCGGAAGCCCCCATAGCTTGCGGTTGTATGGAAGGGCGAAGTGCTTCGCGATGCCGCGACCCCAGGTCCGGTGAATGAATTCCTCGAAGTTGGCCGGCGCCGAGCCCGGCGCGGCGTGGTCGTCGCAGCCATCGCTCGGCGCGGTGCCGTCGGCGCAGCAATCGACGTGGACCGGTGCGGCGTCGTTGGCGGAGACGCCGGCGTTGCCGAAGCGGGCCTCGATGGCCCCCATCAGGCATTCCTTCGTCACCTGCGGCGGCAGACCGTAGAGCGCGCCCTGGAACGGATACCGCGTATACGTGCCGTGCGTGTAGACCCACGCCTCGCGGTCCTGCCACAGGACGTTGTCGCCAAGCAGCAGCCGGTACAACGACTGCACGACCTCGCTGTTGCTGAACATGATGTGACCGGCGTGATCGAAGGTGAATCCGCCGTCGACCACCGAGCGGCAGCCGCCTCCCACGGTGTCGGCGGCCTCCAGCAGCGTCGCCTTGGCGCCAAGGGTGTAGGCGGCCGACAAACCCGTCGGCCCCGCGCCGACGACAAGGCACTGGGTCTTCTGCGTCCTGACGCCGCCCGCGGCGGGCTCGCCGAACAGGATCGCGACGTCGGGGCGCAGACCCTCCGGCCGGGCCCGTTCCACCTCCTCGATCATCCGTGCCGCCGCGCCATCCCACGAGGCGTTCGCCACCAGGGTTCGCGAGGCGGCGATGCGCGCATCGCGATCCCCGGCGCTCTCGCCAAGCAGCGCCTCGCACTGCGCCACGAATTCGGGCGCGTCGGCGCCGATGCGGACGACGGCGCCATACAGCTCCTGCACGTCGGCGATCGGCGTGGACACCACCGGCTTGTCCGCCGCCAGGTACTCCAGCGTCTTCGTGGGGCTGATGAATCGCGTAGCCTCATTCCGCGCGAACGGCAGCAACGCCACGTCCCATGCCGCGAGGATTCCCGGCAGATGCTCGTAGGGCCGCTGCCCCTGGTAGTGGATGTTCGGACGCGCGGGAAGCGATCTCGGGTCGATCTTCACGACCGGGCCGACGACCGAGAACTGCCAGTGCGGGCGCAGGGCGGCGCACGCATCGAGCAAAGCAATATCGAAGCGCTCGTCGACGACACCGTAGAAACCCAGTCGCGGCCGCGGGAGCGAGGCGATTGCAGGGTCGGCCTCGCGAGCGTCGCGGGCGCGGGCGAAATGCGCGCCGTCCACGGCACTCGGAATGCAATGGGTGTTGCCGTTCAACGAGCGTTTGCTCCGATGGAGACTGGGACCACCGGTGAACACGACGTTAGCGATCCTCAGCAGCGCGCTTTCCCGCTGCAGCAGCTGGCGCGGGGGGTTGCGGAAAGCGGACAGCTCGTCCATGCAGTCGTAGACGATCATGACCGGCGTCAGCGCCGTCAGCAGCGGGAGCGCCATCGGCGTGTAGAACCAGGCGGCATAGCTGCCGACGTGGAGCGCCTGCAGCACGTCCTTCAGCAGCGGGCGCAATTCGGCGAGCTGCGCGTCATGAAAGCCCGGGGCGGAGATCGGCGTGTGGAAGCGCACGACGGTGACGCGCTCGTCGACAGCAACCGTCTCCACGCGGGAAGGCCCCTCGTGATGGAGCGGCTCCTCGACGAACACGACGCGCCATCGCCGTGAGATTCGCGACAGGACATGCTGGGGACGCTGGTACACGAAGTCCCAGCGAAGATGGGAGAAGACGACGACGGTTTGCATGGTGCTTCCTTCGGTGTTGTTGTCCGTATGGTTGACGGTGTTCGCAGGGTGGGGCTGATGATGGACACGCGCTGCACGCAGTGCGGCGAGCGAGGCTCGATGCGGAACGCGGCGCCCGCCGGTGGCATGGACGCGCGGAACGACGTCCCACAGACCGGTCCGGTGCCAATGTCCGGGATCGTCCCAATCGGGGCGGTCGACGAGCGGGTACATGCACACACCCGCACAGGCGGGCGCCGCGCGGATCTCGCGCGCGAGCTCGTCGATCCAGCTCCGGCGGCCGCTTCCGACATGACCGGTTTCCGTCAGTGCGACAGGCAGCGTGTAGCGGCGCGAGAGGGCCTCCAGGAGGCCGGAGAGGGACCTGCGGCGCGGATCGCGGAGATGCCAATGCAGCGGGGTCCGCGTCGAGATCTCCCACTGCGACGAGTGATAGTAGTTGGCTCCCACGAGATGGAATCGGTGGCCGACGGGGACGCCAGCCTCGAACGCCGGGTCGGCGAGCAGATCCCACGCCTCGAATTGCGCCTCGTGCTCGCGCAGGACGTCCATCGTGCTGTCGCCCGTGCTCGACGCGACATGAATCATGGGATCGGTATGAAAAAACCGCGCGTCCGGGCGTCGGGCGCGAACTGCTGCCGTGGCAGCGATCGCCGCGCGCACCAGATTGCGCTTCAGCAGAGGCGCGTGCGCCTTCCGATCGCCGCGATAGGGATGGATCGCCCGCGTCTCCGTGAGAAGCCACGTCAGGAACGAGATCTCGTTCACGGGGTTGATCCATACCGCTTCGGGCAGGCGAGGCCCGAGCGTCCTGATGAACGCGTCGGCGAACTCCGCCATCAATCCTGGCAGGCTCGTGGCGAACGGGTCCACGGCTTGCGGAAAACCGTAGTGCCACAGCGTCCATGCGATCTCGATGCCCTGCCGCGCGGCCTCTTCCGCCATGCGGATCGCCCGCGCAAAGTCGTACCGCCCGCCGTTCACGGCGGTGACGCGCCAACCGACGGACTCGCGCACGGTGCGCAAGCCCGCGGCGCGCGCGCGCCGATAGTCCCCCCGCAGTTGCGTGACGTGACCGGTCAGGGCGTTGAGATCGAGTGCGACGCCGTGTCCATTCACGTGGTCCGCGCCTTCGAATCCTCCCGACCAGAAGGACGCGAAGACGGGGCTGGCTTGATACATCGGCTGGGTCGTTGTTGTAGGAAAAGCGGCGCATCGTCCTGCGGGATGCGCCGTGCCGATTACGCAAATTGCGTGCCGCCCAAGTGCGTGCAGCGCTGCGCACACCGGCCGCGCTTCGCCGGCAGGCAATCGTTACCGGAGAACGGTAGAAATTGCGGCCGCGAATGGATGCGGTGACGCGGCTGCAGGCGCGAAAGACCCGGCATGCATTTCGCTAAAGCCGAGTCATCTACGTCGCGAGCGGCAACATGACCATCCTGGTGACAGGCGGATGTGGCTACATCGGCGCCCACGTCAGCGTTCGACTGCTCGAGAGCGGCTTCGACGTGCTGATCGTGGACGATTTCTCCAATGCCAGGCGCGACGTTCCCGCGCGGATCGCGGCCATCGCCGGCCGGCGTCCGATCGTGGCGGAGGCCGACGTGAACGACCTGCGAGGCCTGCGTGCCGCGATGCAGGGACGGCGGATCGAAGGCGTCGTCCATCTAGCGGGCCGAAAGGCGGTCGCGGAGTCGGTGACGCAGCCCCTGCGCTATTACCGCACCAACGTTCTCGGAACGCTCAACGTGCGCGAAGCGGCGGGCGCCTGCCCGTTCGTGTTCAGTTCGTCCGCAACGGTCTACGGCAGGCCGGAAAAGTGTCCGCTCGACGAAGCGTCGCCGACCAACCCGGCGAATCCCTATGGCGCATCGAAGCTCATGGCGGAGCGGGTGCTCCTGGACGCGGCGAGCGCCGACCGCGTGCGCTCGCTCTCGATCCTGCGCTACTTCAACCCTGTCGGCGCGCATCCGAGCGGAACGCTCGGCGACGATCCCACCGGTGTGCCGCAGAACCTCATGCCGCGGATAGAGCGCGTCGCGGTGGGTATCGAGCACGCGCTGCTCGTGCATGGGCGGGACTATGAAACGCGCGACGGCACGGCGATCCGCGACTACGTGCATGTCCAGGACCTGGCCGACGCGCACGTCGCCGCGCTTCGATATCGAGGCGTCGAACCCCTCGTCGTGAACCTTGGCTCGGCGACGGGCGCCACCGTGCTGGAAGTCGTATCCGCGTTCGAGCGCGCCACGGGCCGCAAGGTGCCGTTGAAATTCGGCCCGAGACGCGCGGGTGACGTACCGGCCTTGTGGGCGTCCGTTGATCGGGCCAGAGAATTTCTGGGCTGGGCGGCTGTTCGCACGCTCGACGATGCATGCGTCGACGCGCTGCGTTGGCGCCGCCATGCGCTGGATCGGCGCCTCGACGCATCGGTGGCCGCAGAGGTGTAGGAATGCGCCTACAGGACATAGCGAGCCTGCCCGGCTGGCTCGAGACCTGCGTGCGAACAAAATGCAGCGTACAGCTCAACCGCACAGCTACCGACTCGATGCCGCACGCGCTTGTCGTCGATGACGATCCTCTGGCCCTGACCCTGCTGGCCGATCTGCTCGAGCGCAGGGGCTTCTCCACACGCACCGCGGCCTCGCTGGCCGAAGCCAAGCAAAGCCTCGACCCCGTGCCTGACATCTGCATGGTAGACCTGCGCTTGCCCGACGGCGAAGGCACGGAGCTCCTCGGCGCGGGCATTGCCAAGCAATCGGACGTCATCTTCATTACCGGGCACGCCACGGTGGAGTCGAGCGTCGAGGCGATGCGCCACGGTGCATTCGACTACCTGACCAAGCCGTTGACACGCGGGGCGCTCGATCGCGTGCTGGCCCGCTTCGGCGTACGCGGTGCCACCAGCCGCGCGCCAAGTGGCACGCCGATCGTGGGCGAATCGCCGCAGATGAAACGGCTGCATCACACGCTGGCGCGCATAGGTCCGTCGGACATGACGGTGCTCATCGTCGGCGAAAGCGGTACCGGGAAGGAGCTGATCGCTGCGCGCCTGCATGAGCTCAGCGCGCGCTCCCGCGGCCGCTATCTCGCGCTCAACTGCGGCGCCGTTTCGCCGAACCTGATCGAAAGCGAGCTCTTCGGGCACGAAAAGGGCAGCTTCACCGGCGCGACGAGGCAGCATGCCGGCTATTTCGAGCGTGCGGACGGCGGGACGCTCTTCCTCGACGAGATCACCGAGATGCCGCTCGAGTTGCAGGTGCGCCTCCTGCGCGTCCTGGAGAGCCGTCGGGTCTCGCGCGTGGGCTCCTCGGATTCGGTTGCGGTCAATGTGCGCGTCATCGCCGCGACCAACCGCGATCCGCGCGAAGCCGTGGAGCAGCGCAAGCTGCGGGAGGACCTCCTTTATCGCCTGCAGGTTTTTCCGATCGAGGTCCCGCCGCTGCGCCAGCGTACCGGCGACGTTCGCGTGCTGGCGCTGCACTTCCTCGCGGAGCTCAACCGCATGTCGAGGGTGCCGAAGGCATTTACGGCCCACGCGCTGGACATCCTGGAGTCGTACCCGTGGCCGGGCAACGTGCGGGAGCTCTACAACGTCGTGCAGCGGTCCTACCTGATGGCCGATGGCCCGCTGATCACGGACGTCGGCAATCTGGGAGCGTCCGTGTCTCCAGGCCTCGGAAACGGCGGGTCCGTCATCCAGGTCAAGCTGGGCGATTCGATCGCGGACGTGGAACAGCGCCTCATCCTGCACACGGTGAAGCATTGCCGCACGCAGGACGAGGCCGCGCATCTGCTGGGGATCAGCACGAAGACGCTGTACAACAAGCTGCGACTCTACGAGTCGCAGCGTCGTTCGCCCATCGATGCGCGCCAACGTCTCCCCGACGTCGCCGGTCCAGAATCTCCCCTCGGCTGAGTCCGGCGCCGACAACATCGCTCGCACCGGCCTCGCGGCATTGCTGCACAGGCTGAACGGCGGGCTCAATAACGCGGCGATCGCCTGCGAGCTCCTGCAGGAGCAGCCGCGCGACAGCGCAACGAGCAAAATGGTCGACGCTGGCCTCGTGGGCGTTCTGCAGGCATCCCGCGCCGCCAAGCTGATCGAGGCCGTCGAGGGATTCACTTCCGCCGCGCGGCTTGCGGACGACGACGCCTACCTCCGCGACGTGATCGAAATACTCTCCGTCCAGGCTTCGCGCGCCGGGTGCACGCTGGTAATGCACCCCACCCTGTTGCCGCACACGCTGACGCATTGCTCCGCCGTCGTGGCGGCGGACAGCCTGCTGCGGGGCCTTGCCGCGCTCCACGAAGCCGGAGCTGGCCGGCTGGAGATCGCCGTGACCGCGCGCGCAGGCGTGGAAGAGCTGGAATACAGGCTGCCACCGCCGTGATCACGAGTCTGCTCGCCATCGTCGATGCCGAGCACGATGCCTGCCTGGAAGAGCTAGTCGTGCGGCGCCTCGCGCCGTTGCCGGGGCTGGGCGTCGCCGTCCTGGCGCTTTTGCTGCGATGTTCCGACCGGCTGCCGGCCGGACTGCGGGGCGCCGGGGTCGCGGCCAGACCGAGCGCTGCCGTTGCCTCGCCGGACTGGACGGCCGTACGCAATCTCATCACGGCGGCGCGCGAGGCCGATGCGCAGGCGCTGTATTCGCACGGAACCTCGGCGCACATGCTGTCGAGCCTGGCAGGGCCGACGCTGGGAATTCCCGTCGTCGCGCACCTTTGGCGCCCCCTTGCGCCGGGCGACACCCACGCTGCGACGCTGTGCCACTCGACGATCGTCGTCGCCACCGAGGCAGCCCGCGCCCACGCGCTTGCCGCCGGCTGCGCCGACGTCGCCGTGATACCCACGCCGGTCCGGCGCGGCGCCACGATGATCACGCCCGGCGCCGGGGCGTGCACGTTCGGATGGGCAGCCTCGCAGCTGGAAACCGACGGCTGGGATCTTTTCGTCACCGCAGCATCCGCAGTGGCGGCCGCATCCGCCGACGTCCGATTCCGCTGCTCCGTACCCGAAGCCGCGCGGATCGCGATGCCCCGGTCGCTGGCGCCGAGATCGACCATTGTGCCGCTCGGCTTCGATGGGTCGGGATTCACCGCCGGCATCGACGTCTTCGTCCATACGGCCTGGCAGGACGCCACGCACATCACGCTGGTCGACGCGCTGGCGCGCGGACTGCCCGTGGTCGCCACGACGGCCGACGGCAGCGCGGAGCTCCTCGAGCGCGCCTCCGGCCTGCACCTCTACGCCCCCGGAAACGTGGATGCCCTCATAGACGAAATGCTCGCCGCCGCCGCAACCCGCCATCAAGGCGCGACGCGACGCTCGCCCTGTCCCACGGAAGGCGATGACGCCGCGCGGAGCGTACTCGATCTGGTCGGCAAGGCGCGCCGCCATCGCAGCCGCGACCTCGCGACAAGCTAGCGTCGACGATGCCGCTCCGGATGGCACGAGCCGGCGTGTTCTTTCCGGACCGCGACGTCATAATGGCGGTTCCATTCCAAGGTCAGGCACCTCATTTCTGACGGAGATCGGCGATGGCCACCTCGAATGAGTCCGGCAACGCAGCGCCGCCGGAAACCGCAGGGACAGTGCTGCCCTTCCCCATCGTCGGCCTGGGTGCCTCGGCCGGAGGCCTGGCGCCGCTCACGCAGCTGTTCGAGGGTCTGCCGGGCGTGCCGGGCATGTCGTTCGTCGTGGTCATGCATCTCTCGCCCAAGCACGAGAGCAACGCGCCCGAAATTCTGCAGCGGTCGACGCGCATGACGGTCAAGCAGGTGACGGCCCCCACGCGCATCGAGCGCAACCATGTCTACGTGATTCCCCCCCGCCGCGCGCTGGAGATGCGCGACGGCACGCTCGATGTGACGACTCTTCAGCGCACCAACAACCGGCCGGGGGTCATCGACCGGTTCTTCCGGGCGCTCGCCAAGGCGCATCGAGAGCGCGCGGTCGCGGTCGTGCTTTCCGGCACGGGCAGCGACGGGTCCGCCGGCATCGGCGAGATCAAGGGCCAGGGCGGCGTCGTCATCGCACAAAGTCCCGACGACGCCGAATTCGACGGGATGCCGGCGAGCGCCATCGCCACCGGCAAAGTCGACCTCGTGCTCCCCGCGGCCGACATTCCCCAAAAGCTCCTCGATATCTGGAGCAACGCGCAAAGGATCGAGCTTCCGTCCGGCGGCGACGGCGATACGGGCATCATTGCGCTGCCTCCGACGTCCCCGGAAAGAGCCGAGCAGGCCTTGCGGAACATCATGCGCATCCTGCAGGCGCGCACCGGGCACGATTTCAAGCATTACAAGCGGGCCACCGTATTGCGGCGGATCGAGCGGCGCCTCCAGGTCAACGAGCTGCCCGATCTGCCGTCGTACGAGCGTTTTCTCGAGACGCATCCCGGCGAGAGCGCGCCGCTGCTCGGCGACATGCTGATCGGCGTCACCAATTTCTTCCGGGACCGCGAGGCTTTCGAGGCGCTGGAGCGACTGGCCATCCCCAAGCTCTTCACCGAAGTGGTCAAGGACGACCCCCTCCGCGCCTGGGTCGCCGGCTGCTCGACGGGTGAGGAGGCGTATTCGATCTTGATGCTGCTCCACCAGGAGGCGGAGGCGACTGCCCACCGCCGCCAGATCCAACTGTTCGCTTCGGACATCGACGAGCAGGCGCTGGGGAAGGCGCGCGAAGGCCGCTATCCGGCGTCGATCGCCGTGGACGTTCCGCCGGCGTCGCTACGAAAGTGGATGTCGAAGGACGACGATTACTACCGCGTCAACAAGCCGCTGCGGGAATCCATCCTCTTCGCCCAGCACAATCTGCTGCGCGATCCTCCCTTCTCCCGGCTGGATCTCATCTCGTGCCGCAACCTGCTGATCTATCTCGACCGCGACGTGCAGAAGGACATTCTGCAGATGTTCCACTTCGCCCTGCGCCCCGGCGGGTACCTTTTCCTCGGCAGCTCGGAAACGGCCGATGCCGCCAGCCGGCTGTTCGTCGCGGCCGACAAGAAGCACCGGATCTTTCAAAGCGTCTCGACCACGCGCGGCATGCGGGTGCTCCCGCGTTTCCCGCTCGGCGGGCTCGAGCACCGAGTACCGGGCGGCGCACGCGGCGGCGCCGCAAAATCCATTGCGTCCCTGCATGAGCAGCTGCTGCTGGAAGACTCTGCGCCGAGCATCCTGATCAAGCCGGACGGCGAGATCATGCACACGTCGCGCGCGGAGCAGTTTCTGCGATTCGCGTCCGGGGTCCCTTCCCAGAACGTATTCGCCGCCATCCGGCCGGAACTCCGCCCCGCCGTCCGGTCTGCGCTGTTCCAGGCGACGCAGGGAATCGACAGCGCGCCGGTCGTGATTACCAAGGTCAGTCGCGCCGGCCAGGTATTCGACGTCACGGTGAAGGCCAGGATCGTGCGGCGCGACGACTGGCCCGGCGAGCTGCACCTGCTCTCCGTCGAGGAGCGTGCGGAGGCGGCCGGCAGCGACGCGTCGGCGCTCGGCGCCGCCGAGCGCGGCCCGCTCGTCCATCAGCTCGAGACGGCGCTGCAGCGGAAGGACCAGCAGCTGCAGGAGGTCATCGCCCAGTACGAGACCTCGGTCGACGATCTCCGGGCGTCGAACGAGGAGCTCCAGGCCATCAACGAGGAGCTGCGCTCCACCACGGAGGAGCTCGAGACGAGCAAGGAAGAGCTCCAGGCCACCAACGAGGAGCTCATCACCGTCAATCACGAGCTCAAGAGCAAGGTCGAGGAAGCAAGCGAGGTCAACGACGATCTGGAGAATCTGATGTCGTCCAGCGGAATTGCGACGATCTTCGTGGACCGGGACCTGCGAATCAAGCGTTTCGCACCGTCGGCGGCGACCATATTCAACGTGCTTCCCGGCGACATCGGGCGCTCGCTCCTCGACATCACCAACAAGCTGACGTACCCGGCGATCGCCGCCGACGCCGAAACCGCGTTCCGCACCCTCAATGTCATGGAGCGGGAACTGGCCAGCGACGATGGACGCTGGTTCCTGGCACGCACCGTTCCTTACCGCACGAGTGCCGATCGCATCGACGGCGCGGTGATCACGTTCGTCGATATCACTTCGCGCCATCGTGCCCAGGTCAGCTCGGATATCGACCAGGAACGAATGCAGATGATCGCCGCGAGCATGCCGGACTTCGCGATCCTCACGATCGACGAGGATGGCAAGCTCACGAGCTGGAGCGCGGGGGCCGAGCGGCTTTTCGGCTACAAGGAGGAAGAGATCCTCGGCGAGTACATCGGGATCCTGTTCACGCCCGAGGATCGGGAGAGAGGGACGCCGGCCGACGAGATGCGGCAGGCACGCGAGACCGGGCGCGCGAACGACGAGCGCTGGCATCTGCACAAGAACGGGTCACGCGTGTTCGTCAGCGGAATCATGTCGCCGATGCGGCTCGGAAAAGTGCGGGGCTACGCCAAGATCGCCCGCGACATGACGGCACGGGCGCATGCCGACAGCTCGCGCGAGCTGGCGCTGATGACGGCCGTGAACGAAGCATCTTCGGCTGCGCACGAGAGTCACATGAAGGACGAGTTCCTGGCGATCATGTCGCACGAGCTCAAGCATCCGCTCAATCTGATCCAGGTCAATGCCCAGCTGCTTCTCGCGCTTCCGGAGGCCGCCCGGATGCCGTCGATCGTCAGGGCCGCGGAAACGATCCAGAAAACCGTGAGGAGCCAGGCGCGGATCATCGACGACCTCCTCGACGTTTCCCGCACCCGAACCGGCAAGCTCGTTCTCAACCGATCGGTGGTGGATCTCAAATCGGTGCTGCAGGGCACCGTTGCGTGGGGACGGCAGCAGGCTGCCGAGAAAGGCATCCGGTTCGACGTGGACGCAAGCGACAGTCCGTTACCGGTCGATATCGACCCCACCCGGATCGAGCAGGTGGCGCTGAACCTCGTCAGCAACGCTGTCAAGTTCACTTCCTCGGGCGGGTCCGTGTCGGTACGCCTCTATCGGAAGTCCAACGACGCGATACTGGAAGTCGCCGATTCCGGGCGCGGCATCGACGCCGAGCTGCTCCCGCATATCTTCGAGCTCTTCAAGCAAGGCGACGCCTACTCGACCCGCGACCAGGGAGGCCTCGGCATTGGACTCGCGCTCGTGAAGGACATCGTCGACTTGCATGGAGGTCGCGTCACCGCGTCGTCGGGCGGCGCCGGCAAAGGCGCGCGATTCGAGGTGGCGCTCACGCTGCATCAGCGCGACGACGGCGCACAGGTGCCCACGGGGTCGTCCGAAAATGCACTTGCCGGGCTCAAAATCCTGTGCGTCGACGACAGCGTCGAAACGCTGGAGTTGTTCTCCACCCTCCTCGGCATCCATGGCGCCACGGTCATAGTTGCGGGCAGCGGCCAGGAGGCCATCGCCGCGGCCGGCGCCCATGACGGCATCGACCTCATCATCTCGGACATCGGGATGCCGCAAATGGACGGCTACGAGTTGATCACCGAGTTGCGGCGCGACCCGAGACTGGCCCACGTCCCCGCGATCGCGCTGACCGGCTACGGACGCACACAGGACGTGCAGCGCGCCTTGGCTTCCGGCTTCACCGCCCACATCGACAAGCCCGTCGATATCGCGCGGCTGCAGGCGCTCGTGGAACTGCTGCGGCCGAGGGCTGAGGCCGCTCAGGAAACCCTACCGGAAAATAGTCCCGCGAGGCGGTAATTTTTTCCGCTGCGCAAGGGTTCGCGGCGCGCCCAACGTCTTTTGCACCTGCGCTCAATTGAGCGCGTTTTCGTCCCCGTCTATCAGCCGTTTCGCGCGGCTGATGATGTACCACGTCGCAGCAGCGGCGTCCCGGAACGTCACTTCATCGGGCGGGCCGAGCTCCACGAACGGTTCTGCATGCTCCCCCTTCCTGTACACGCTGGCGACGGGCACGAAGCCGACGATTCCCCGGCTGCCGGCGCGGACGGGAATCACGCTCGGGTAGATTTCGAATTCCTGGTAGTGCACGGCCCAGCCCATGCATTCTCCGCCGGCAGACGTCGTCACCCGATGATCCTGGCTTGGGATTTGCCTGCTTCTGCCCGGCCCCATGCATGGCGCATGCCATGGCTTCGGCCACAGCTTAAGCCGTGCCCCCGGCACGCCGTTTGCTGCGCCCCCCGTGACCTCAACAGCATGCGTCGCTCCAGATGCCGGTCAAATCGCCACGTGAGCTTGCACTTCGGAAGACCGTTGTTCCCGACCGTATTCATCCCGACGAGCACATCGATCTCGGGCGCGACCACTCCGCCTGGATGGCGAGGTTGAAGTGCACATCGGAGGAATTGTCCGCCGCCGTCGGTGTGGTGGGACCTCAGGCGCTCGCCGTGCAGATCTTCATCAGGGGCGCGAGGACGGGGGGTCGGACCACCGCCACCCGCGGGCGGCGGCGGCGTCCCTGATCCGCGTCGTGCGGCGCCCCGTTCGCATCCATTGCCTTTGGCACGACGCTGGAAACCTCAGGGTCCTGATCCCGGCGTGCGAAGGCGAGCTCGAGGACCTGCCGCCAGGCAGCGCGCACGCCGCCCTCCTGTCGTGGATCGTGCCGGAGGGCGGCGCGGAAAGCCGGTCGATCAGCGCGGAGGAACTGGCGCAGTACCTGTTGCATCGCCAGCTGGAATACCTCGATGAGACGAGTGGGCGGAGCGGGGTACCGTCCTCGGCACAGGCGGCGAAGTAGCCCGGCCCCGGCTGCCGGAAATCTAGCCGCGCCCCGCCTTTGCTTCCAGCGTGTTCAGGATGCCGGGCATCTCGCCCGCGATTTCCCGCGCCAGGAGTCCCGGGCCCTTGTACCGAAGCGTCAGCGCCTTGCCCGCCAGGGCATGCACCGCGACCCCCCACGCGGCGGCTTGTTCCATCACGGCCCCACGGGCGGCAAGGCCCGCGATGGCGCCGGCGAGGGTGTCCCCGGACCCTGACGTCGCCAGACCGATTGCGTCGCCGACATGCTTCCACGCATGACCCGCGGGATGCGCAATGATCGTGACGGCGCCCTTGAGGACCACGATGACGTTGGCCTGGCGAGCAAGCCGCCTGGCGTAGCTGGCCGGCTCGGACTCGACCGCTTGCCGCGCGGATCCGACGAGCCTGGCCATTTCGCCGGCATGCGGCGTAATCACGGCGTAGGGCGTGTGGGCGCGGCGAAGCTTCTGCAGTTTTGCGACCGAATGAAGCGCGGCGGCGTCGAGCACCAGGGCAGGCGCCTTCGGACGGGCGACGACGGACTGCACGAGATCGCGCAACGCCGGCGAGTCGGTCATGCCGGGCCCCACCAGGATGGCATCGGCCCGCGCCACGGCAGTGCGGACCACGCGCAGCGCACCTGCGGTGATCCCGCCGTCGCTGCTGGAAGGCAGCGCGAGCACCCGCGCCTCCGGCACGGAAGAGGCAATCGATGGCGCGACCGCGGCCGGCGCGCCGATCGTCAGCTTTCCCGCACCGACACGCAGCGCCGCCAACGCAGCGAGCACGGCGGCGCCGGGCGTTTCGGTCGATCCTGCCAGCACGAGCAGGTCGCCCCGCCGCTCCTTGTCGGCGCCCGATGACAGCGCCGGCAACGGCCACCGCCGAAGCAGGGTCTTCGTCACCGGCACCAGCGCCGCCGCGTGTGGGTGCGTCGCCACCGACCGCTACGCCTTGGGCGCCGCGGGGAGATCGGGGGCCGTGGTGACGGCGGCGCCCCCCGCGCGAAGCGGCGCGACGAAGTTCGCCGCGCGAAGGACGAGCTTGCCGTGCCGACCCGCGGCAGGCTCGAATTCATACTGCGTGACGCCGCAGTTCGGAACGTCGGCCTCCCGATCCAGCGCCAGGATCTCCGATTCCGTCAAACGTTCGAAGAGGTAGCGAAAACAGTTCACTACCACCTGGTGCGCGACGACCAGCACGCGTTGTCCGCTGTATTCGCGGGTCATCGTGTCGAGCACGCTGCGCAGCCGCAGGATGACGTCGCACCAGCTCTCGCCGCCGGGAGGACGAAAATAGAACTTGCCGACGTGGCCGCGCTGCTCGCTCAGCGACGGATAGGCGCTGGCGATGCCCGCCACGGTCATCCGGTCCAGGATGCCGAACTCCTTTTCGCGGAGCCTCTCATCCGCGATCACGCCCGGCGCCGGCGGGTCCATCAAGGCCGTGACGATGCGCGCGGTTTCCAGCGCCCGCAGATACGGCGACGCGAGCACCACCGAAGGGCGTTCGGGGGCGGGTTTCGATGCAAACCAGTCGGCCAGCGCACGCGATTGTCGCTCGCCCAGCGGGGAGAGCGGAACGTCCACGTCCCGCGTCGCGAGGTCGATGAGATGGCGGCCGGCTGCTTCTGCCGCGTCGCGGGCGACGTTGCCTGCGCTCTGGCCGTGCCTCACCAGCCACACCGTGTCCGGCCATTTCTGCACTGCAGGGGTAGCGCGCACTCGAGTCGGTCCTTCGTTCATTGCCGCGGGCTCAAGATGCGGGATGCGCCGACCGCGGTACAAGCCGTGAACGGCCGATCGCGCTGTAGGAGCACCGCCGAGGCGGGATGCAGGCAATCGCGACACCGGCGTGTCCAGGTACCAGCAGCGGCCACCGCGTCTCGAGGTCGGAGTCCATACGTAGTCCACGCCGACTTAACGAGCCCTACGCCCACATCGGCGCCCCGCCGACAGAACGTATCGGGCGGTGTGGCAGCCTTCCATCCGGGAGACCAAGTGCGTTATCCCACGCAACTACCTGGAGGAAATCATGCACACGAAGCATCTTGGCAAGACGTTGATGATCGGCTCTCTGGCGGCGGCGCTGGCCTGCCCGCTTTTTGCGCAGAGCACCAACTCAACCACGTTCGAAGGGTGGGCGAACGACACCGCGGTCAAGAACAACGGCCGCATTTCCCGCGATGCCTACATGAATGAGATGGGACGCCGGTGGGACGCGATGCCGAATCATCAGGGCACGCGGGATGCCTATCTCAGCGGCCTGCGCAGCAAGTGGGACGCGGCCGACCGCGACAATCGCGGCCTCACGCCCGCAGAGGTCAGCAGGATCACCGGCAACGTGGATTCGACGACGTCCGCGATGCCGAAGACCGGCACGGGCGTGCAGCCCGGAAACATGGGCCCGGCAAACTCCAAGGGTCAATAACGTCGGATGCGCTGGGGCGGTCATGCGCCGCCTCAGCGCGATGCAAATCCCGATGTAGGTTCACTCCTACATCACAAGAGGGCGCCGGCCGCTGACCGGCGGGCGACCGCCGGCATCATGCTTTTGCGTGACGCGCATTTCTTCGAGTGCCGCGGCACCTATGTCCACAAGGGGAGTCCACCGTTCGACTCCGCGGCTTCTCGCTGCGGCCTTCTCGTGCGTGCTCGGGGCCGCCAGCCACGGTGCGACCACGACGCCGCCGGACGTCGCCGGCGACTGGCCGATGGCGGCGCGCGATTATGCGAGCACGCGGTTCTCGCCGCTCGACGAGATTTCG